>Ga0209487_1001345_pt1 | contig 20899 bp, 18 predicted proteins | sample Poulit2012_FD_187524 | JGI IMG/M metagenome (GOLD analysis project Ga0209487, IMG submission 187524) | Agricultural soil microbial communities from Georgia to study Nitrogen management - Poultry litter 2012 (SPAdes) (version 2) | ecosystem: Environmental > Terrestrial > Soil > Agricultural land...
AGAAATTATTGTCAGTGATCAGCACTATCCTATTAAAAAAGGAGATCATTTTATCATACCCACAACAGTTGAAGAATATAAAATAACTGGTAAGATGGATCTTGTCGTAGCACATGAATCTGTATAACATTCACTTTTTGTGATTGAGCTTAGAGGATTCACGGGCTAGACATATAAACCATTAAAATAAGTGTCTGATAAAGCATTCAATGTAGCCTCTTGTCAGACATTAAATAAATTTCATCATGATGAAAACGAGCTAATTTGATATTGTATGTGGTTAGGAAAGCCCCTATGTAACCGAATACGATATTGAAGAGGCTATCAATCTGTTTGATGAAATTGATTAAATTATAGTAGAAATGAGGTTAATGAATGAGTGTTTTAAAAGTGGGAATTATTGGAGCAGGTGGAATTGCCACAGATGTCCATATCCCCAATTATTTATCATGTGGAAATAAAGTGAAAATTGTGGCAATTGCAGATGTCGTTATTGAACGAGCAAAGGAAGTGGCCAAGAAATATGACATTCCACATGCTTTTGAGTCATATCAAGAAATGTTGGAAAAGTCAGAATTAGATGCGGTTAGTGTTTGTGTGCCAAATAAGTTTCATGTTGGTGCTGCTGTGGCTGCACTTGAAGCAGGTTGTCATGTACTATGTGAAAAGCCACCCGCAATGAATACAGAAGAAGCAGAATTAATGATGGAGACAGCAAAAAAGGCAGGAAAAATTTTAACATATGGTTTCCACTATCGCTACTCACCAGAAGTAGAAATAACGAAATCATTTATTGATGCGGGTGAAATGGGGGATATTTACGCAGCACGCGTACATGCGATCAGAAGACGGGGAATCCCAGGTTGGGGTGTTTTTACAAATAAAGAATTACAAGGTGGAGGTGCACTCATAGATATTGGGGTTCATATGCTCGATACCGCACTTTATTTAATGGGTTACCCAGAACCTGAAGTTGTTTTAGGAAAGACACATCAGCAAATTGGAAACAGAAAAGGTGTTGGTCTTCTCGGTGAGTGGGATTATGAAAATTTCTCAGTAGAAGATATGGCAGTAGCGATGGTTACTTTTAAAAATGGGGCCACCTTAACATTGGAAGCGGCGTTTGCTGCGAATGTTGAGAAGAATGACACCATGCAAGTTTCATTGATGGGAAGCAAAGGTGGGGCAGATATTTTTCCATTGAAGATTTATCAAGAAAAGCATCATACTTTACTGGATATTACACCTGCATATCCACCACAAATTGATGGGCATAAACGAGAAATTACCCAATTCGTGGAAAGTTGTTTAGAAGGACATACACCATTAAGTACACCAGAACAAGGTGTCATTATTCAGAGAATTATTGATGCCATTTATCAATCTGCTGAAACTGGTAAAGCCATACAATTTTAAGATGAATTTGTAAAAATATGAGACTGCTTCAAGATTTAATTAGAACTTGAAGCAGCTTTTTTAATGTATGAAATATACAGGTGGATCTTTTCATTGAAATGTTAGCGCAAGCCGCTCTCGCGTGCCGTCACAGATTAGAAATTGACTTGAGACGTAACGCAAGCCGCTCTTGCGTGCCGTCTCAGACTAGAAATTGACTTGAGACGTAGCGCAAGCCACTCTTGCGTGCCGTCACAGATTAGAAATTGACTTGAGACGTAACGCAAGCCACTCTTGCGTGCCGTCTCAGACTAAAATTTGACTTGAGACGTAACGCAAGCCACTCTCACGTGCCGTCTCAGACTAGAAATTGACTTGAGATGTAACGCAAGCCGTCCTCGCGTGCCGTCTCAGATTAGAAATTGACTTGAGACGTAACGCAAGCCTCTCCTCACGCGCGGTCTCACCTAGAATTTGAACTGAAACGTAGTGCAAAATGGTAAAGCCCCATTCTGAATAGTTATTTTTGTATTTTTTACACTAAAAGAGGATACCGTTTTCCCTGCTATGTTTTCCCGTGAATTATTCATTCAATTTCTTTACTTAGTTCGATTTAAATATCTTTTATAAGGTATTAACCGAATAAAACGGTAAAAAATTTAAAAAGATAATCCTTGTTTATCGGGGTTTACAGACTACTTTTTAAAAAAACACATATAAAAATAAAAAAAGACTTGATTTTATAATAGGCTTATTATACAATTCAATCCAAGGAGACGCTTCCGTGAAATGAAAGCGATTAAATTGGGTGCGAGTGTCTTTTTTGAGGAAATATCGGAAAACGGTTTCCAGCATGTACATCAGTTAAACGTACGTCATTTTAAAGGAGGGTAGCCATTTCACTATTTCTTTATTTGTTCTAATCTTCTCAAAATTCAAAATGGGGGTTATTAAATCATGAGAAAATGGTCAGTGTTTTTAATTTTTGTTGTAATAGCATTCGCATTGGCAGCATGTAATAATCATAATGATAATAACAAGGGAAATGGGTCAAGTAACAATAAAGGATCTAGTGACAACAGTGGTGAAGAAGTTGAATTGACGATGGGGTTATTTGGAAGTACTGGATATGATGCGTTAGTGGATGAATATATGGCTGAACACCCGAATATAAAAATAACGATTAATACCGGTGAAATGGAAGATGTGCTAGACAATTTATTTACATCTATTTCAGCTGGGAGTGGTTCACCTGATATTGCTTTAATTGAAGTGAGCCAGATTGCAAAATTTCTAGAGGCAGAAGATCGCTTTTACAATTTAAATGATTATGGTGCAGGGGATATAGGTGATCGTTTCTTAGATTGGAAATGGGCTCAAGCACAAAATGTAGATGGATCATTTCAAATTGGTTTGCCAACTGATATAGGACCAACGACGATGTTTTATCGTACAGACGTGATGGAGGATGCAGGATTCCCGACTGATCCAGAGGAATTAGCTGCAGAAATTAGTACGTGGGACGATTATTACGAAGCAGCGAAAAAAATTAAAGAAGAAACTGGAAAACCGATCAGTGATACTCCAGAGCTTATGTTTAACGCGATTAGAGATCAGCAAGATCAACAATATTTTAATGAAGATAACGAATTAATCATAGAAGACACAGTGAAAGAAGCTTACGATTATACAACGAAATTAATTGAAGAAGGTTTAGTCGGTCAAAATGAATTGTGGACACCTGAGTGGGGGAGTGCAATGGCTGATGGTGATTATGCTACATTAATTGGTGCACCAGGATGGATGGTTACAAATGTAAAAGAAAATGCGCCAGATGCAGGTGGTAAATGGTCACTAACTGCTATACCGGAAGGTGCTGGAAACTGGGGTGGCTCTTTCTTAACCATTCCAAAAGAGTCAGAACATCCAGAGGAAGCTTTTGCTTTTATTGAATGGTTAACATCTGAGGAAATTCAATTGAAATCATTTATGAATAATGGTCTATTTCCGTCGATACCGGCCGTATATGAAGACGAAGAATTTTTGGCAACGACAGATGACTACTTTAGTGGTGCGTATACAGCAGCAACTTTTGCAGAAGCAGCAAAAGAAGTAAAAACAGTCTATATGGGGATTAATTATCCAATTGTAAATAATGAACTTGTCACAGCACTTACAAATGTTGCGAAAGAGGGTGCTGACCCACAAGAAGAGTGGGATAAAGCTGTTGAACGTATCAATACCCAATTAGAAAGACAATAAAATCGGTAACACCCAAGCGTCTCCTCCCATCTAAAGAGGCGCTTGGTTAATATGTTTAAGGGGTGAGGGTCTGTGTCACAGTCAAATGCTACTATAAAAAAACAATCAATTCCTAAAAAGTCATCCTTAAGTGAAAAGGCAAAAGAAGCAATAACAGGGTATTTATATATTTCCCCGTTTTTCATTTTGTTTCTCATTTTTGGACTTTTCCCAATTCTATATAGTTTTTATTTAGCCTTTCAAAAATGGAATGGACTTGGAGAAATGGAATACATCGGTTTCCAAAATTTTAAGTGGATTCTTACAGATAGTCTTTTTTGGACATCATTATCAAACACTTTAATTATGTGGATACTAGGGACATTGCCACAATTAATTATTGGAATCGTCCTCGCATATGCCTTAAATTCAGCACTGATTAAAATGAAAACATTTTTTCGAGTTTCAATTTTTATGCCATATGTAACCTCAACAGTTGCTGTTGCGATTGTGTTTGGGATTATGTTTAATTCCCAAGATTTTGGCTTAATCAATTCAATGTTAGCCATATTTGGAATAGATGCGGTGAGTTGGGAAACCAATATATGGGGAGTAAAGATTGCCATCTCTACGATGGTATTCTGGCGTTGGATAGGTTATAATACAATTATTTATCTCGCTGGTCTCCAAGGAATTCCCAATGAACTTTATGAAGCTGCAGATATTGATGGTGCTACAATTCGACAAAAAATCCAATTTATTACCGTTCCAATGCTACGTCCAATTATCATCTTACTCGTATTTACCTCAACAATTGGCGCATTACAATTGTTTACGGAGCCATTAATATTTCTCGGGCGTGGTGCAAGAGAAGAAGGAATTACGGTTGTTCTTTATCTTTATCGTGAAGCCTTTAATAATCTCGCATTTGGTCCAGCTGCGGCAACAGCTATTATTTTGTTCATGATCATATTGATTCTATCCGCACTAAACGTATTTGTAGCGAATCGAATTGGGAAATAAGGGGGCTTAGCAAATGAGTAATCACACTCAACATGTAAAAAAAATCTCGGTATCAAAAATATTTATCTACTTTGTACTTGCCATTGCTTCTTTCCTGTCCATATTTCCATTGTATTGGATGTTCGTAATGGCAACAAACCATAATAGTGTCATCAATAAGGTTCCACCAGCTTTTTTTCCGGGTAAGGAGCTTGTGACGAACTTTACCAATGTGCTGAACACGATAGATTTTTTTGGTGCATTATGGAATTCCCTAATCGTTTCAACAGTAATTACAATCGGAGTTTTATTTTTATGTTCATTAGCAGGGTTTGCTTTCGCTAAGTTTCATTTTAAAGGGAAAAATATATTATTTTTAATGGTCTTAGTGACAATGACAATACCACCACAGTTAGGATTAATCCCACAATATATTATCATTACGAAACTAGATTGGTTGAACGATTTAAGGGCCATTATAGTCCCCGGACTAATCGATGCATTCGGGATTTTTTGGATGAGGCAATATATAAGTAGTAATGTACCTGATGAACTTATAGATGCCGCAAAGATTGATGGATGCTCCCATTTTAGGGTATATTGGAATATAGCAGTACCCGTTATTATTCCAGCCTTTGCAACCTTAGCCATTATTAAGTTTATGTATGTATGGAATGATTTCCTATGGCCACTAGTCGTTTTAAGAGATCAATCTTCACATACCATTCAAATAGCACTGCGCGGACTGATTGATAATTATGTTCGTGACAATGGGATGATTTTATCTGGAACATTTTGGGCTACTGTTCCACTTATTATTGTATTCTTATTATTAAACAGATTATTTATTCAAAGCATAACAGAAGGAGCAATTAAGAGTTAAAATTGTACTTTAAACACATTCAAGGGGATAGACATGGGACTTACAATTCGTGATATAGCAAAAATGGCAGGTGTTTCACCAGGGACTGTATCAAAAGTGATGAATCAAACTGGCAGTCTTAGTGATGAAACAATAAAAAAAGTAAAACAAGTGATTGAAGAGACGGGTTATCAGCCTAGCTTCTCCGCCAAATCATTGGCAACTAAAAAATCAAATTTAATCGGATTGATCTATGCGGGAGACATCCATGCACAAATCAATCATCCGTTTTTTAATGAAGTGGTCAATGTATTTAAAGAGGTGATTGGAAAGTTAGGCTATGATATTTTAATTTTCTCGAATAGTCAAGTGAATAAGGAAAATGAAGATTACTTAGCGAGAAGTCGTCATTATCAGCTTGATGGTTGTTTGATTATCGCTGGGGATAAAATAGAGGAAGCAACCTATGAGTTGGATAAGAGTCATATACCATGCATTGGTATTGATATTGAATTAATGGGTTCATCATCAAGTTATGTAATGACTGACAATCGAAAAGTTTCCGCAAGGGTTGTAGAGTATTTTCATTCACAAGGCTTGAAGGAAGTAGCGTTTATTGGTGGGCCAGATGGTTCAACCATATCTAATATAAGAAAAGATTCGTTTATCCATTTTATGGACGTTTTTAATATGACTACTTCACCACATTGGATGAAACATGGTGACTATTTTGAAGAAAGTGGTTATCATGCGATGCGCCAAATTTTAGCTGAAGGGCCTGTTCCAGAAGCCGTTTATGCAGCTTCAGATATGATGGCCTTAGGTGCTTTAAAAGCATTAGAAGAAGCAAATATATCAGTACCTAAAGATGTTAAAGTCATTGGATGTGATGATATCGAAGCATGTCGTTATAGTAATCCTAAATTAGCCACTGTTAAACAAGATAAAGATAAAATTGGGGAACTCGCCGCTAAAATGTTACATAGATTAATTGATGGAAATAAAGAAGTGAATTCAATGTTGGTTGAACCAGAATTAATTATCCGTGAATCAGCCATGTTTGAACAAGCACCGAATGTTTAAAGTAGCTTGTCTATGTAGCATAAACAAGGGCATGTCATATTTCTTATTCTATGAATAAAGGAAGATTAAGATGAGTAAAACAGATAATATGTTTTTACGCATGCTGGATATATTTGCTCATTTTGTAATGTTAAACGCATTATGGATGGTCTTTTGTATTCCGATGATTACTATTTTCCCAGCGACAACTGCTTTATTTAAAGTGGTTCAACAATGGACAACAAAGGGGACAGATGTTGGGGTCCTACATTTATTTATAACTTCCTTTAAAAAATATTTTAAGAAAAGCTTTATCATTGGTCTACTATGGTTACTTGCGGGAGTTATCTTATTTGTTGATCTGTCAATTTTGTTGCAAGTTGAATTTACAGGTAGTTTTTTAATCCTCATTTTACTCATGTTTTCAATGATTTTATATATCTTTGTCAGTATGTATGCCTTGTTTCTAATGGTTCAATATGACGATCTTTCCGTCCAGAATATATTGAAACATGCACTCATTTTATCAGTAAGTAAACTTCATTACACATTATTATTTTTAGTTATCATTGCTTTCTCACTTATTTTTACATATTATGTTAAAGTGTTTTTGTTGATGATCGGCAGTATTTTGGCATTTGTTTTATACCATTTATTTCAAAGATTGGATCATGCGATTGAAGCTGAAGATATGAATGAGTAAGTGCTTTCGCGATCATAAATAAATAGAAAGTAGGTATTCTTGCATTTATCTATTGACCGTAATATAATAGAAAAAGGGTAAGGAAACCGTTTTCCTTGTTCTCTTGATATAAAGTTTATCATCGTCCATCATAACGTGCTAACATTGCTCATGTTGAATGATGTGGGGGTGATTCAAACGTATCAATATAAAGATTTTATTTGTCATCGACAAGGAGGAATTGAAATGGAAAACATAGGCTTACAATTTTGGTCAATTAATGAGGCAGCTAGTGAAGACTTATTAGGTACCATTGAAAAAGTTGCTGAAATGGGCTACACAGGTGCACAATTCGCAGGTTTTGGTGATTATTCAGCTGAGGCTGTCAAAGCCAAAATGGATGAAGTTGGGATTAAACCAGCTGGTGCACATGTACAGTTAGAACTGTTAGAGAATGACTTAGAAGACACATTAAAATTTCACGAAACAATTGGAAATGATTTAATTATTATTCCGTTTTTAGCAGACGAAAGACGCCAGTCCAAAGAAGATTATGAAAAAATCGCCGAGATTGTCAAAGATCTAGGGGAAAAATTACATGCCAGAGGATTTACATTGGCTTATCATAACCATGATTTTGAATTTGAAGCGTTTGATGGAAAAACTGGATTTGAAATTATTTTTGAACATACAGATCCAAAGTATTTAAAAATGGAACTTGATTGCTACTGGGCTGCATTTGCAGAACATGATCCACTAGAAGTGATTGAGAAATATGCAGACAGAGTTGTATCACTTCATATTAAGGATCAAAAAGATGGTACAGATGAGCCAAATTCAGTAGAACTAGGAACTGGAATTTTACCACTTGCTGATTATGTAGCAAAAGGTAAAGAAGTGGGTGTTAAATTGTTTGTTGTAGAACAAGAACACTTTACAAAAGATCCACTCGAAAGTGCTGCAGAAAATGTGACAGTATTAAAAGAATTAGTAGCAAAAAATTAGGATAATTCCGCTTTAAGTGAAAATGGAATCCACTTTTTATTAGCATGGAATATATATTTCCGATTCAGAAAAAATACGCTTCATGATCGTAATTTTATCAAGGTAATTGAAAACGTGACCTTTATATGATTGCAAACAATTGATTGAAGCTGTATATTGTCAATGTATCTTAAAAAATGAATGAACAATTGTGATCAGGAGGAATAAAATGAGTACATTAAAAGTAGGCGTGATTGGTTGTGGAAGCATTGCAAAATATCGTCATTTGCCTGAATATGAGGCAAATAAACATGTTGAAATTGTAGCTGTTTGTGATATTGTTGAGGACCGAGTGAATGAATTCGCTGAAACATATGAAGCGAAAGCATATACGGATTACGAACAATTATTAGCAGATGATAACATTGATATCATCAGTGTTTGCTTGCCGAATAACTTACACGCACCAGTATCCATTGCAGCATCAAAAGCTGGCAAACATGTTTTAGTTGAGAAACCAATGGCTACATCACGTGAAGAAGCTGAAGCAATGATCGAAGCTGCAAAAACAAGTGGTAAAAAATTAATGGTTGGCCATAATCAGCGTTTCGTTTCCTCACATCAAAAAGCCAAAGAAATTATTGCTAGTGGAGAAGTAGGTAAAATTTATAGTTTCCGTACAGCTTTCGGCCATGGTGGCCCAGAAGGTTGGAGTGTTGATGGACGTGACAGTTGGTTCTTTAATAAAGAAGAAGCTTTCATCGGTGCGATGGGAGATTTAGGGGTTCATAAAACGGATTTAATGCGTTACATTTTAGGTGAGGAATTTGTTGAGGTTGCTGGATTTGTCGAAACAAACGCAAAAGCAGATACAGATGTCGATGATAATGCTGTCTGTGTTTTAAAAACTGAATCAGGGATCATCGGTACGCTTGCTGCAAGCTGGGCTTATTCTGCAGGCCAAGACAACTCCACAGTTATCTTTGCTGAAAAAGCAATTATCCGTTTAGAAGACGATCCTAAATATTCATTGATCGTTAATTATACGAATGGTGAAGTTGTTAAGTATGAGCTAGGCGCCATTCAAACAAATGACGAGGGTGGCCAACATACATCACATGTTATTGATAGTTTTGTAGAGTCAATTGTCAATGAAACAGATGTTGAAGTTTCAGGTGAGGAAGGCATGAAATCATTACAAGTTGTCTTATCAGCATTAGAATCAAATGAAACGAAACAAATTGTAAAAATATAAGTTGATTCATTTATGGTGAAAGATGTATGATGAAAGAGATGAAGGAAATAGGCTGATCAATCAATAATACAGGAGGTTTTATGTATGAAACTAGGTGTATTCACAGTATTATTTTCAGAAAAATCACTAGAAGACATGTTAGATTATGTGAAAGATGCAGGTCTTGATATGGTTGAAATTGGTACAGGTGGTTATCCGGGAAATGCTCATTGTGATCTGGATGAATTACTGGCCAGTGAAGAAAAACGCGCTGAATTTCTAGAAAAAGTTCACTCACGTGGCCTTGAAATTAGTGCATTTAGCTGTCATGGTAATCCCGTTTCACCTGATGCAGCATTTGCGGAGTCATGTGACGATGCACTCAGAAAGTCTATCAAACTAGCTGGGTTACTCGATGTGCCAGTTGTCAACACATTCTCAGGGACACCAGGAGATCATGAAGAAGCAAAATATCCAAACTGGCCTGTCACACCATGGCCACCTGAATATAGTGATATACTCGAGTGGCAGTGGGAAGAAAAATTGATCCCTTATTGGAAAGAAATTGGTCAATTGGCAGAAGAAAATAACGTGAAAATTGGTCTAGAATTACACGGTGGATTTTTGGTTCATACACCACACACCATGTTGAAATTGAGAGAAGCAACTTCTCCAGCAATTGGTGCGAACTTAGACCCAAGTCATCTATGGTGGCAAGGGATTGATCCAGTAGCAGCCATCAAGATTTTAGGCAAAGAAGATGCGATTCATCATTTTCATGCGAAAGATACATATATTGACCAAGACAATGTCAATATGTACGGTTTAATTGATATGCAACCATATGGCGAGGTTCAAAAGCGTGCTTGGACATTCCGTTCTGTTGGAGCAGGACATGGAATCCAAGAGTGGTCAGATATGATGAGTGCACTACGCACTTATGGTTATGACTATGTAGTCAGTATTGAACATGAAGACCCACTTATGTCCATTGATGAAGGATTTGCACTTGCAGTTAAAAACTTGAAATCAGTATTAATTAAAGAACAACCTACTGATATGTGGTGGGCGTAAATTCAAACAAAATCGTGTAGCTGGATTCGTTTCCGCTACACGTTTTTTTGTGGGTTTTTAGGTAAGTCCCGAACAAGAACGTGTGATATGATAAAATAGAATTAAAATTTAAGCATGGAATTATTCGCTCATTGGAACAGGGGGATTTTCTATTTTTGACCTTTCAATTATTCAGTGGATCATTGTTGTTATTTGTGCGGTGTTTATTGGCTTTTCAAAGTCTGGCCTACCTAATTCAGGAATATTAGTTGTCACCATTTTAATGTTTATATTTCCGGCTAAAGAGTCAGTTGGGATATTACTTCCAATGCTCATTGTTGGAGATATCTACGCCGTGATTTTTTATCGTCGGAGTGTAATTTGGAAATATTTAATTTCTTTAATGCCTTGGGTTTTATTAGGAACCATTCTAGGGTTTATCGTATTAAATCAAATTAATAGTGAACAATTAAAACCAATTATAGGTTCGATCGTATTAATGATGATTATCATTCATGTATGGCGCGATAGATTAGGCGAAAGATTTAACGAACTTTTACCACAGTCAAAATGGTTTACGTCATTTACTGGAACTGCTGGAGGATTCACATCGATGGTTGGCAATGCTGCTGGTGGAATTATGACCATTTACTTTTTAGTAAAGAATATTCCGAAACGTGAATTTGTCGGTACATCTGCTTGGTTTTTTCTGACGGTGAATTTAATAAAGGTTCCTTTTTATGTCTATTTAGGCTTAATCAATGGGGATTCACTGACATTTAATGCTTGGATGGTGATTCCAATTGTGTTAGGAGCTTATATCGGCGGAAAAGTTTTACCTTATATTCCCCAAAAAGTATTCCAAATACTCATCTTAGCACTGGCAGCAATTGGTGCTGTGAGGTTGTTGTTTTGATGAGCAGTTAATAGAACAACAGTGGTGGGCAAGAATTATCTAAAATAAATTACCGTGGAAGAACAGGATAATCACTTTTCGTTCTGTTCTTCCTGTTCTTCGTCATCTCTATCAGAGTTGAGTCCTTGATACTTCTCTACTTTAGCAAAAGCAAAATTCACTGACCAATAAATTACATAGGACAAAACGCTCCCCGTAAAGAAAGGGGTAAGTCCGGGTAAGGCTCTCATTACATAAAATGCAATGACAAGACCAACAATCATCATAATCGTTATAAGCGGGCTCATGACCATGAGTAAGAATGCATTCTTGATCACTTGAAAAATATTAACCTCATAATGAACAAATACAGGAAAAACATACAATAAGACGAGCATATATAGCAAAATTACAATCAATAATGGATAATATGTAAATTGTAAAAAACCATCTACACCTTGTCTTAAAAAAGTAAAATCAATATACAAAATATATCCGATCAAAGAAAGGATGAAGCCAAGCAAATTACTTTTTAGAAATTCCTTCTTGTATGTGCTCCAGAAAGTAGGAAATATAGGAATATCACTTTTCCCTTGTACCCATTTACGAATAACACTAAACATTCCCGTAGTTGCAGGGAAAAATCCTAAAATAATGATGCCCACCAATGTAAAGGCAATCCATAAAATATTGACATAAGCAAGTCGCATAATCCAATTTGCTACCGTATAAAATCCGCCCATAGAACCTGTTCTTGAATCCATATATTGCTCTCCTTATATAAAAGTCAAATTGAATTTTCCATCAAAACGTACGAAAAATGAAAACACGTTACATCACTTCAACGGGGCCAATGAAAATGACCGAAAGTGGATGAGTCAATATAAAGCGTGTTATAATATGTTACGTAGTGAACGTTGTCAAGTTATTATTGTACACAAATTATCAGTTTTACACAAAAGAAGTGTGCTCCATTTGGTGGTGACATATTATATTTACAAAAATTAAAAAGAAAGTAAACGATATTAAAATTAGAAATAAATTAATTATTTCTTTTATTTTTGTTGTGTTTATTCCCATTATTATTGTTGGTGGCTATTTAACGAGTGAATTAAGACAGCTGGCTCTTGAAGATGCGGAAGATCAGACTTTGATCGATATGGAAAGAGTAAAAAAAAGAACGATTGAGTTATTGAACGTACCTGTTTATGTATCCAATAATATATTGTTAGACAATCAATTAAAGGAGATCGTGAACACAGAGTACAAAACGATCCATGAAGTCGTTGCAGCCTATCGCAACTATAACGTATTCTCCGACTATCGCCGAATATTTGAAGAGGTAACGAATATCCGTCTGTATATGGAAAATCCAACACTGTTAAACAATTGGGAAATTATCCCAACATCACCCACATTGAAAAATTCTATTTGGTATTCTACTGTAAAGAAAGGAAAAGGGTTAGCATATTGGTTTTATATCGAAGATGAAACGAAGCGACAACAAAAGAATTTAAGTTTGGTTCGTAAAATAGACTTTCTTGATTATGCGACAAGTGCTGTATTAGTGATTAATGTCAACATGAAACAATTGCACTCGGTTTTATCACAAGAATCAACACCAACGATGATTGTTGATGAACGAAACCGAATCATCACCTCTAATCAAACCGGCTATCAAGATAGAAATTTGAAGGAAATTGTCGATACGGAACATCCAATGAATGGATCAATGAGTGTGTTTCAAGGTACTGTGGAGGGAGAGCCAACCCAAATATATATGGATGAAATCCCGATAGAAGACAGTTTTAATCAATTGAAAGTTGTCTCATTTATTCCCCAAAAAAGTATCTCTGAAAGTGCTAATTACTTTAGTAAAATTGGGTTCATCGTAATCTTAATCAGTGTAAGTATTTCTATATTGTTCATTTACTATTTATCAAAACTTCTAACAAATCGAATATTATTATTAAATAATCAAGTTCGTGAGGTAGGAAAAGGAAATTTTGATACGAAAATAACGGTTGATGGTTCAGATGAAGTCGGGCAGTTAGCAGGTCAACTCCAATCAATGGTTGATAATACGAATCAATTGATTCATCAAGTACATCAATCTAATGAAAAAGCAACACTTTTGGAAAGGAAACAAAACGAAATTAAATTTAAAATGATGGCCAGTCAAATTAATCCGCATTTTTTATTCAATGCCCTTGAATCAATCCGGATGAAGGCACACTTAAATGGGGAGCAAAGAATTGCCTATATTGTAAAATTACTTGGGAAACTGATGAGAAATAGTATTGAAGTCGGCACAGGCAAAGTTCCACTTATCGATGAAATAGAAGTCGTTCGTTATTATTTGGAAATTCAGAAATTCCGCTTTGCAGACCGGCTAAGTTATGAGTTAAACATTGATGATGTAACTTATCAAGTACTGATCCCTCCTCTCATTATCCAACCATTAGCAGAAAATGCTGTTATTCATGCATTAGAAGATAGTGAGGATGAGGTTGAAGTAATTGTTAACGCAAGAAAGTTAGATGAAGGAATATATATTGAAGTATTAGATAGTGGCTACGGAATAAGTGAAGAAAAAATGCAAGAAATTAAGCAATCATTAGATGAGCAAGAGGAGGAAGAAGGAAGTAGAATTGGTCTGAGGAATGTACATCAAAGACTCCAACTTTTATATGGAGAAAAAAGTGGTTTGCGAATAAAAAGCGAGTTAGGAATCGGGACTGAGGTATCCTTTTTAATACCTCACGAGGAGGAATAAGCATGTTTAAAGTAATGATCGTTGACGACGAACCGATGATGCGCGAAGGACTAGTAACATTGATCGATTGGGAGTTGTATGGTTTCGGTGTTGTACAGACAGTCGCAAGTGGAAAAGAAGCTTTAGAAAAATATGATAATGATATACCTGATCTCATGATTGTAGATATAAAAATGCCTAGAATGTCAGGGCTTGAGCTGATTGAAAGAATACGCGAAAAGGATCGATCCATTAATTTTCTAATTCTAAGTGGTTATGCTGAATTTGAATATGCTAAAAAAGCAATGACACATGATGTAGAAGGCTATTTGTTAAAACCTGTTGATGAAGATGAATTAATTGATTACCTCAAAAACATCAAAGAGAAAATGGAAAAAAGAATAAAAGAAAATGAAGAAAACAAAAATCAAATCCTTCAAGCTGCCTTAAAGGGAAATTTAATTAAAGAAGTACGCGACTTTTTTCAACATGATTTAAATTGGGATCAATATCAGATTTTATTAATAAAGGTTTTTGATCAGAATAATGTTGATATCATAGGCGTTAAACAGGGGTTGCAGAGGATTTTTGAAGATAGTAACCGTGGTCAAGTATTTATCGGTAAACATTATTTCGGTGTCTTATTAAATGATAACTACCAAAATGAACATCAACGGTTATATCGCTATGTAAAAAAAGCGCTAGGTGATGAACAAATTGATTTTGTGGCTGCAATTGCTCAGCCGGTGAAGGAAATAGAACTTTTACCGAAATCATTTGAATTCGTCTCCACGTTAATAAAAAATCAATTTTTTTATGATGAAGAATTTTTACTTCATAAAAGCGCAGTACCGTTTTTACATGCAGAAAAAGATTGTTTCATTCAAGAGGACAAGTTTCAATTAGAAACGATCGTGGAGAAGTTGTATTACGCCATTGAAATAGGTAATAAACAGGCGATTGAAAGGGTTTGTATAGAAATCGGATCATTTATGGTCCATCACGATTATACAGAACAATCCATGAAAGAAAGATATGTACAAATTATTTCCTCTTTACTTAATAAATTATTATATGAATATCAGGATATGCAAACCGTTATTTCGGAGACGCTATCTAGGGTTTTAGATATAGAAAAACAGACAAATATAAAAAGTTTGCTATCTTATATTTATTCATTACTAGATAATGTGACAGAGAGTATGGATGTAAATAATACCGATGTCCTTGTTAAAAGAATGATTGGTTTAATTGAGCGTAATTACAATAAAAATATAACACTGACGACATTAGCTGAAGTGCTCAATTATAATAGTGCCTATTTAGGTAAATTATTTAAAGATTTCACAGGTGAATATTTTAATACGTACCTTGATAAGATACGGATTGAAAATGGTAAGAAGTTATTGTTAGAAGGCTATAAAGTATACGAAGTAGCGGAACAAATTGGTTATTCAAATGTTGATTATTTTCATAGTAAATTTAGAAGTTATGAAGGGATTTCTCCATCTGCTTATCGTAAAACAACAAAAAATAAATAAGTGAAAAAATGAAGGTAATGCTGTTATCAAAGCATTACCTTCATTTTTGAATGGAAAACTTCCCTTTTCAAAACAGGAAAATTCTGAAATTGTTATATGAATTTTATCATAATTACTCATGTATTTTTGGCCCTATTGCTATGATATAGTTTATTTAGATATCAACTTGACCACTGAAAATACAATGTGAAAGCGTATTCTGTTATGAGGAAATGATATTACAACAGATTACGTTTAAAGTTCTAAAAGTGAGTCATGATATAAACAGGAATATCCTGGTTATATATATAAAAAAGGGGAGAGAGAAAATGAAGTCGTTTAGAAAGATTTTTAGTTTAGTTTTGATTGCTATTCTTTTTTCAGTTTTAGCAGCCTGTCAAGATAATGATGATTCAAAAGACGGCAATTTAGAGTCCAAAGGTGATGGGACAGAACTGATTGAGTTTACGCTCTTTGATTCTGATTCGAATGCTGAATGGGAGGACATGGAGAGCCCAATTGGTCAAAAAATTAAAGAAGATACGGGTGTGACCCTAAAACCTGAGTTTGATATTGATGGTGGTCAACAAAAAATACCATTGATGACTGCAAGTGGTGAATATCCAGATTTTATTTTACCTAAAGATAATGCAAGCATGCTTGTAGAGGCAGGTGCTTTAATTGATCTAACAGATTTGATTGAAGAACATGCACCTAACCTTAAAAAAATGCTAGGAGATGATATTAATCGATTAAAATGGAGTGAGGATGATCCATCCATTTATATTATCACAAATGCAGCAGTAGATAATGAACCATTAAATCCTGGTTATGGAGCACTTCTACAACATAAGGTTGTTCAAGAATTAGGTTATCCTGAAATAAGAACGCTTGATGATTTTGAGAATGCGATTAGAGAATATATGGAGAAATACCCTGAAATTGATGGTAAAAAAACAATTGGTTTAACACTTCAAACGGATGGATGGCAAATGCAATCAGCGACTCTTAATAGTGGAGTAATGCTGACAGAGGGATCAGATGATGGAGAATACTATATTGATCCTGAAACATATGAAGCAACATTACATTATCGTCGTCCTGAAGAGAAAGAAGTCTTCCGTTGGTATAACCATATGAATGCTGAAGGGCTGTTAGATCCGGAATCATTCGTACAAAAAGATGAACAATATAAAGAAAAACTAGCAACAGGAAGGGCAATCGCTACAATTGCACCCGATTGGATGGTCAGTGATTCGCAAAATTCATTGCGTGATTCAGGTATGTATGAAGAGATGTATGGTACGTATCCTGTAACATTAAGTGAAGAATACAAACACCCGGTATATCAAAGTCCTGGTCTTCAAGTAGGTTGGGGAATTGGAATTACGGTAGATAATGAGGATCCTGTTCGTGCGATTAAGTTTCTTGATTATTTAGTATCTGAGGAAACACAGATCTTGACGAATTGGGGAATAGAAGGCGAACATCATGAAGTTGATGAAGATGGTAATCGTTATTTAACGGATGAGCAATGGGATGAACGTAATAATAATAAAGACTTTGCTAAAGAAACAGGGATTGGCTATAACTACCAGAGATTCATGCCACGTTATGGAGATGGTGTGAAAGACTCAACCGGTCAAAATTACACACTTACTTCACGTGAACAAAACATTAAAAACCAAACAGATGTAGAAAAAGAAGTGCTAGAAAATTATGGTGTTGAGTTATGGAGTGACTTGTATCCAGGAGCGGATGAATTTGAAGTCAAACCTTGGGGAGCAGCTTACAATATTCCGATTCCTAGTGATTCGAACTTGGATGTTGTCAATCAAAGAATGTTAGATATTACAACCAAGCGAATTCCAGAAGCCATTCTTGCTAAACCAGAAGATTTTGATGCTGTTTGGGATCAATTTATGCAAGACTTAGAGAATGCAGGTGTTGAAGAAGCAGAAAAAGAATATACACAACTGATCAAAGATACAGTTGAATTGTGGAATCAATAAGATTGTACATGGTTAAAATGAGGTGGAAGACTTTGGCAATAGGAGAGCTCTCCCACCTCATTGATGTTATGCCATAACAGGGTATGATTGATTCTTAAAAAAAGAGGTGATACATATGAAAAGGAACACATTAACGAATCAAAATGCAACACAAGAAGCGATTGAATTGTATAACTATCTTAAAAGTGTGTATGGGAAAAATATTTTATCTGGCCAACAAGAGTCAGATTGGAATGGTTCACCTGATGATGAAATGAATTATATTCTAGAAAAAACAGGGAAACTGCCAGCCATTCGAGGACTCGATTATATTAATGAAAGCTTTACGGCTGTTACCAAAAGGTCCATTGAATGGTGGGAAAAAGGCGGTATTGTTTCTATTTGCTGGCACTGGGGAACACCACCAAATGGAGTCGGCTATGAATCAAGTAAAGGCACGATAGACTTGGAGGAAGCACTAACTGAAGGAACACCTTTATATGCTGGCATGATTGCCCAGATGGATAGGGTTGCCGAGGAATTAAAAGTATTGCAAGATGCAGGTGTGCCTGTATTGTGGAGACCTTTACACGAATTCGATGGACAATGGTTTTGGTGGGGAAAGGGTGGTCCAAAGAATTTTAGAAGACTTTGGCAACTTATGTATAACCGCTTTACTATGCATCATGGTCTCAACAATCTGATCTGGGTATTAGGATATAGTGGTGAAATTGAAAATGGGTGGTATCCAGGTGATGAATATGTGGATATAAGTGGCGCAGATACATATGATTCAGGATCTCATATTGAATTATATGATAAAGTTGTCCAAGTTGTTGGTTCAGAGATGCCAATTGCACTTCATGAGTGTGGTCCAATTCCCAACCCGGATGATTTAATAAAAGACGATGCAAAATGGAGTTGGTTTCTCACTTGGCATACGATTCATATTAAAGAGGAAAATACTAGCGAATATTTACATGAAGTTTTTAATCATCCATATACAATCACATTGGATAAACTACCAAACTTTAGACCTCGAGAATTATGAAATAGTTATATGAATTCATTCATAATTAGTCATGTATTTTTGAAGTTATCGCTGTGCTAAACTTATTTTAGAGAGTAAGGAGGGGGATATCGAATGTTAGAAACAATTATGAAAGCATATCCAAAGATGGAAAATGAGTGTTAGTAAAAAGAAAAATAAAGGCTTTTGGAGAACTTTAGCCAATCAAAAAATACTTTATATGATGTCAATCCCTTTTGTAGTATTGGTATTTATATTTAATTACCTCCCTATATGGGGTTGGACAATGGCGTTTCAGAACTATAAACCTGGAAGGTCCTTTTTGGAGCAAGAATGGGTTGGTTTTGACCATTTTATCGCTTTGTTTCAAGATGAGCGTTTTTACTTAGTGTTTAGAAATACATTAGGAATGAGCTTTTTAGGATTATTATTTGGTTTTACACTTCCAATCTTATTTGCAGTTTTATTAAATGAAGTGCGACTTTCTTTCTTTAAAAGAACTGTACAGACGGTTACATATTTACCACACTTTGTATCATGGGTGGTCGTCGCCGGTATTGTAACGAAAATGTTATCAACGGATGGCGGTATCGTAAACGATCTATTAATGTGGCTTGGAATTATCGATCAACCGATACAATTTATGGCTAAGGGAACCTGGTTCTGGGGAATTGTAACCGCTGCGGATATTTGGAAAGAGATGGGATGGAATGCCATTATCTTTTTAGCAGCCATTGCCGGTGTTGACCCACAACTTTACGAAGCAGCACGAGTCGATGGTGCAAGTCGATTTAGACAGATTTGGCATATTACATTGACAGGGATCAGACCGACTATATTAGTTGTCTTAATCCTAAACATCGGTCACTTAATTTCAATCGGATTTGAAAAACAATTGTTGCTAGGAAATTCTCTTGTTATCGATTATTCGGAAGTATTAGAATTGTACGCCCTTAATTACGGTATTGGTTTAGGACGATTTTCATATGGTACCGCAATGGGGATCTTCAATTCTGTGATTAGTATCACATTATTGCTCTTAGCAAACGGTATTTTCAAACGTTATTCTAACCAAAGTGTAATGTAAGGAGGGGACACAATGGCAACGAAAAGTAAATTAAAGAAATCGTTTTTTCAGGATCATTTATTTGATACTGTTAATATTATATTTTTAACAATTGTTATGATTGTGACACTGTATCCATTTTTAAATGTGCTCGCCATCTCTTTAAATGAATCAGCAGACACAGTTAGAGGTGGTATCTATTTATGGCCACGAGAATGGACCTTAGATAATTACCTTGAAATTGCTAAGTATGATAACTTAGTAACAGCTTTTGTAAACTCTGTGTTACGTACGGTTATAGGTACTGTCATCGGTGTTTTCTCATCAGCCATGGTAGCTTATACACTTAGTCGATCAGATTTTCAAGGTAGAAAATTCATTTCAACGTTTATTGTGTTAACAATGTATTTTTCAGGTGGGTTAATTCCTGGTTACATGTTAATTAGAGATTTAGGATTAATGAATTCTTTCTGGGTTTATATCTTACCTGGAATCGTCAATGCATTTAACATTATTATTATTCGCTCGTTTATGGATGGTCTACCATTTTCTTTACAAGAGTCAGCGAAGATAGATGGAGCCAATGACTTTACCATATTTTACCGAATTATCTTGCCACTCAGTAAACCAGTATTAGCTACGATTGCATTATTTGTGGCTGTCGGGCAATGGAACCAATGGTTTGATAATTATCTATACAATAGTATGAATGAAAAACTAACAACTTTACAATATGAATTGATGAAAATACTCGACAACACTTCTGTTAGTGGGAGTGTTGATGCGAATACAATGCGTCCTAATGATTTTCAAGCTAAACAGGTATCACCAGAATCTATTAAAATGGCCATTACAATGGTGACAGTCGTCCCGATTATTGTCGTCTATCCATTTGTACAAAAGTACTTTATTCAAGGGATGACATTGGGAGCTGTAAAAAACTAAGCTATATGCCTGCATAACTAAGATATGTATAGTATTCATGAGGCTGGGACATAGGGGGATGACTCTTTGGTTTTGTCCCAGCCATTTGAATTATAATCGTCCTCATATTATGGAGCATTTATTTGCGTTTGAAAATATATTAGTTTTACGTTAACCTTATTATTAAGTTATATTATGATTAA
>Ga0209487_1001346_pt1 | contig 20876 bp, 14 predicted proteins | sample Poulit2012_FD_187524 | JGI IMG/M metagenome (GOLD analysis project Ga0209487, IMG submission 187524) | Agricultural soil microbial communities from Georgia to study Nitrogen management - Poultry litter 2012 (SPAdes) (version 2) | ecosystem: Environmental > Terrestrial > Soil > Agricultural land...
TCGCCACCGTACTCATTAGAAAGCACAGTGCAAATTGCAGCGGTGAGGGTAGTTTTACCGTGGTCAACGTGACCAATGGTGCCAACGTTGACGTGCGGTTTAGTCCGTTCAAACTTTTCTTTTGCCATGATTTATCCCATCTATGTTTCAAGAAAACAAAATGTAGCACCCGCCCAAGTTGGGGTCGGGTGCCGCCTTGTTATTGACTGCTACGTGCGCTGATGATTTCCTCGGCCACATTGGCAGGAGCCTCAGCATAACGCTTGAACTCCATGCTATAGGTAGCGCGACCTTGGGTCTGCGAACGTAAACCAGTGGAATAACCGAACATCTCAGCCAGAGGCACCTCGGCCTTAATGAGCTTTCCACCACCAGGAATGTCTTCCATACCTTGCACCATGCCCCGGCGGGAAGACAAATCACCCATAACAGTACCAGCGTACTCCTCGGGTGTTTCAACCTCGACAGACATCGTCGGCTCGAGCAAAACGGGCTTAGCCTTGAGCATGCCCTCTTTGAAAGCCATGGATGCTGCCATACGGAAGGCGTTCTCGTTAGAGTCAACCTCGTGATATGAACCAAAGAACAAAGTTACCTTGACATCAACCACAGGGTAGCCCGCTAAAACGCCTGCGGGCAAGCTTTCCTCAATGCCCTTTTCTACAGCGGGTATGTACTCGCGAGGAACCACACCGCCGCGAATCTCATCGACAAACTCAAAGCCACCACCAGCCTCGAGTGGCTCGAGCTTGAGCACAACGTGACCATATTGACCACGACCACCCGACTGACGAATAAACTTGCCCTCAACCTCGGGACAAACAGAACGGATAGTCTCGCGATAGGCCACCTGAGGCTGACCAATGTTGGCATCAACCTTAAACTCACGGCTCATGCGGTCAACTAAAACCTCAAGGTGAAGCTCACCCATACCAGAAATAATAGTTTGGCCGGACTCCTCATCGGTGGTGACACGGAAAGAGGGGTCCTCTTGGGCCAAGCGGGAAAGGGCAACACCCATACGCTCTTGGTCAGCCTTGGTTTTGGGCTCGACCGCCTGTGAAATAACAGGCTCGGGGAACTCCATGCGCTCGAGCACAATGTGCTGGTTGGCATCACAGAGGGTCTCACCGGTAGTTACATCGCGCAAACCGACAACAGCGGCAATATCACCAGCCACAAGCTCTTTGAGCTCGGCACGGTTGTTGGCGTGCATCTGCAAAATACGGCCAATGCGCTCGCGCTTTTGTTTGACAGGGTTATAAACCGTATCGCCAGAGCGCAACACACCCGAGTACACACGTACAAAAGTGAGCTGCCCAACAAAGGGGTCAGTCATGAGCTTGAATGCCAAGGCAGACATAGGCTCTTTGTCATCAGCACGACGATAAATGATGTCACCCTCGTCGTCTTGACCCTGCACCGGAGGGATATCAACCGGCGAAGGCATATAGTCGAGAATAGCATCGAGCATGCGCTGTACACCCTTGTTTTTAAAGGCTGTACCGCAAAGCAAGGGCTGAATCTCGCCAGCTAGAGTACGTAAACGTATACCCTCGTTAAAGTCGGCCTCGCTGAGGTCGCCCTCCTCGAGGTACTTTTCCATTAACTCTTCGTTGGCCTCGGCAGCCAGCTCGAGCAGGTTTTCGCGCCACTCTTGGGCCTCGTCGAGCATATCAGCGGGAATGTCTTGGTATTCAAAGTTGATACCGTAGTTTTCGTCTTCCCAAATGATGGCTTTCATTTTGATCAGGTCGATGACGCCCTTAAAGTCGTCCTCGGCCCCGATGGGGAGCACAATAGGAGCAGGGTTGGCCTTGAGACGCTCTTTGAGCTGCTCGTAGACCTTGAAAAAGTTAGCACCTGTGCGGTCCATTTTGTTAATGAACAGCATGCGTGGCACATTGTATTTGTTGGCCTGACGCCAAACTGTTTCGGACTGGGGCTGTACCCCACCAACCGAACAATACACCATGACAGCACCGTCAAGGACACGCATGGAACGCTCAACCTCAATGGTGAAATCTACGTGACCAGGCGTATCGATGATGTTGATACGATGCTCAGGATAATCACCGGACATGCCACTCCAAAATGCGGTGGTAGCAGCCGAAGTAATTGTAATACCGCGCTCTTGTTCTTGTTCCATCCAGTCCATCGTGGCGGAGCCCTCGTGGGTTTCACCTAGCTTGTGGCTAACACCGGTGTAGAACAGAATTCTTTCCGTAGTTGTGGTCTTGCCCGCATCAATGTGGGCGGAAATACCAATATTACGGTAGCGCTCGATAGGAGTTTTGCGAGCCATGATTAATATATCCTTTGATTACCAACGGAAATGACTGAAAGCCTTGTTGGCCTCGGCCATTCTATGAGTGTCTTCGCGCTTGCGCATTGCGCCGCCACGGCCTTCTTCGGCGTCAAGCAGCTCGTTGGCCAGGCGTAATACCATGGTCTTCTCGCTGCGGTTTGTGGCTGCCTCACGCAACCACCGCATAGCTAATGCGGTGCGACGCACGGGCCGCACCTCGACGGGCACCTGATAGTTGGCACCCCCTACACGACGGCTTTTGACCTCGACAACAGGTCTAATATTGCTTATGGCGGTATTAAATACCTCGAGGGGCTCTTTGCCGGTTTTTTCCTCGATGTGGTCAAAAGCGCCATAAACGATGCGCTCAGCAACAGCTTTTTTACCTGAGCGCATAACAATGTTCATAAATTTAGCGACATCTACACTGCCATAAATAGGATCAGGCAGGATTTCTCTTTTGGGTACTTCGCGACGGCGAGGCATGATAAATTCCCTTGTGACAATTCAGTTGAACCGCGTTTCACGGCCGTGATCACCCATCAGGAGTGACCCCTTACATGCTCAAGCTAGACAAGAGCTGCACGGAGGGCGAATCAGAATGTACTGACAACTAGAAACGATATAAAAATAGAAATGAATACTACGTGCAAGGCGCAACCACTAAAGAGCTGCGGCGCACACCACTGTTAGTGGATTATTTGGGGCGCTTGGCACCGTATTTGGAGCGTGCCTGCCTGCGGTCTTGGACCCCTTGCAAATCGAGCGCACCCCGAACGATGTGATAACGCACACCGGGTAAATCTTTGACACGGCCACCACGGATAAGTACAACCGAGTGCTCTTGTAGGTTGTGGCCCTCGCCGCCAATGTACGAGATCACCTCGTAGCCATTGGTAAGACGCACACGAGCGACCTTACGTAAGGCTGAGTTTGGCTTTTTGGGGGTGGTGGTATAAACACGGGTACAAACCCCGCGGCGCTGCGGGCTGCCTTCCAGAGCCGGGCTATTACTGCCTGGACGGGCAACAGACCGTGGCTTGCGCACTAATTGACTAATCGTTGGCATAACCTCGACGTATCCTTTACGTTGCTAATTTATAATTGAATAGATGTTTTTGCCCTACAACACGGTTGACACTGACTGGTCGGGCACGATGCCCAATGTACATGCAGGGTGGCTAGGGCGAATGTATAACCGCCCTTTATGCCGTAGCATACGTAAAAAAGAGCGGTCGAAAGCAACAAGCTGACAGCATAAAACTATGTGCCAAAGGCAGCAAACCATGGCTGCCTGCGTAGGGCCTATTTATTATAAGGCACTAAACTAAGGCTGTTGTTAGGCTGTGCTGCTAAATGTTGCCCGATAAAAACCGGCAAGGCTTTTATTTAGTAAGCGTGTCAATATACCACGCACAACCAAATAAAGCAAAGTAAAGCGGCCTAATTTGCTGTCTTTTTATAACGAAACTACGCCCAGCAAGACACTAAAAGTGTTAACAATGGAAAAATCAAGCCTAGTAACAGTATAATTGCCCCAACCACTCACAATTTATAAGCATAAAATGCATATTGCCATATTAGAAGACGACCTCAGTCAAGCTGAACAAATCAGCCTAACCCTACAACAAGCCAATTATCAGTGCACAGTTTTCCACACTGGTAAGGCCCTGATGCAACAGCTGGCCAAAGATCATGGCTTTAATCTCATCGTTATCGATTGGGAGCTCCCCGATGTTAGCGGGCTCGATGTTTTACACTGGTTGCGCTCTAATTTGGGCTACGCAGTGCCGGTGCTTTTTGTTACCAGCCGCACCCAAGAGGATGACATCGTTACCGGCCTACAGGCTGGGGCTGATGACTATATGTGCAAACCCTTTCGTGCCAACGAGCTACTCGCGCGCGTACAGGCCTTGTTGCGCCGCGCCAACCCTATTAGCCAAGCTAACGAGGCCTTTAGCTTTGGCAACTACGATATCGACCCGGTCACGGCCACCATCTCTTTAAATGGCCAAGCTATTGACCTCGCACCAAAAGAGTACGAGCTAGCCTTATTACTTTTTAGAAACCCTGGCCGACTGTTTTCTCGTGATGTACTTAGCACCGCTGTTTGGAATCGCGAGATCCCGCCCACCTCGCGCACCCTCGATACCCACCTATCAAATATACGCCGCAAACTACAAATACGCCCAGAAAATGGTGTGCGCCTCAATGCATCGTATGCGCTAGGTTATAGGCTCGAGTCTTTGCTTGATAGTAGCGAGGCCGCCGACAGTAACTAAGCGGCTACTAAACAGTTATTGACCCCTTATTTTCATAATATGAGTGAGCCATTATTGGCCCAAGCATCTATTATAAAAACTATGACTGCCTCTATTAGGCTCAAGCAGCCAACTCGTTTGCTATCTTTTTTGCGCCCTGTTTTTTATCAGGGTCTTTTTTTGTTTTTTGGGTTTTTATTTGTTTGTATCTCGGCCTTTGCCCAGCCTATGGGTGCCGATGGTGATATGTTTACCTATAGGGTACAGGCCAATGACACCCTTATTAAGCTGGCTGAGCAATACACCTTAGATGGTAATAATTGGACCATCCTCCAAGAGATCAATCACGTAGAAGACCCCTACCGCCTGCCCATTGGCAAAGTCATAAAAATACCCTTTTCCCTTATCCCAGTACAACCTAGCACAGCCCATTTGGTGCACTTACATGGGCAGGTACGCCTAAATGACGCACCGGCTGCGCTAAACGCCACCATACAGGCTGGCGATACCCTAAGCACTGCCCAAAATAGTTTTGCTACGCTTGAGCTACAAGATGGCAGCAGCCTGTCTTTACCGGCCGAAACACAATTGTATTTTCAGCAAATTAATCAGTTTGTTGGTGTGCCCCTAAGCGATGTTATTTTTGTACTAGAAAAAGGGCATATAGAAACTAACGCCGACCCAAGTGGCCAAGGGGTTGGTCGCTATGAAATACACACCCCTGTCAGCGTCACTGGGGTACGTGGCACCAAAATGCGTGTTAGCTCAGCAACAGACCATAGTCGTACTGAGCTACTGCAGGGGGTGGCCCATATACAGGGTGCTAATTTGGCCCCCCACCTCTTGCAACCCCAACAAGGTGCTGCCTTAGATAGCCAAGGCAATCTACAGCTTGCACACCTACTTGATGCACCCGAGCTATTACATCAGCAGCCCGGCCAAGGGGGGGTACAACTAAGCTTTGCTCCTGTACCCAAGGCCAAATACTACCTTGCTGTTATTACTGCTGATGAGGCCGGGCATCATATTATTGGCCATCAACAATCCGAAACCCCAGACTTTGTTTTGCGACCCCTACAGGCTGGCCCGCATTACGCCTTTATCCGTGCGGTTGATGCCAATGATTTTATGGGCCTAGATACCGTTATTGAATACCCTGGTCGACGCGTTTTACTCGATCGCAGTGGGCAGCCAGTACGTACAGCCTTTGGTTTGGTGGTCTTCCTTGACGACCCATAATTACTGCCTATGTTTGGTTTATGGTCAAAAAGACCCTTTGCCCGCCCCGCTACAACCCCTTTTGCGGCACAAATACAGCGCGATAGCTGGTGGGTTGTTTTTTGGTTGGCGTTATTTGTTGCGTTACTAAGCTATCTCAGCCCGCGTCTACCCCTAGAGCGCTTAGATAATGTTATCTATGACTTTCAACTCAGGTTACAGCCTTTTCCCGAGCGTGCCGAGCAATCCCCCCCTATTGCACTGATCATCATTGACGATGCAAGCCTAAAGTCCCTTGGACACTGGCCCTGGCGGCGTAAGGTCTATGCCGATCTATTGCAGCATCTCGAGCAAGCCAAGGCTGTGGGCATTGATCTGCTCTTTACTAATACCAACCCCGCCTACCCCGACGATGATGCCCTATTGGCCGCTGCTATCCAAGCACATGGGCGGGTTGTTTTACCGGTATTTGTCGATAAGGCCCAGCGCCTCGAACAACCCATCGAGCCGCTGTTGGCTGCCACTGCCGGCCTTGGTTTTATTAATATAGAGCCCGATGCTGATGGGGTGGTGCGCCATCTTAGGCTTTATAGAGATTTAGGCGGCCCAAACTACGAGCAAAAAAGTCCACGTAGCCAACCCAAACAACCCAGCCCAGCCCTAGGCGATGAAAACGTTACCGCCCCATCGTTGATAGCAAAGCGCCCCCCTACCCCACCGCAAACCAATAACAGCCGCAGCGTCTCAGGCAGCCCTAAGCTCGACCCGACTGACCCCTCGACTGACCCCACCCATCACAACAATAGCATTGTGCCGTCCCCTATTATTAGCCCCCAAAACAGCTTACCCAACAACCCTTTGAGCAAAAGCCAGGCTCAGGTAAAACAACAATTACACGGTCTGCAGTATCAAGCGGCCAGCGACTATAGCCCACAAACAATTAGTCATTTTTCTACGGCCTTGCTTGCCGTTACCGATGATAGATCGCTATTAACAGACTACGATAGCCACTATAAACGCCGGCACCTTATCCCCTTTGCGGGGCCATTGGGAAGCTTTCCTACCTACTCTTTTGCCAAAGTACTTGCAGGGGATTATCCCCCCGATACATTCAAAGATAAATACGTTTTAATTGGTGCGTGGAGTAGTGGCCTAGGTGACTATTACCCGACCCCTTTTTCTAGTACTGAAAACACCAGCATGTCAGGGGTTGAGATACTGGCCAATGCCACCAACAACCTACTGTTTAATAACTGGATACATAAAGCACCCACCTGGGTTAGTGCTTTTGCTAATATTTTGCCTGTTATTTTTATTGGGGTAGGGTTGCGGCGCTTATCGCCCCGCTATGCTTTTTTTGGTACCTCTTTAGTCATTGCCGCCTTATTTGTGGGCAACTGGTTATTACTGCATGGCTTTGCTTTATGGATCCCTATTGGCAGCGCTTTGGTGGGCTCTATTATTTCTTATCCCTTATGGTATTGGCGCAGCCAAGAAACTGTTCTGCGCTACGTTGATAAGCAATTATCTGATTTACGCCAACACAACCCTGGGCTGAGTCAGGCACTAGATATTTCAGAGGTAGAGCTCACCCTGCCTGCTCGGCTGAACCACTTATATAAGGCAATCGAGCTACTGCGCGAGGCTGAGCAACGACGCGTTGAGACCCTTAATTTTATTTCCCATGATATGCGCGCCCCGCAAAACTCTATTTTGGCCTTAGTCGAGGTAGAAAGGCAGCAAGCAAAGCAACGCACAAAACAACTCGCCAATACCCAGGCTGCACTGCGTGCTACCGCTGATCCAGTTATTGAAGCAGAACGCGAGCAATTCTTTAAGCGTTTAGAACACTATGCTGCCAACACCCTAAATTTAGTTGACGACTTTATTGATTTGGCTCGTGTAGAGAGCTCGGCTTTTGAGCTACGCCCTTTGATACTCAATGAGCTAGCCAATCAAGCAATTGACGATGTCTGGGCCATTGCGACCAAAAAAGACATCACATTACGTTATGACGAACCCGATAAAACTGTATGGGTGCAAGGGCATAACTCATTTTTATTACGTGTTTTGACCAATTTACTTGATAACGCAATTAAATATAGCCCCGAGCATACAACTATTTTTTGCTCATTAACCACGCAAAAAGACAAGGCCATTATTCGCATTCAGGATCAGGGCTGGGGGATACCCAAAGAAGAGCTGCCCCACATCTTTAGTGCCTTTAAACGGGTACATACTGATAGACGTGAAAACCCCAAAGGCACAGGCTTGGGCTTGGCCTTTGTGCATACCGTTATCGAACGCCACCGCGGTCATATAAAGGTGGATAGCACCCCCAATCAAGGCACTATTTTTACCATCTATTTGCCTTTGATGAATTAGCCCAACTAACCGCCCATTTGGCGCTATGGCTGCAGTTTAGTTGGTTGCGAGGCAAATAGGGAAGCGCAAGGAATGCACAAAAAACGGCCTAGATAAACTAGGCCGTTTTGCTTGGGCAAATACTTATTATCGATGGAATCTATAGATAACAAGTTTTAGTCATCAAGGGTGGCTTAAGCCTCTTTGTCGGCGGCACCCTCAACATCTGCCTTTTCTGTGGTGGGCTCAATGGTACCTGCCTCGTCAGCAGCGGTTTCCTCGAGGAAAGGGTTTTCTTGCGCGCGCGCAACCTGCCTTTCTTCGAAATCTAAACGCTCTTTTTCTTGACGTGCAAGGTGGTAAGCCATACCCGTACCAGCAGGGATTAGGCGCCCAACGATTACGTTTTCTTTTAGGCCACGTAGCTCGTCGCGCTTGCCCATTACTGCCGCCTCGGTAAGCACTCGGGTCGTCTCTTGGAAAGAGGCCGCCGAGATAAAGGAGTCAGTAGACAGCGATGCTTTGGTAATACCCAACAAAATGTTTTCGTAAGTGGCAGGGATGCCATCTTTGGCGAGTATCTTGTCGTTTTCATTGAGCAAATCAGAACGCTCGACCTGCTCCCCGGTGATAAAGTCGCTATCACCTGGGTCGACAATATTTACCCGACGCAACATTTGACGGACAATCACCTCGATGTGCTTGTCATTAATCTTGACCCCTTGTAGGCGGTAAACATCTTGAACCTCATCGACAATGTAGCTGGCTAGCTCTTCGATGCCTTTGAGGCGCAAGATATCATGTGGGTCGGGTGGACCATCAACAATAAACTCACCTTTGTTGACTACCTGCCCATCATGCACCAATACCTGCTTTTCTTTGGGAATTAAAAACTCATGGCTTTCACCGTCTAAGTCAGTAATGACCAAACGCTGACGGCCTTTGGTTTCCTTACCAAAAGAGACTGTACCAGTAACCTCGGCAAGCATGCCGGCATCTTTGGGTGAACGGGCCTCGAATAGCTCGGCCACACGCGGTAGACCCCCCGTAATATCACGTGTTTTTTGTGACTCTTGCGGGATACGGGCCAAAACCTCACCCACTGATACCTGCTGACCATCACGCACAGTAATCAATGCCCCAACAGGGAAAGAGATATTTACTGTGTGCTCGGTGCCAGCAATCTTGACCTCCTCGCCCGCCTCATCTAAGAGCTTGATCTGTGGACGCTGTACGACACGGCCACTACGGGTTTTGGGGGTAATGACCACCAAAGTAGACAGGCCTGTGACCTCGTCTACCTGGCGTGCCACGGTGACGTTCTCTTCGATGTTTTCGAAACGTACGGTACCAGCATACTCAGAGACAATGGGGCGTGTGAGCGGATCCCAACTTGCAATACGCTGCCCAGCCTCGATGCTGTCGCCATCACCCACCGAAATGGTGGCACCATAAGGAATCTTGTGGCGCTCGCGTTCGCGACCCTTGTCGTCATAGATAAGGATCTCACCTGAGCGAGAGATAGCAATGCGCTCATCTTTGTCATTGGTGACATAACGCAAACCAATGGCAAAACCAACTGTACCGGCGATCTTGCTCTCGACCGTACTGGTGGTTGCAGCACGTGATGCAGCCCCCCCAATATGGAAAGTACGCATGGTTAACTGTGTACCGGGCTCACCAATAGACTGCGCGGCAATGACACCAACTGCCTCACCGCGGTTGACCAGAGCACCACGGCCTAAATCACGGCCATAACAGTGTGCGCATAGGCCCCAACGGGTTTCACATGTTAGTGGGGTGCGAATCTTGACCTCATCAATACCCAATGAGTCAATGAGATCAACGCCCGCCTCATCAAGCAATGTGCCCGCCTCGATGATGGTCTCTTGGGTATCGGGGTTGATGATATCAATTGCAGCAACCCGGCCCAAGATACGATCGCGCAGGGTTTCAATAACCTTGCCGCCATCGAGTACGGCCTTCATGGTATAGCCACGATTGGTACCGCAATCTTCCTCGGTAATGACGAGGTCTTGGGTGACATCAACCAAACGACGAGTCAAATAACCCGAGTTTGCAGTCTTGAGCGCCGTATCAGCTAGACCTTTACGTGCACCGTGCGTAGAAATAAAGTACTGCAGGACATTAAGGCCCTCGCGGAAGTTAGCAGTAATAGGGGTCTCGATAATCGAGCCATCAGGCTTGGCCATCAAACCACGCATACCTGCTAACTGACGTATTTGCGCCGCAGAACCTCGTGCGCCCGAGTCAGCCATCATAAAGATTGAGTTGAAAGACTCTTGGTTTTCTTGCTCGCCAAAGCGGTTTTCAACAACCTCGGTAGACAGCTCTTCCATCATGGCCTTACCGACACGATCACCCGCCTTGCCCCAAATATCAACTACGTTGTTATAACGCTCTTGGGCAGTAACTAAACCAGAGGTGTACTGCTGATCAATTTGTCGTACCTCTTCGGCCGCCTCGGCAAGGATCTCTTCTTTGGCCTTGGGTACAAGCATATCGCTCATGGCGATAGAAATGCCCCCACGGGTGGCCAAATCAAAGCCCCACTGCATGAGCTTATCGGCAAAGATAACGGTCTCGCGTAAACCGCAGCGACGGAAAGATTGATTGATTAGCTGCGAAATCTCTTTTTTGTTGAGTGGGCGGTTAAGCAACTCGTACTCGAGGCCCTTGGGCAAAATGCTCGATAAAAGCGCGCGCCCAACGGTGGTCTCAACCCGTACGGGCTGTGCCTGCCACTGCCCATCATCTGTGCGAGTGTACTCATTGACCCGAACAGTAATACGGCTTTGCAACTCGACTAAATGGTTGTCATAAGCACGATGTACTTCAGCTACGTTGGCAAAAAACATGCCCTCGCCCTTGCCATTAATGCGTGGACGGGTAGCGTAATACAAGCCCAACACAATATCTTGGGACGGGACAATAGAGGGCTCACCATTAGCTGGGAACAGCACGTTGTTTGACGAAAGCATCAAGGTGCGTGCCTCGAGCTGTGCCTCTAAAGATAGGGGCACGTGTACTGCCATTTGGTCACCGTCAAAGTCAGCGTTAAAGGCAGCACAAACCAAGGGGTGTAGCTGAATGGCCTTACCCTCGATGAGCACAGGCTCAAAAGCCTGAATACCTAAACGGTGCAAGGTTGGTGCACGGTTAAGCAAAACAGGGTGCTCGCGAATAACCTCATCGAGAATATCCCAAACTACGGGCTCCTCGTTTTCGACCAGCTTTTTAGCGGCCTTGATAGTGGTGGCCAAGCCCATCATCTCGAGACGATGGAATATAAATGGCTTAAATAACTCGAGGGCCATTAACTTGGGCAAACCACACTCATGCAATTTGAGCTGTGGCCCAACGACAATAACCGAACGGCCCGAATAGTCGACCCGCTTACCCAAAAGGTTTTGACGGAAACGACCACCCTTACCCTTAATCATGTCAGCCAAAGATTTGAGCTGACGACGATTCGCACCGGTCATGGCCTTGCCTCGGCGACCGTTATCGAGTAACGAGTCGACCGACTCTTGGAGCATACGCTTTTCATTACGCAGAATGATCTCTGGCGCCTTGAGCTCCATAAGGCGTTTTAAACGGTTGTTGCGGTTAATCACCCGACGGTATAGGTCGTTAAGATCAGAGGTGGCAAAACGGCCCCCATCAAGCGGCACCAAGGGGCGCAGCTCGGGTGGTAACACTGGCAAGACCTCGAGAATCATCCAGTCAGGCTTGATACCTGATTTTTGAAAGCCCTCGAGTACCTTGAGGCGCTTGGAAATACGTTTGATGCGAGCCACCGAGCCCGTGGTTTTTAGCTCGCCACGGAGCTTTTCGATTTCCTCATCTAGATCAATGGTACGCAATAACTCGCGTACGGCCTCAGCCCCCATAAGGGCCTGAAAATCATCACCATACTCTTCGGTTTTGGTGAAATAATCATCATCAGATAAGATTTGGCCACGCTTGAGCGGCGTCATGCCGGGCTCAACCACACACCAAGCCTCGAAATATAAGACCCGCTCGATATCACGCAAGGTCATATCGAGCACCATCCCCAAACGAGAAGGTAAGCTCTTTAAGAACCAAATATGCGCAACAGGGCAGGCGAGCTCGATATGCGCCATCCGTTCGCGGCGCACCTTCGAGACAGTAACCTCGACCCCACATTTTTCGCAAATGACCCCACGATGCTTGAGGCGCTTGTATTTACCACATAAGCACTCATAGTCTTTGTTAGGGCCAAAAATCTTGGCGCAAAACAAGCCATCGCGCTCGGGTCTAAAAGTACGGTAGTTAATTGTTTCTGGTTTACGGACCTCGCCGAAAGACCACGAGCGTATTTTTTCCGGCGAAGCAATCCCTATGCGAATGGCATCAAATTGCTCATCTTCGCTAACTTGTTTAAACAGATCGAGTAGCGCTTTCATTATTTACGCTCCAATTCCATATCAAGGGCCAAAGAGCGAATCTCTTTGACTAAGACGTTAAAGGACTCGGGCATGCCCGCGTCAATTACGTGATCACCCTTGACAATGTTCTCATAGACTTTTGTACGGCCAGCAATATCATCCGACTTGACAGTGAGCATTTCTTGGAGGGTATAGGCCGCACCATATGCTTCGAGGGCCCAGACCTCCATCTCGCCAAAGCGCTGCCCACCAAACTGTGCCTTACCCCCAAGCGGTTGCTGGGTAACTAATGAGTAAGGCCCAGTCGAACGAGCATGCATCTTGTCATCAACCAAGTGATGTAGCTTTAAGAAGTGCATATAGCCCACTGTAACTGGCCGTTCGAATTTTTCGCCTGTGCGCCCATCATATAAGGTGATTTGGGTGCGGTCAGGACTGAGCTCGAGCTTTTCGGCCACCTCATCGGGGTAAGCCAGCTTGAGCATGGTTTGGATTTCCTCCTCGTTGGCCCCATCAAATACGGGGGTTGCCACAGGCAAACCGGCACGTAAGTTTTGGGCCATCTCGACTAACTCATCATCAGTTAGCGAGTTGATATCGGCCTTTTCACCCGTGCTGTTATAAGCCTGGTCAATAAAATCACGAAGCTGTTTAATCTGCACCTCTTTTTCTTGGTTGAGCATGTCGTTGATACGCTCACCCACGCCGTTGGCGGCCCAACCCAGATGAACCTCGAGCACCTGCCCAACGTTCATACGAGAAGGCACCCCTAAGGGGTTAAGCACGATATCAACAGGCGTACCATCTGCCATGTGCGGCATATCTTCTACCGGCACAATGTTAGACACCACCCCTTTGTTACCGTGACGGCCGGCCATTTTGTCACCAGGCTGTAAACGGCGCTTAACAGCCAAATACACCTTGACCATTTTGAGTACGCCAGGAGGCAGCTCATCACCTTGGGTGAGCTTTTTGCGTTTTTCCTCAAAAGCGAGATCAAACTGATGACGTTTGTGCTCGAGCGAGTCTTTGGTGTGCTCGAGTACGAGGGCGTCCTCCTCGTCAGCAAGACGAATATCAAACCACATCCAACGATCGATGCTGTCTAAGTACTCGCCCGTAATCTCGGAGCCTTTGGGTAGGCGCTTGGGCCCACCATTGACTACCTTGCCAATGAGGAACTTGTGAATACGATCAAAGGCGTCATCCTCAACGATACGTAGTTGGTCGTTAAGATCTTGACGATAACGGCGCAACTCATCATCGATGATAGATTGGGCGCGCTTGTCGCGCTCGATACCCTCGCGGGTATAAACCTGAACATCAATAACTGTGCCTACCATGCCCGAAGGTACACGCAATGAGGTGTCCTTAACATCAGAGGCTTTCTCGCCAAAGATGGCGCGCAAAAGCTTTTCCTCGGGGGTAAGTTGGGTTTCGCCCTTGGGCGTGACCTTGCCCACCAGCACGTCATCGGCGCCTACCTCGGCCCCAATATAGACAATGCCCGAGTCATCTAAACGGTTGAGTTGGGTTTCGGCAAGGTTACTAATATCGCGGGTGATCTCCTCGGGGCCGAGCTTGGTGTCACGGGCCACGATAGTGAGCTCCTCGATATGGATCGAGGTATAGCGATCGTCTGATACAACCTTCTCTGAAATTAGAATCGAGTCTTCGAAGTTGTACCCATGCCAAGGCATGAAGGCTACAAGCATGTTTTGCCCAAGCGCCAACTCACCTAAGTCGGTCGAGGCACCATCAGCAATTACATCGCCGCGCGCCACCACATCACCGCGCTTTACAATGGGGCGCTGGTTGATGTTGGTGTTTTGGTTAGAGCGGGTGTATTTGATCATGTTGTAGATATCTACCCCGACCTCACCGGCGACATTTTCGTCATCGTTGACACGAATAACAATACGCTCAGAGTCGACATAATCGACTACCCCACCACGCAAGGCTTGTACAGTTGTGCCCGAGTCAACAGCAACGGTACGCTCGATACCGGTACCCACTATGGGTTTCTCGGGGCGCAAGCAAGGTACTGCCTGACGTTGCATGTTGGCACCCATCAGGGCACGGTTGGCATCATCATGCTCGAGGAAGGGAATTAAAGAGGCCGCTACCGACACAATCTGTGAAGGCGCAACGTCAATGTACTGCACGTTTTCGGGCGAGGTCATAAGGGTCTCGCCAGCCTCACGACAGGCAACCAAGCTATCTACAAAACGGCCATCGGCATCTAAGCGTGCGTTGGCTTGAGCGATAATGTAGTTACTTTCCTCGATCGCCGATAGGTAGACCATCTCGTCAGTAACACGGCTATCAACCACCTTGCGATAGGGGGTTTCTAAAAAGCCATAGTCATTGAGGCGTGCATATAAGGCCATCGAGTTAATTAAGCCAATATTTGGCCCCTCGGGGGTCTCGATTGGGCAAACCCGACCGTAGTGGGTGGGGTGTACATCACGCACCTCAAAGCCCGCCCGCTCGCGGGTAAGGCCACCAGGCCCTAATGCCGATACCCGACGCTTGTGGGTAATCTCGGACAAGGGGTTGGTCTGATCCATAAATTGCGACAATTGGCTCGAGCCAAAAAACTCTTTAATTGCAGCTGAAATGGGCCGTGAATTGATTAAATCATGCGGCATTAAGTTTTCGCTTTCTGCCTGTGCCAAGCGCTCGCGTACGGCGCGCTCAACACGTACTAGCCCAGCGCGGAATTGGTTCTCGGCCAACTCACCCACACAGCGCACCCGGCGGTTACCGAGGTGGTCAATATCATCAATTTGGCCAATGCCATTACGCAGATCAACCAATACCTTGATGGTATCGACAATATCCTCATCAGTAAGGGTCATCGGCCCGCTGATGTCCTCGCCACGACCCAATCGACTGTTAACCTTCATCCGACCTACACGTGATAGATCGTAGGTTTCCTCGCTATAGAACAGACGATTAAAGAGGTTTTCAACGGCCTCTTCGGTTGGCGGCTCACCAGGACGCATCATGCGATAAATAGCAATACGCGCAGCGAGTTGATCAGCGCTATCATCAATACGCAAGGTTTGCGAGATGTAGCCACCCTGATCGAGCTCATTGATATAAAGGGTCTCGAAATCAAGCACGCCTGCTGAACGCATCTCGGCTAGCATCCCAGCGGTGATCTCGTCGTTGGCACGTGCAATAAACTCACCGGTATCAAGATTGATAATGTCTTTGGCAAATACACGGCCAATGATGTAGTCATCAGGAACAGAGAGCCAATCGACCTTGGCCTCTTCGAGCTGACGAATATGACGGGCATTGATGCGCTTGTCTTTTTCTACAATGACATTGCCATCTTTGTCTTTGATATCAAAGCGCGCTATCTCGCCTCGCCAGTGCTTGGGCACAAACTGCAGGCGCGCACCCTCATTCATGAGCTCGATATGGTCAAACTCAAAGAAATGCGCCAAGATAGCCTCGGTATTCATACCGATGGCTTTGAGTAAAATCGTGACAGGCATCTTGCGTCGTCTATCGATACGGAAAAACAACACATCTTTGGGGTCAAACTCGAAATCGAGCCATGAACCACGATAGGGTATCACCCGTGCTGAAAACAACAGCTTGCCCGAGCTGTGTGTTTTGCCACGATCGTGCTCAAAAAACACGCCGGGCGAACGGTGTAACTGCGAGACAATAACGCGCTCGGTACCGTTAACAATAAAAGAGCCATTATCGGTCATAAGGGGCATCTCGCCCATATAGACCTCTTGCTCTTTAACCTCTTTGACTGTGGGTTTGCTTACCTCGCGGTCCATAATGACCAAACGCACTTTGGCACGCAGGGGTGCGGCGTAGGTCAGACCACGTTGTTGACACTCCTTAACATCAAAGACGGGCTCGCCCAAGAGATAACTGACAAACTCTAGGCGGGCCATTTGATTATGGCTTGAGATAGGGAAAATTGAACTAAAGGCCTCTTGCAAGCCTTGAACCTCACGTTTAGAAGGTTCGATGTCTTTTTGCAAAAAAGACTGGTATGATTCAATCTGCGTTGCGAGCAGATAGGGTACTTGTTGTACGTCTTCACGCTTGGCAAAGCTTTTGCGTATGCGCTTTTTTTCGGTATACGAATAAGGCATTGAGCACTCCGACTCAAAGGTTGTGGGCCGTCCACCACGACCCCAGGTTTACGACTTTCAAAAAAACCACTAGTAAATCTAGCTCATCAACTACAACTAATAATGGTTTTTCTCAAAGGCGCAAAGATTAAGGCGCTGTGTATGCAATTAAAACAAACAGCTATAGGTGCGCACCCATGATGCGCACCTTAAAAGAACCGCACTTTGGCTGGGCCCAAGCCCAGCACCCGTGACGATACTTATTTGAGCTCGACGGTAGCGCCTGCTTCCTCGAGTTTTTTCTTGGCCTCTTCGGCCTCTTCTTTGGAGACATCTTCTTTGATGTCTTTGGGAGCGCCGTCGACCAGATCTTTGGCGTCTTTAAGACCCAAGCCAGTGATTTCACGTACGACCTTAATGACGGGGACTTTTTTGTCGCCGGCACTGGCCAAGTGAATGGTGAACTCGGTCTTTTCTTCTTCGGCAGCAGCACCTGCGCCACCAGCGGCAGGGGCAGCAACTGCAACAGCGGCAGCAGCGGCAGAGACGCCGAATTTCTCTTCCATCTCTGTGATTAACTCAGATAGCTCGAGTACGCTCATGTTGGCGACGGCCTCGAGGATTTCAGCTTTTGTAGCCATTTTAAAACTCCAAATTGGAAAAAAATGTACCAGGGTTTGTTTCGTTGTCCGTTAGAACGAATGACCCCTTAAAGGGATAAGGTGTACTGACAAAGTTTTAAGCGCTTTCTTTTTGCTCTTTAACAGCATTAAGAACCCGTACAAACTTGGTCGGTACTTCGTTAAGCGTACGCACAAATTGCGTAAGCGGTGCTTGCAGCGTACCAAGCAGTTTTGCCAACAACTCATCACGAGAGGGCATCTCGGCCAAGGCCTTGACACCGTCGACATCAAGTAGGCTGCCAGGCATGGCCCCTGCTTTGATGGTGATACCTTTGTTTTCTTTGGCAAAGTCTGCAAATAGTTTTGCCGGTGCTACAGGGTCAGAACTGATGGCATACATCAAAGGGCCGACTAAGTGCTCTTCGAGTTCGCCAAATTCGGACTCACCTATGGCACGGCGTACCAAAGTGTTTTTCAACACTCGTAGGTACACGCCAGACTCACGCGCTTGTTTGCGCAATACGGTAGCGGAGGCAACGTCCAAACCACGATATTCAGCGATAACTACTGCTTGGGCTTGCTCGAGCTGAGCGGTCACCTCGGCAATAACTTTCGCTTTCTCTTGACGTATGAGACTCACGGTTGAACTCTCCTATAAGGATGCAAATACATGCAAAACATCTTTTGCATCTACCGAATGCGGCGCACCTGGTCGAGTTTCTGGCATAAAGCTGAAAAACGCCCTGGGCGCCGTCTACGATGGATTTGGTTTGGGGTTAAACCCTAAACCGCTATTAAGCAAAATACATTGCTCCAACGGTCTTTGACAGCAGCAGTGCGTCATGCACTGCAGCCCAAAGTTTGAACTACTAGTTGATGCTGCTCACATCTACGCGTGCCCCGCCACCCATGGTGGATGACAGAGAAATCTTGCGTAAATAAGTACCCCGAGCAGCGGTGGGGCGCGCTTGGTTAAGCGCCTCGATCAGTGCTTTGAAGTTTTCCTCTAGTTGGGCCACCTCAAAGGATGCACGCCCAATCGGTGCGTGGATGATGCCGGCACGATCGGTACGGTACTGTATTTGACCCGCCTTGGCATTTGCTACCGCAGTGGCCACATCAGGGGTTACGGTGCCAACGCGTGGGTTGGGCATCAGACCACGAGGGCCTAAAATTTGGCCCAAGGCACCCACGACACGCATGGCGTCGGGTGATGCGATCACTACATCAAAGTCTAAGCGGCCGTTGCGAATTTCCTCGGCAAGATCATCCATACCGACTATATCTGCACCTGCCTCACGGGCCTCATCGGCCTTTTCGTCCTGTGCAAATACTGCTACGCGAACTGTACGCCCTGTACCCTGAGGTAATACTACCGAGCCGCGTACGAGCTGATCAGATTTACGTGCATCAACACCTAGGTGGATAGCAACGTCAACTGACTCGTCGAAATTTGCTGTGGCGGTTTCCTTGATAAGTGCCAAAGCCTCTTGAAGCGGGTACAGCTTTTCGCGATCGATTTTCTCGGCAATTGCGGCTGCACGTTTTGCTAATTTTTTGGCCATTTTAGAAACCCTCCACATTAACGCCCATGCTACGTGCCGTACCAGCAATGGTACGTAACGCGGCTTCCATATCGGCAGCGGTTAGATCGGGCTCTTTGGTTTTGGCGATCTCCTCGGCTTGTGCACGAGTAAGGGTGCCCACTTTGTCGATGTTGGGTACCGAAGATGCCTTGTCAATGCCTAGAGCTTTTTTGATCAAAATCGTTGCCGGAGGCGTTTTCATGACAAAAGTAAAACTTTTGTCAGCAAAAGCAGTAATAATTACGGGAATAGGCAGACCAGGCTCTATATTTTGGGTTTGTGCATTAAAGGCTTTGCAAAACTCCATAATATTGAGGCCGCGCTGACCTAAAGCCGGGCCAATTGGTGGGGATGGGTTTGCTTTGCCAGCTGGAACCTGCAGCCGGATAAAGCCGACGATTTTCTTCGCCATGATAAGTACTCCTTGCGGGTAAGGCGCCTAAACAATTAATGGGCAGTTAATGTGTGGTTAATCAATTAAATAATCTAATTATTAAATGATTAAACAGCTGTATTAAAAGGCCAGTTAATAATTAAGGCTCCCCGGGGTTATAAAAAATTAAGTTTTATCGACCTGATCAAAGTCGAGCTCAACAGGGGTTGAGCGACCAAAAATAGTAACCGAAACGCGAACCTTGTTTTTCTCGTAGTTCACTTCCTCGACATTGCCATTGAAATCGGCAAATGGCCCCTCTTTGACGCGAACCATCTCGCCAACCTCGTAAAGGACTTTGGGGCGGGGCTTTTCGCCGCCCTCTTCCATGCGTGAAAGAATTTCATCAACCTCACGCTGGGATATAGGGGTAGGCCGACTGCCTGAGCCCCCTAAAAAACCTGTAACCCTGTTAGTACTACGTACCAAATGCCATGTCTCGTCGGTGAGATCCATCTCGACCAAGACATAGCCAGGAAAGATACGACGCTCGGAAATTGAACGCTTGCCATCTTTAATCTCGATAACCTCTTCGGAAGGAATCAAGATGCGGCCAAAAGCGTCCTCGAGCTCGGCACGTTCGATGCGCTCTAGTAAAGCTTTTTTCACGCTATTTTCCATACCGGAAAAAACGTGGACGACATACCAGCGTTTGCTCATGGGTGCCCTTTATTTCCAGCCCAAAAATAGGCTATAGATGATCCACTCTAGTCCTTTGTCTATTAACCACAGCAAAATCGCCATAATGACCACAAAGGCAAATACTATTGCAGTCATCTGGGTGGCCTCTTTGCGCACCGGCCAGTGTACGCGACGTACCTCGGTATAAGAGTCGCGCGAAAAACCTATAAGACGTTTGCCGGTATCGCTGGTCCAAACGATAAAAGCAGCAACAATGAGAGAAACGACAAAAAACCCAACTCGTAAATAAGTGGGTTGATATTCAAAATATGAATAGGCGATTATTCCTGCTAGAACGACCACCACCGCCAATGAAAGTTTGAAGCGATCAGCGCCTCGATTGGCGGTTTGCACGTTGGTTTTAGACATATTGCGATGTATTGACGGGCCACGACCTAGTGGCAAAGACTGTAGTGGCAGGGGTAGAAGGAATCGAACCCTCAGCCTTCGGTTTTGGAGACCGACGCTCTGCCAATTGAGCTATACCCCTATACCAGATAAAACTGTAGCCGCGCCTGCCTGTAGCGAGCCAACTGCCCAAGGCTATATTTTATTTATTTTAGCCTAAAACCTAGGGAACAACGTAACCTACCTACAGCTAATGAGCCTAGCCTAACGGCACTGGCCCACTAGCTATGTATGATTACTGCTAGCAAATGCCGCATACCGAGCGCACACAGTAAAAAGAATCAAGCAGAAAAGCTAAATACTACCACCCTTTCTGCTTGCTGTCAATTATTTAATGATTTTAGCGACGACCCCAGCACCTACGGTACGGCCACCCTCGCGAATCGCAAAGCGTAGACCCTCTTCCATAGCGATGGGAGCAATCAGCGAAACCGTCATCGACACGTTGTCAC
>Ga0209487_1001347_pt1 | contig 20865 bp, 12 predicted proteins | sample Poulit2012_FD_187524 | JGI IMG/M metagenome (GOLD analysis project Ga0209487, IMG submission 187524) | Agricultural soil microbial communities from Georgia to study Nitrogen management - Poultry litter 2012 (SPAdes) (version 2) | ecosystem: Environmental > Terrestrial > Soil > Agricultural land...
AACTAACGCACCGAATCGGGGCAACCCGACTGAAAAAAGAGTACTTGAGACGACAATCGGAAGGTATCGGTGAAAGTGAAGGGTTGCGAGTGAAAGGTTCATGGACTGAGACCTCAATAAAAGGAGCCAGTGAAGTGGGTAAGGCCGCTGTCAGCCTTCTATTATCATTGCTTTACCTGTTGAAAGGCAAACCTTATGCTGCAGGCTTTCTTCTGAAATTCAGGTATTGGGTATTCATAGGTTTTGTAAGAGGAGCTTTCGGAAACACAGAGAGGAGCGACTGAATGGGAGTCATTATCCGACAAAGTTTCTGGAACGCAGTCATCTCCTATATAGGTATCCTGCTGGGATTTCTGCTCTCAATCTTACTCTACCCGCTCATTCTGACGCCTGATCAGTATGGATTGACACGGGTCCTTTTTTCAGCAAGTTTTATTTTTACTCAGGTTGCCCTGATCGGATTTCACAATATCATCATCCGCTACTATCCGCTATTCAACAGAGCCTCGCCCGGACGGCACGGGCTGCTTTTCTGGGCTCTGACTGTTCCCATATTCGGTTTTATGCTCTTTTGTTTGATCTATCTGGGTTTTCAGGATTTAATTGTTGAGATCTATGGGGAGCAATCACCACTGTTTGTCAAGTATTATCTGTGGGTCATCCCGTTGACACTTTTTTATCTCTATTACGAGGTGCTCAACAACTATCTGAGGTCGTTGGAAGATACCGTTACAGGTTCTTTTGCAATGGAGATTCTTCAACGGGTCCTCACAATACTTTTTCTGCTGATCTATTATTTCGACTGGATTACGTTTCCAGTATTTGTCATGTTATTTGTAGGAAGCTACTTTGTGAATCCGCTGGTAATTGCTTTTCGGATCGTAAAAATCGGTGAGTGGAAGCTCAAGCCGGACCTTAATATTTTACGGCGGCCGCTTCTGAAAGGGATGCTCAATTACGGTGCTTTTTCAATGCTTGGCGGACTGACCACCGTAATCGTTTGGAATGTGGATATATTGATGCTGGGCTCGTTGGCAGGGCTGGATCAGACAGCCGTTTATGCAATCGCATTCTATATCGCTTCCGTTATCGCTATACCTCAGAGATCGGTAGAGAAGATTGTATCCCCTGTGATCGCGCGTTTTATCAAAGAGAAAAACTGGCAGGAAGTAGGAGAGATCTACAGAAAAACTTCCATCAATCAGCTGATTCCTGGGTTTCTGATTTTCGGGATCATCTGGATCCTTCTTGATATAGTCTACAGTCTGATGCCGGATATTTATGCGGCCGGGAAAGGCGTCGTACTTATTATCGGGATCGGGAAATTGGTGGAGATGGCCACCAGTGTAAATGGCTTGATTCTGCTCAATTCACGTCACTACAGAGTTAGTTTTTACACAAATATCTTTATGGTGGGTGTAGCAGTGGCTTCAAACTATCTGCTGATTCCGCAGTTTGGAATCAACGGTGCAGCCCTTGCTTCGGTTCTGACACTGGTACTTTTTAACGGAACGAAATATATTTATATCCTGGTTAAATTGAAGCTCCAGCCTTTTAGCAGATCCACCGTATGGGTAACCGTGCTGGGGGTCGGAGCATTAATAGTTTCAGAACTTATCAGCCTGACAGAGAACCTCTTCATAAATACTTCTATACAGCTTGCTTTTTTTACGGTTTTGTTTGGAGGGTCGGTTATCTATTTTACGATATCAGAAGAACTGAATAAACTAATCAAAGAAAGATTGCTGAAATGAAAGAGATGAATTTTTTGAATGTAGTGGAACGGGAGGGAAAACCGGTTATGGAGCCTGGAAGAATGGCCTGTCCGGAGATAAAAGAGGATGAAATCCTTGTAAAAATCAAAGCGGCGGCCATCAACAGGGCGGATCTGTTTCAGAAGTCGGGAAAATATCCGCCTCCTGAAGGGGAGTCAGATGTGATCGGCCTTGAAATGGCAGGGGAAGTGATGGAGTGTGGAAGCAAGTCTTCTTTTTATAAAAAAGGGGCACGGGTTTTTGGGCTGTTGCCCGGGGGCGGTTATGCGGAGTACTGTGTAATTCCGGAGACGCTTGCCATGCCGCTCCCCGACTCTTACACTTATGAAGAGGGGGCTGCAATACCAGAAGTATTTCTGACGGCATTTCAGGCACTGATACTGCTGGGTGAACTGGGAGAAGAGGAGGTCGTCCTGGTGCATGCGGGCGCAAGTGGTGTGGGGAGTGCAGCCATTCAACTGGCGGTTCAGCTTGCCGGAGCCACCGTGATCGCCACCTGTGGATCTCCTGAGAAGCAGGAGTTTTGCCGATCTTTAGGTGCGGATCTGGCCATTAATTATAAAACCGAATCGTTTCAGGAGAAGATTGAGGAGAGGTACGGTAAAAATGTAGTCGACCTCATCGTAGATGTTGTCGGTGGCCCCCACTGGAAGCAGAATATGAAGGTGATTGCGATGGATGGCAGACTAATCTGTCTGAGTACGCTGGGGGGTAGTAAAATCGAAGAGATGAGTCTGATACCGGTGGTGAAGAAACGGCTCACCATTAAAGGGTCACTATTAAGAAACAGAAGCAGAAAATATAAGGAAAAGCTGACCCATAACTTTGTAGGGATGTGCATGGAACTGCTCGAATCAAAAAAACTGAAACCCGCCATCGATTCGGTCTACCACTGGGACGATGTGGAGGAAGCGCATGCCAGGATGGAAGCCAACCTGAACGCCGGTAAAATTGTGCTGAACGGAATGTGAAACTCTTTATCTTACCTCCCTTCTGCACACGGCCGGCCGTAGCCGGGTTTGTGGCAGACTGAGCGAAATCCGTTAACTGATTTTACCCTGATTGATGATTCTGAACCGCCCTTTTCTGCTTCTTATCGTATGGATGGCCCTGCTGACCATTGCAATAACAGGCTGCCGCTCATCTGAAAAGGTAACCCGGCCCTCACCTTCTGAGGTGGAATCACCTGCAGAAGAGAGCGCGGCGGAAGAGTCAGAAGTGAGATCAGAACCTGACAGCCGGGAGGAGATTCCAGCGGCCATTCCTACAGATCCTAAACATGTTCCGGGGCCAATGGAGGAGTTCAGGGGCGTCTGGGTAGCTACTGTAGCAAATATAGATTGGCCCTCCAGGCCGGGCCTGACCGTTCAGCAGCAGCGTGAAGAGCTGATCCGCTTGCTGGACAGGGCCGCAGCTCTGAATTTTAATGCAGTGATCTTTCAGGTCCGCCCGTCGGCCGACGCTTTCTATGACTCCCCTTACGAGCCATGGTCCTACTACCTAACGGGGGAAATGGGCCGTTCACCACTGCCTGAGTACGACCCTCTCGAATTCGCCATTGAGGAGGCCCACAAACGCGGGCTTGCCCTTCATGCCTGGTTCAATCCATACCGGGCGACCCATCCGGCTGGTAACGGAGAATTGGCAGAGAACCATATCAGCCGGACACATCCTGAATTAGTTGTAAAATATGGAAATCACTTATGGCTGGATCCCGGGAATGAAGAGGCGAGGGAGCATACAATAAAGGTGATTCTGGATGTCGTTAAACGCTACGATATAGACGGTGTTCATTTTGATGACTACTTCTATCCTTATCCCTCCTATGCAAACGGTGCTGATTTCCCGGACGGGAAGAGTTGGGAAGCTGCAAAGAAAAATGGAAATCAGCTTTCCAGATCAGACTGGAGACGGGAGAATGTAAACAAGTTGATCCGCGAACTCTCCATCCGGATCAAGGAGATCAAGCCGGATGTAAAGTTCGGGATCAGCCCATTTGGAATCTGGCGTCCCGGTTACCCGGAAAACACTACAGGATTTGATGCTTATGAAAATCTCTATGCCGATGCCCGTCACTGGTTGAGAGAGGGATGGCTGGACTATTTTACTCCCCAGCTCTACTACCGTATAGAGCAAACCCCGCAGCCATTTCCGGTCATGCTGGAGTGGTGGGCGGAGCAAAACTTGTATCAGCGTCATTTGTGGCCGGGAATCTATTCAAGCCGCCTGAGAAGTTCAGAGAACTCCTGGCCCCCGGAAGAGATCACCGGACAGCTCTATGTGGCAAGAGGACATCCGGCTGTCTCCGGCGCTGTTCATTTCAGCATGAGGACGTTTCTGGAAAATTCACAGGGCATCAATCACCGTGCGGCCGAAGGGCCCTACGCCTACCCCTCTCTTCTGCCTGCCACACCCTGGTTGGAGATCGGGGCTCCGGCTGCACCGGAAATCGATCTGAAAGAGACTGGTGACTACTATACAATAGAGTTGAAGCATGAGGAGCCGGAGACTGTCCGCTGGTGGATTGTGAAACAGAGGTTTGGATCTGAATGGATATACGATGTTCTACCGGCCAATGGAAAGGAGTTGCAATACAAAGGGGGGGCGGCTATGATGCGGCCCCGGGAAGTGCAGGTCTCAGCGATCGGAAGAACCGGAATGAGAAGCAACCCGGCGGCATTTATCACTCCCGAAACCGTTGCGCAGCCTGCCGCCACCCTGCTCCCGTTCAGCGTGGCGAGGGAAGTGTGGGCTGAAAAAGAGCCTGCCGGCAGAGAATTACAAGCTGTTCGTATCCATCTATCGCAAGAAGATACGCTCAAATTTATGGATCTTGAGGTTACACTATCGGGGATGATTCGCTCAGCCAAATTGCACGTCCACTTGTTGAAGGATCCGCAGTCGGGGAGTCGGGAGCCACATGAGAGTGTAGAGATTATAAGGATGCATCTGAAGAAACACGAAGTTTCTGAAGAGGTCCAAACCGTACGTGGAGAAGCCTTCAACTGGTATGGGTATCACATTTCTGTACTTGATTCAGACTTCCGAAATGGAATGATTGAAATCGAAATCACCCATGTTTCCCTGCTGCCGGTGGATCGGGCTGCAGAGCAATCAGCAGGGGGCCCCGGGCGAAGGTTTAAAATCCCCCACCATGTGGAGGAGGTAGTGTTACATCACGCTGTGCTGACATACAATCCGGATCACCCCGAAGAGAGTCTGAATGAACTATTAACACACAGTTTAACAGAGGAAAACTGGTGGGATGTACCGTTTCACTATTTCATCACTACAAGTGGGGAAATATTTGAGGGAAGAGACCGCCGCTATTCAGGCGACACCAACTACATGGCGGATCCCAGAGGCCAGGTGAAGATCGGATTGATGAGAACCGGGGAGAGTCGGAACGTGACGCAAGATCAGCTCCAAGCAGCCGGCAGGCTCATCGCAGGCCTGCTTAAAGAGTATGACCTGACATTGTGTGACTTCCGGAGCTTTTCAGAGGATCCAGACATGTCTCTGAGTATCATGGCTTCTGCAAAACGGCATCACAGTACTCTTCTCCGAATAGTAAAGGAGCTTCAGGATCAGGAGTCAGGTTTGAAGCTTCGCAATATAGATTGTAACTTATAGGATACGATTTCGTAGGAAAAGTAACCTGTATAGCGACACATTATACAAAGAGATTTCCATCAGCTTCCGGACGTTTCAGACTTTCATATCAACCATCGGAATTCCGGTTTTCATATACCGGAAGTGATCCGTGGAACCCGCCCATTATGAATATAGAGTATACATTCCAGTTCAACGATCGTGATCAGATACTTTTTTCGCGAGATCGCATCGCCACGTTTCTATTTACTCACCTGGAGGAGTATGGAGATGAAAAAGGTGCCATTTTGAAATGCATTGCATACGCATACGGGGATAACCCGGGTCAGGACGGATTTGTTCTGATCGCTCATCAGGAAAATGAAATATTAGGTGTGGTAATTGTAAACGACACCAATATGGCAGGGTATATTCCCGAGCACATTCTGGTCTATATTGCTGTTCATGGGGAAGCAAGGGGAAAAGGTGTGGGTAAGGCACTGATGGAGAAGGCATTAAATGAAACTGAAGGGGATGTGGCTCTTCATGTAGAGCCTGAGAATCCGGCCAGATTTCTTTATGAGAAATTCGGATTTACGAATAAATATCTTGAAATGAGAAGAACAAAGCGGTAAACAGGATTTGGTTGATGGGAGTATCTGCTGTATAAAGATGCTCTCACGATATGCCGGATCAGGTTAAAACCGACAATCAATGGCTTACGTAAAACTATATCGCAAAGAACTACAACACAATTACAACTATTTGGATAAGCTGTTTAAGGAGAACAGCATCAAGTGGGGTATCACTACGAAACTGCTCTGTGGGAACAGGGATTTTTTGACGGAGGTGATTGACCTGAATATCGGTGAAGTTCACGATTCCCGGATCAGCAATCTGAAAGTAGTAAAAGAGATTGATCCCGATACATTAACGATTTACATCAAGCCGCCCCCAAAGGATATTGTAGAAGATGTGGTAAAGTATGCGGATATCAGTCTGAATACAGAACTTGCCACACTTCATGACTTATCGGCGGAAGCACAGAGACAGGGAGTGATTCATAAGGTGATCATTATGATAGAGCTCGGCGACTTGCGCGAAGGTGTGATGCGGGAAGATCTCATTAACTTTTACGAAAAAGTATTCCGTCTGCCCGGCATCCGTGTGATCGGACTGGGTACCAATCTGAACTGCCTCCATGGAGTGATGCCTGATAGTGACAAACTTATTCAGCTATCGCTATACAAACAGATTATCGAGCTTCGGTTCAAAAAGAAGATTCCCCTGGTATCGGGGGGAACAACGGTCACCATCCCTCTGCTGTTAAGAAATCAGTTGCCGGATGGGGTCAACCATTTCAGAGTAGGTGAGGCCCTCTACTTTGGTAAAAATCTATTTACAGATGGCCTGATCGAAGGCATGAGTGATCAGGTGATGGAACTCTATTCCCAGATAATTGAAATATCAAAGAAACCGATGGTTCCGATGGGGGATCTCGGGGTGAACCCGCAGGGTAAAACTGTGCAGGTAGATGAACGTGATTTTGGGAAAACCTCCTACCGGGCCATTATCGATGTTGGCGTACTGGATATTCAGCCTGATTACCTGATTCCGGTGGATGACCATGTGAAAATTACCGATGCCAGTTCGGATATGCTGATTCTGGATGTGGGATCCAATCCAAATAAATACAAGGTGGGAGATATGATCCGCTTTAAGTTGAAATATATGGGTGCCTTGGGATTGATGAGTTCCGATTATATTGAAAAAAGGGTCGAGGAGTAAACGATCTGCAGAACCCCGGCAGTGTGAGAATGTCACAGGTCGCCTCTTTAACCAAGTGATCTTACAAATTATTTGTTGTAAACCAATTCAAGTCACACCCTATTGTGGATATCGAAGAGATAAAGAAATTTCGGCGCGAGCTGCATCAACACCCGGAAATATCGGGGAAGGAGCAAGAGACAGCCAAAAGAATCGCAGCTCGATTGAGCACATTAAACCCTGCTGTATTGCAAACGGGAATCGGGGGGCATGGTGTGATGGCCCTTTTTTCCCGGGATGAGAAACAGAATAGAAAGCAGATCGCTTTTCGGGCTGAACTGGATGCGATTTCCGTTCAGGAAGAGAGCCAGCTACCCTACAAATCGAAAGTAGAGGGTGTGATGCACGGTTGTGGTCACGATGGGCACATGGCCATACTGATCGCGCTGGCCGACAAACTGCAAAAAGAACCCCTTGAAAATTTGGATGTCTGGCTCCTTTTTCAGCCGGCTGAGGAGACAGGGAAAGGGGCAGAGAAGATGATAGACAACTCCTTTTTTCAAGAATTGAAGATCGAACGAATGATTGCCCTGCACAACCTGCCGGGCTTCGAAGAAAATGAGATTTTAATCAGAGAGGGAGTTTTTGCAGCCGCATCTACAGGGATAAAAGTGATCTTTACCGGTTCTTCAAGCCATGCGGCTCAGCCTGAAGAAGGGGTCAACCCGGCCCCGCATATGGCAGAATTTGTAACCTTTGTTGAGAATGAATTTCACTCTTTTAAAAACCGGTCGTCAGTGAACAATATTGTCGTCACTTATTTACATCTTGGTGAACGTGCCTTTGGCATCAGTCCAGGGAGGGGCGAAGCTGGTGTTACCCTGCGGTCTGATGATCCGCAGGAACTGGAGAGTGCCTTGTGCAGGATAGAAAAGCAACTTGGTAAGGTAGAAAAACAATTTGAAGGCCAGATTACTTTTCAAAAGGAAGAGCCATTTGCAATGACAGAGAACGATTCCAAAGGTATCGATGTGGTGAAAAAAGCAGCGGCTGAATTGGATCTGGATATCCGGGATCTTGACTCTCCTTTTCCCTGGAGCGAAGATTTTGGTGCATTTGAAGCAGCGTGTCCAATTACTTTTTTTGGACTAGGGGCGGGAAAAGGTCATCCGCCGCTCCATTCAGCCACGTTTGATTTTAACGAGAACCTTCTGTCTCCCGGCGCGGAGATCTTCTATAAAATAGCCGAACTGTACGATCAGGGAGAGTCATCGGCGGATTTATAGGAAGCTTGGTACAGCCGTTCTTTTGTCCGCTTTCACTATATGCTCAAAAAGTATATATAAGCGATTGACAGGGCCTGGAATGGATAAAATTCAATTACCATTTAATAAATGTTCCCAAATGATGAGCAACTGCCCTCCCGAAGAGACATTTTTACACCCTTCCAGAATTGAATTGAGCCGTGAAGCTTTGAAAAATAACCTTCGGTTTTTAAGAGCCCATGCCCAAAAAGGTGTCAGAATTTCATCGGTAATTAAGGGGAATGCATACGGACACGGCATTGCCGAATTTTTGCCGCTCGCAGAGAATGCCGGAATTGATCATTTTTCGGTGTTCAGTGCTGATGAAGCTTCAACTGCCCTATCTCATAAAAAGAACGACGAAACATCGGTTATGATTTTGGGCATGATTCGTGATTCTGAGATGGAATGGGCGATTCAGAATGAAGTGGAATTCTATCTTTTTGAACCCGGACGAATGAAGGCGGCGGCAAAGAGTGCTCGTCAGCTAGGGAAAAAAGCGAAAGTTCATATTCAGCTCGAAACGGGTATGAACCGGGAAGGTTTTTCCGAAGAAGAGTGGGAGAACACATTTAAGTATATAGAGAATAGGCCGGATCTGTTTGAATGCCGGGGAATTTGCACGCATCTGGCGGGAGCGGAAACGATTGCCAATTATTACCGGATAAATCAGCAGAAAGAGAAATTTGAGAATGGAATGGAGCTGGCGCGATCCTGTTTCACTCAACGCCCGTTATTCCATGTTTCCAGCTCTGCCTCCTTTCTCACGCGTTCGGATTTACAATATGATATGGTTCGGATAGGGATTGCTCAGTATGGATTTTGGCCCAGTCGTGAAACATATATGAATTATTTAAAAAGCAGCGGCCTGGGTGCCGGGGAAGATCCGCTGCAGCGTGTGCTCACCTGGAAAAGTGAAGTAATGAGTGTGAAAACAGTTCAGGAAGGAGAATTTATAGGGTATGGCACGTCCTATCTTGCGGGAAAAGAGATGACCATTGCAATGGTGCCTGTAGGCTATGCGCATGGTTTTGGGAGAAATTTGACAAATACCGGGTTTGTCCTGGTAAAAGGAATGCGCGCCGGGGTTACAGGGGTGGTGAATATGAATATGATTACCATCAATGTTACTGACATAGAAGGGGTGAAAAAAGGCGATGATGTGATTCTGATCGGAGAACAGGAAGAAGATGTGATTACGGTCGCGTCATTTGGAGAGATGATGAATGGCCTGAATTACGAGGTTTTAGTCAGGATCCCGGAATCAATACCAAGAATTGTCTATTGATTCCAAGTGGGAAGAAAGCATCATGAGATAGGCCATCACCAGTTGTTTACAGCGTCCCCGGCCGTCGTGGTATGATCATGACATGGTTGCTGCCCAACCTGCCAGATAATCGCCCGAAAGATACATCAATACTCTCTGTGCCCATCAAGAGAAGATTCGGTATCCTGTCTAGGCTACAGGGTTGTTTTTTTACAATAAATACAGAGGCAAAAGTTGCCGAAACAGAGCGTAGGATAAATCTAAGTTGCAGAAGAAGTGTTTTTTTAGCTTGGTTTGAGAGTTCTGCGTCGACTTTCGCCTGAGAGGGCCAGAGCATGCAAATAAACCATGATACACCTTTTTCTGGGCGAAATTGAGAGTGGGGTAAAAATGCAAGAAACGCTTCCAAAGTGATATTGAGCGGTTTTTTAAGGCTCCTGTGCTTAAAAAGAACCTGAAATAAAAGTAGAAAAAGCGCTTTGTTTCACTTTTTGTAAAGAAAATTTGTAAAAAAGTTTTTTAAGTGAAAATGAAAGCTTATTATTCAATATCATCTTTTAACTTAGGGTCGGTATTCCATTACTGATCGATAAAATGTGGTATAGTCATTAGGAAGAGGATTGTGTGTGAGGATAATTTCTATTCGAGATGACTGTAACAGTTTAATCTAAACTGACAGTGCCTGTCATATAGCTGAAGATCTGATATCTGACTGATGCCTACACCCTTAACCAAAACTTATAGAGGATAACAATTCTATGACAAAGAGGATACTATATCTGTTATTCGCCTCCTTGTTTCCTGTTACCATCTGGGCACAGGGATCAATCACAGGTACGATAACAGATGCCCAAACAGGTGAAACGATACCTGGTGCCAACGTATATATACCTGAACTGGAAAGAGGGGATGCCAGTGATGTAGATGGTGTATACAACATCGCCAATATTCCCGAGGGTAGTTATACCCTGACAGTGACCTATGTAGGTTACAGCACCCATGAACAAACTGTTCAGGTGGGCTCGGGTCAGACTGTTGTTGTGAATATTGAAATGCAAATGGGGGCCATTGGTCTCGACGAACTTGTAGTTTCAGGCTATGCCAGTGTAAACAAACGTGAGCTGACAGGTTCTATCGCGAGCGTGAGTTCCGAGGAGATTGAAAACATTTCCCTGCAGAACACCGAAGGCTTACTCCAGGGTCGTGCAGCTGGTGTTACTGTAACCTCTGCTTCTGGTAACCCGGGTGGTGCATTCCGTGTAACTATCCGAGGTAATGGCTCGGTAAATGCCGCTACAGAGCCTTTGTATGTTGTGGATGGTGTGCCGCTCTCTTTCGAAGGTCAGTCCACTCAGGCCAGTTCATCGCCGCTGAACGCGATTAATCCCAGCGACATTGAGTCTATTGAAGTGCTGAAGGACGCTGCTTCTGCCTCGATTTATGGGGCCCAGGCTGCAGCTGGTGTGGTGATTATTACAACCAAGCGAGGAAGGGCTGGCGCGACACAGATCACTGCCCGTGCTGAGACCGGAGTGAGAAGTCTTGCCCGCAGCGTAGATTATGTATCCACTCCTGAATATCTGGATTATTTGGGAGAAGCCCGCTTTTTTAACGGCACTTCCCCTTCGATAGAGGCTGGCAGAGAGGTCTATGAAAACTTCTTTATTGACTATTTCGGGACTCCCAACAATGATGGTGTTCTGGCAGATTATGACTGGCAGGATTTCATCTATGAAGAGGGTGCTACACAAAAATATAACATCACAGCTTCCGGCGGTAGTGAAAGTACCCGATTTTACCTTGGAGGCGGATTTGAGGATACTCAGGGAACGGCATTAAATTCAGACTTTACCCGCTTGAATCTGAGATCCAATGTGGATCATACTGTCAATGAGCGTTTCAATACTTCTGTGAACATTAACCTTTCCAGAAGTACACAGTTTGGTGTATGCCAGGGCGGAAACTATACCAACTGTCCTACATCACTGGCTATGCTTGAGTCCAGAATGTCGTTTCCATTTTTAGAGGATGGTTCCTACAACCCGCTGACGAACTTTGGTCTGGCTTCAAACCCTGCCGTTATCCGGGATGAAGTGGATCGTAATGTGTCTGTTTTATCTATCATTTCTGATGTTAAGCTCACTTACCGTCTGACAGATTGGTTAAATGTTAGTGGTTTTGCTGGTGTAGACTACAGAAACACTGAAGATGAGCGATTTGATTCAGTGATTGCCAACTCAGGTGATAACGGCTCAATCTTCTTTGCTAACCGGAATGTATTCAACAGCACAATGAATGCAGTTGTGAATGCAAGCCAGACCTTCGATGGAGTTCACAATGTTTCTGGTTTTGCAGGTATTGAGTACCGTCGGGTCTATGATGAGTTTGTATCTACTCGCGGGATAGGATTGCCAGGGCAGTTCTTTAAAGTCCTGGGTGCAACTGCAGAGCCTACCATTGCAGATGGTTCCAATACTGAATGGCGCCAGGGCAGTTATTTTGGTACGCTTCGGTATAATTATGATGAGAAGTACATGCTGACTTTTGTAGCTCGTTATGATGGGAACTCACGTTTCGGTGCAGACACAAGATGGGGATTCTTCCCTTCATTTTCGGGAGCCTGGAGAATCAGCGAAGAGGACTTCTTCGACGTGGATGTTCTGGATGAACTGAAATTGCGTGTCGGTTATGGAATTACAGGAAACTCCAGAATCGGTAACTTCGCATCCCGTGGACTCTTTAGTACTGCCGGAACCTACCAGGGAAGTACCGCACTCTCCCCTTCTCAGCTTGCGAATGTAAATCTGGGATGGGAAGAAGCAAAAGAGTTGAACATCGGACTTGACTATGAATTTTTACAAGGCCGTATTACCGGTGCAGTGGATGTTTACAACAAGACGATTGACGAGCTTCTCTTTGCAAGACCTCTGCCATTTGACAGTGGTTTCAGTTCGATTACCGAGAATATCGGGTCGATCCGGAATCGTGGTATTGAGTTCGAAATCAGCTCTGTAAATATAAACACAAGAGATTTCCAGTGGAATACACGATTCAATATTTCATTTACCGAAAATGAGATTCTTGAACTCCCGAATGGTGAGGATGTAAACCCGACCAGTACCACTGAAGCACTCAAAATTGGCAAGCCAATTGGGTTGATACAGGTTCCGCGGTGGGCAGGTGTAAACCCGGCTGACGGACGGCCTATGTGGTACAATGCCGAAGGCCATATTACCTACAACCCGGAACAAGCGGTAGACGGGATAGAATATAAAGATGGTCGTGAGAATATCACGGGTGGGTTTGGCAACACACTCAGTTACAAAGGGTTTACGCTTGATGCGTTCTTCCAGTATAGTTTTGGTCAGTGGGCATTTGCTTCAACAGACTACTACTTCACAAGAACCCCTGATTTCTATTCAACTATGTCTGCAGAAGTACGGGACAGGTGGAGACAGCCAGGAGATCAGACTTACTACCCGAGAGCCATTACGGTTGGAGGAGACTTTCCGGAAACAGCAGATTACAGAACCCAGATGGGTACCCAGGCTATCTACAATGCCAGCTATATCCGACTTAAGAACGTAATGCTGAGTTACAATCTTCCTGCATCTGTAACGCAGCGAATTGGATTGGCCGATGTCCGGTTATTTGCATCAGCAATCAACCTGCTTACCTGGACTGCATGGCCTTGGTATGACCCTGAAGTAGCATTTGATACCCGGGATATCTACACGAACGTCACGACTGCGTCATATCCGACGGAGAGACAGATCAATGCCGGAATTGAAATTCGGTTTTAATTAATTGTAATTGAACCAAGTAATTGAAAAGATGAAATTATCTATAATAAATAAATTCACAGCAGTTATGCTCCTGCTGATCATTTTTGCAGGATGTAACGATATATTGGAGGATGTTGAACCGCCCACGTCTGTATCCGGTGAACTGGTTCTGACAACCGAGGACGGTGTAAACGCACTCCGGTCCAGGCTATATTCAATCATGCGGGCCAACTCGGGTTTTACGACCCAGTATATGGTGGCTCCGAGTGCATTTACAGATGAGACCCGTGCCCGTACCGGTGCTACTAGATATGTAAACCTTAATGTGGCCGTGGGTACCAGCGGTACTGCCCATTTATCCGCTGCCGGCTCTGTTTATGGACTCATCAATGTGGCTAACCACATGATTAGTGGCGTGGAAGATGGTGTGGTACCTGCTGAAGTTCTGAACCGTTACAAGGGTGAAGCCTATGTGTTACGTGCATTTGCTATGCATACATTGGTCAGAGCCTGGGGATACGAGCCTGGCAATTATGGTCAGGGTCCTGAGAGTAACTGGGATAAAGGGATTATCATCCGTACAGAACCTACATTAGATGTAGCCGACGCTGACAATCGTCCAAGAAGTAGTGTGGAAGAGGCGTATGCCCAAATCATTCAGGACCTTGAACAAGCGAGAACACTGCTTGCAGGTTACAATGATAATAACACCTACGTAACCGAAGCCTTTGCTGTTGGTTTGCTGGCTCGTGTTCATTTATATGCCGGAAACTGGGCTGAAGCTGCTTCACTTGCTCAGGAAGCAATCAATATTAGCGGGCGAACCTTGGAAACAAGCGAATCGGGTGTAGCAGGTATGTTCTTTGAAACACAGGGCGGCCATCCGGAAGCACTTTTCAAAATTGTGGTTGATCCCAATACAGAGCCTATTGCAGGTAGTAATGTGAATGAAGGATTGGCAGCATTCACCTCATCTCAGTGGGTATCTCAAGTGCCGACACAAAAGGTGCTGGATCTCTATAATGAGGGTGACTATCGAAGGGAACACTGGTATCAGCCTTGCTTCAACAGCCAGCAGGGAACACCAGTTGGAGGTTGTGAGGATGTGAATGAGCCCGGTGTCTCCACAAATAAGTGGAACGGGGATAAAGGAAATCTGGCAGATGACATTCCTTATATGCGTGTAGCCGAGCTCTATCTGATCTGGGCAGAAGCTGCAGCAAAAGCTGCAAACAGTCCTTCTGCTGGTGCTGAACCTCTTCAGGCTCTGAAGGATGCAAGAAATGCCGGCTCAATTCCTTCTGAAGCACTGGCAAACATTGATGCATTTGAGGATGAGATTCTGAATGAACGAATCCGTGAGCTGATTGTGGAGGGGCACCGTTTTTGGGATCTCAAGAGGTTAGGAAGAGATATTAGGCATCCGGATGGTTCTATCAAGATGTTTGCTGATTCTTATCGTATTCTGGCACCTATTGGTGCGAGTGCCCGTGCGGTGAACCCATTGCTGGAAGAGAATCCGGTATATAACTGATCTTTATAACTAATTTAAAATTCTCAAATGATGAAATTCAAAAATATAATTTTAGCGTTTATTCCCTTCCTTCTGTTGGGATGCAACGATCTTTTTGATAAAGGTGATGTTGAGAAATCCTATGATGGTCCGCCGATAGTGGGGTTCTTCCCACTTCAGGCTGAAGCGAATCTGTCGGATGGTTCGATCTCAATCGAAGTGCAATTAATAGCTAAGGAAGCACGAAGTTCAGATCTGCCGGTGGCATTCCACGTAAACGCGGAAGAAACAACGGCAGTAGAGGGAGTGCATTACACCATCTCTACATCTTCCCCAGTCACACTTTCTGCGGGAAGCTGGACAACCCAGGTTACCCTCGATCTGATTGAGGGGAGCCTGGAAGAAGGAGAATATGTGGACCTCTGTCTTATTCTTGAAGGAGGACCTGATGTTCCGGGAGAAGTAACCCTGAACGAAACCGATATCAGAATTCAAGGATAGATGTAATTTATCAGAAGTTCTTACACTTCTGTAATCATTGAATCAAAAGCCATCTGTGACTCTGTCATGGATGGCTTTTTTTGTTTCTACCCACCTGCCATAGATGCAGTAATCAGCCTATCTCCCTAGTTGATCTCTTGCTTTAAAAGGTCGCTTAATCTCAGATTGTCATTCAAAAATCGGCTCGGAAGGGTAGATAGCAAGTTAGGGCTAAGGTTGTAAATAAAAGATAAAAATAGACTTTAATCAGCTTGCCATCTCCTTTTGAACATTTCTTCACAACATACTTTTGACTCTTGGCAGCGAGGGGGTTATACGGATTAGTGATGAAGAAATTGGGCTGCCTTAAAAAGTTTTACGGAACTTGAACCTCTCTCATAAGCTTTTATGTAAGACTCAGAAAGGATAGTTTATAAAAAATCAATATACCTGCAGGGTTCAGTCTCAACAGGTTCAAGCCTGACATTAAGACTTTAGAAAATAACTATTCAACCTATCGAAGGCCCGCAGGTACTAAAACTCTAAACATCTGAGGTTAATTTTTATGACAAACAGGATACTGCAAACTGTGGTTTTGTGGTTGCTTGCAGTCACATTTACCGGTTTTGTAAATGTCATACATGCACAGACTGGTACATTATCCGGTGTCGTTACAGATAGCGAAACAGGAGAAACACTGATTGGGGCCACCGTTATGCTCCCGGAATTGGAAATCGGATCAGCTACCGACCTTGACGGTCATTACCAAATGAACAACGTTCCAACAGGAACTCACCAGATCAGGTTTTCCTATGTAGGATACAGAACCGTAAATACGACTGTAACCATTACCACAGGAAATAACACTCTAAATATGGAGATGGCACTCGATGCAGCCGGACTGGATGAAGTGATTGTAACCGGTGTAAGAACCATAGACCGTCAGGCATTTACAGGTTCCGCAGCTACGGTGCGTACAGACAGGATTGAAAATGTGCCTGTTTCTTCCGTAGATCAGGCTCTTCAGGGTGCTTCACCCGGCCTTGCCATATCTGCCGCATCCGGTACACCCGGAGCAGAGCAGGATATCCGGATTCGTGGGATCAGCTCCGTAAATGCGGGTGTTTCACCACTTTTTGTGATCGACGGAGTTCCAGTCATCAGCGGTTCAAATACACAGTCAACATCTTCCAGTTCCTTGGGGGTGCTTTCCACTCTGAACACAGCTGATATTGAATCGATCACTGTTCTGAAAGATGCAGTATCAACTGCTCCCTATGGTGCTCGTGGAAGCAATGGTGTAATTGTAATCACAACAAAAAGTGGTGCACAGGGGAGAACTCAATATTCGGCTTCCGCTCAAATGGGATTCAATAACCGGGCAGTACCGGGTGAGCAGACACTAACTGCAGAGCAGTACAATAATATTGTCGAGCAGATGATAGGTGAACCTCTTACAGATGGTTCCGTTTCTGAGGATTGGGGAGATGTGATCCGGAATGATGATGCTGTTCAACAGGAATATTCACTTTCGGCAAGAGGTGGTAATGAGACCACCAACTTCTATATATCCGGAACCCTCTTCGGGCAGGAAGGGCCTGTGATCGGATCAGATCTGGACAGATATTCTGGGACTGTTAATGTGAGTCACCGTTTTGACGATAGGGTCCGGATTAACAATTCGCTCCAGGGATCGTTCGTAGAGCAAAATGGTATTCTGGAAGGTGCAGGTTATTTCGGAAGCCCGGTATTGGCAGAATATTTTATGCTGCCTACCGACCCGGCCTTTAACGAAGACGGTACCCCAAATCTGGATAATCTGGGTGCGGGTGTCTTTAACCCAGTCTACATACAGGAAAATGACATTACAAGAAAGCGGAATTATCGGCTTTTAAATAATACCACGCTTGACATAGATCTCCATGAAAACCTGATGTTTTCATCAAAATTTGCAGTTGACTATCTGGAGACTGGCGAGAAGTATTATCGAAACCGGATTCATGGTGATGGAGTTGCGAATAATGGTGCGGTAGAAGAGTTGAATAACCGGAACATCAATCTGGTATGGCAAAACTCCATTGAATATCTGTGGGACATGAACGCAGATAACAGCTTCACTTTCCGCGGTATTTCAGAAACACAGAAGAATACCTACGAATACCTGAACGCCTATGGAACAGGCTTTGCCGTAGATGGCCGGTATAATCTCAACGCAGCTGCCAACCCGCAGGGTGTAAACGGGATCACGACGGACTGGGGCGTACAGTCATTTACCGGATTGATAAATTACGGTTATCAAAACAAGCTCTATACAGATCTGAGTCTTCGTTATGAGGGAAACTCCAGATTCTCAAGTGACAACCGTTGGGGAACGTTTTGGTCAGCTGGCCTGGCTTACATCTTGACCGAAGAGGAATTTTTCCAAAACCTCAACTGGCTTGACTATTTACGAGCTCGTGTTTCATACGGAAAAACCGGAAATGCGGATATAGGCCTCAACCAGTATCAGCCGTTAGCTGCTTTTGGAAGCTATAACAACATGCCTAATATCGTGGTAGACCAGCTCGGTAATCCCGATCTAAGCTGGGAAACGGCATACTCACTTGATCTGGCTCTCGAATTTGAAGTATTTGACTTTTTGAACGGAGGCGTGACCTATTTTCATAAAAACTCCAAAGACTTGCTCTTCTCCGTGCCCCTTTCTCGGACTACGGGTCATACATCCCAGGTTCAGAATATCGGGGATCTCTACAATGAAGGGTTGGAGCTGGAGTTGAATATGATCCTTCTCCGGACTCAAAATTACAGCTGGAACGTGGGTGGCAATATGACCACAATAAAAAACAAGGTGACCGATCTGCCTACAGATAATGATGGAAACCCTATCGAGATCATTACGGGAACACGGTATACCGCAGTGGAAGGTTATGAAGTGAACGCCTGGTACATGAGAGAATGGGCAGGTGTAGACCCGGAGAACGGAGACCCGCTCTGGTATATGGATGAGGTTGATGAAAATGGAAATGTAACTGGCAGAACTACCACCAACAGTTATAATCAGGCCGATACCTACTATCAGGGTGGAAATGCGCAACCCAATTTCTTTGGAGAGCTGAATACCCGGGTAGATGTGCGAGATTTCTATGTCTCGGCAAATCTTTATTACGAATTTGGGCGAAAAGTATTTGATGGATGGGCCAGTTACATGAGATCTGATGGTCAGTATATCGGTGCTTTTGGACAGTACGCCCGGCAGGCGGACCGATGGCAGCAGCCCGGCGATATTGCCGAAAATCCAAGGCCGGTACCTGGCGGAAATCTAAATTCAAATCAGAGCTCCTCCAGATTCCTTTATGATGCAGATCACCTTCGTCTTACAAATCTGACGGTTGGTTACAACCTGCCGGTGAATGTGATTCAGAATATAGGCTTGAGCTCGGCGACCGTCTATTTTCAGGGAAGAAATCTCTGGACGCACACTTTCGATGATGATCTGAAAGCCGACCCAAATGTGGGTGCTGAAGGATTCCTGGACCTGTTTGCACCACCGCTCAAGTCGGTGACATTTGGCATCAATTTTAATTTCTAGAAGTGATAAAGAGAATGAAAAATATATTGATTTATCCTATTGCCCTGCTCTTTGCAGCTGGGTTTGTAATGAGCTGTGATAATATTCTTGAACCCTCAGTGGATCAGGAAATACCTACAGAGACAGCTATTGAAAATGTGGGCGATCTGAACGCGGTCGTACTTGGAATTCACGATGAGTTAAATGAGTTTGAACTCTTTGGTCGTGACTTTTATGTAAGTCCGGATGTGATGTCAGACAACGCCTGGTCCAACGAGAACTCGGGACGCTTTATAAACCAGAGGGATTTTAATTTCCCGATCACACATAGTTATCCTGCCGGCGTCTGGAATAATTTCTATGTGGCTATCGCAGGAGCCAATATTGCAATCAATGCTGAGTTGGAAGAGTCGGGCCCGGATGTAGATCATGCCAAAGGCCAGGCATATGCACTGAGAGGGTTCTCGCACATGAATCTGTTGCTCGCTTTTGGGCAGCAGTTTGTTGAGGGAGGGGATCCTGCACACGGTATTCCCTATGTGACCAGCTATGCAGACGAAGAGAATCAGTATCCACAGAGAGATTCCATACAGGAGGTGTGGGAAAACATAATTGACGACCTGAACAGTGCTGAAAATCTACTGAATCAGGACCAGTTTGATCCGACACTGATGAATTATTATGCAGTCAAAGGGCTCCAGTCCCGTCTCTACCTCTACACTGAAGATTACGATGCGGCCATTGCAGCAGCAGACGCCGTCATTGATTCAGGTAATTTTGCATTGGTATCTGCCGATGACCTGGTTTCCCGGTGGGCTAGCGGTTCCGGGCCAAATTCTCTTTTTGAACTGGCTTTTACAGACACAGACCGTCTCGCAACCGATAACATTGCGCGGATTTACCTGGATTCCAATTATGGAGATGTTGAGATCACTGCCGACCTCTATCACGCATATGAGGAAGATGATGTGCGAAGGGAGCTTCTCTCTGATGAAGGGGAGGGACGATTTCGTATGACTGGCAAATATCGTGATGAGCTGGGTACGGACAATGTCCGGATCATCCGATATGCGGAAGTACTGCTCAACAAGGCGGAAGCTCTTGTTAAAAGGAATAATGCCGGTGACCGTGAAGAAGCTCTCTCAATTATAAACGAATTATCAGCAGAGAGGGGAAGCAGCAGGGTCTATTCTGAAGCTACACCTGAAAATGTACTTGCAGAAAGAAGGCTCGAACTCGCAATGGAGGGCCAAAGACTTTTTGACCTCGCCAGGCATGGGTTGGATGTAAGAAATGTGGATATACCTTCGGGCTATAACCGATTTAACAACGGTGAAGATCTGCCCTATGGTGATTACAGGTACGCTCTCCCAATTCCTAATGCAGAGTTGAATGCAAATGGAAACATGGATCAGAATGTTGGATACTAACCTCCGTTCCCTCATGGGGAAGTTTCATTCAACCCGGAGGTTATTCCGGCGCTTGTATAGCATCTAACAAACGATACTTGTCGTAGAGTAAGAAAACTGGCGACTTCTGCAATATGCGGGAGTCGCCTTTTATTTTTCTAAAAATCACTGCCAGAATTGCGGCAGAGGAGGTTTGTAGTCTGGGGTAAAAACTATTTTGCCATTGGGCTTGACTTCGATCATTTTTCAGCCGTATCTTGGTTGTTCTTCGAGTTTGAAGATTTGAAATAATGGATCGGTTGAAACGTTTTTTATAAACGTTATCGACTTTTGAAAAAGAGAAATTATTTCACAACAAGGTTGACATTATGTTCTTTTAGTTCTTATCTTGTTGGTCTGCGATTGA
>Ga0209487_1001348_pt1 | contig 20857 bp, 20 predicted proteins | sample Poulit2012_FD_187524 | JGI IMG/M metagenome (GOLD analysis project Ga0209487, IMG submission 187524) | Agricultural soil microbial communities from Georgia to study Nitrogen management - Poultry litter 2012 (SPAdes) (version 2) | ecosystem: Environmental > Terrestrial > Soil > Agricultural land...
GTTGACGGTGGATCTGTTGCAACAATTAATTAAAGAAAGGAAGTTATATGTATATGGAAGACTTAAACAATAAAACATACGATTATGTCCTTGTTGGAGGCGGTATGGGATCAGGCTTTGCAACATTAGGCATTAGAGAACAGGATAAGACTGGATCCATTTTAATTATCTCTAATGAAACAGAAGCCCCTTATGAACGCCCAGCCTTATCAAAAAAACTCTGGCTTGATGATGAATTCGAAGAAGAAGACACAAAGATTGGCGCAGAAGAGGAAGAAAACGTCGAATTTGTTTTTGAACGTGAAGTAATAAAAATTACGCCAGAAGATAAAACAGTGACATTAGAAAATGGGGATGTAGTTGGTTACGAGAAATTACTCCTTTCTACGGGTGGCGAACCAAATAGTATTGAAGGACCAGAAGATGAGGATGTATTCACGTTTCGTGAGTTAAATGATTATCGAAAATTACGTCAACGTTCTGGCAATAATCAAGAAGTGATTGTTGTTGGAGGAGGCTATATTGGAAGTGAGCTGGCCGCCTCTTTATCAAAAAATAACACCAATGTAACGATGGTTTTCCCTGAAAATCAACTCGGAGAAGATATGTTTCCAGAAGAGTTACTGGAAGAATATAATAATCTTTTCATTGAAAATGGCGTTAAATTAATGAGTGGAAGAGAAGCTGAATCTTACCGCCGTGAAGGTAATCAGTTAATCCTTACATTAGATGATGGTTCAGAAGTAAAAGGAGATACCATTGTCATTGGTTTAGGAGTCACTCCCCGTATTAAGTTAGCTAAAGAAAGTGGACTTGAGATGTCTGACCAAGGTGTTGTTGTTAACGAGAAATTACAAACAAGCGATGAAAATATCTGGGCAGCAGCAGATATTGCTGTCTATCCAGATGTCATTCTTGGTAGACAACGACTGGAACACGTTGACCATGCACGAAATTCTGGTCGCCAGGTTGGTGCGAATATGGCGGGCGCAAATGAAGCTTATACGCACACACCATATTTATATTCCATGCTTTATTCGTTGAACTGGGAAGCAGTTGGTACACTAGACCCCTCATTAGAAACACTTTTTGATCATCGTGAAAGTGGAGATATTGTCTTTTATCTTGATGAAGATAAACTTAAAGGTGTACTCACTTGGAATGTGAATGTGAATTTAGATGATGTTCGAGAATTATTAGATAACCCACCAACGAATAAAGAAGACTTAATTGGTGCACTTGAAGAACAACCAGAAGAATAATCTTAACCCCTAAGGTGTATATTCACTTTAGGGGTTATTTCATAAATAGTATTCATTTAAAATAAAACTTCTTCTACTAAAACTAAGTGTTTTTATTTAAATAGAAAAGAGGAGATAATTTGTTATAATAACAATTATAGATAATTAAGGAAGATACAAATGAAAATATTAATTCTTTCTGCTTCTAATGTTGGAAAAAGAACGAAAGTTGCAACAGAAGCAGTCACTGCATCACTTAAAAACAATTATGAAGAACATGATATTCAATATATTAATTTACAAGATAAAGAGATTGAATTTAGTGATGGCAGAAATTATTTAGATTATAAAGGAGACACCAAAGAGGTTACTCAAGCTATTATGGATAGTGATGTCTTGTTTATAGGAACCCCTATTTTTCAAGCATCTATTCCAGCTTCACTTAAAAACATTTTTGATTTATTGCCGCAAAATGCCCTACAATTTAAGACAGTTGCGATGATTGTCACTGCAGGTTCTGAAAAACATTTCTTAATTCCTGAGATTCAACTCAAGCCAATTTTAGGGTATATGAAAGCAAATATTGTACCAAACTATGTTTTTTTATTGGATACCGATATTATTGGTGATGAAATTGTCAGTCACGATGTGGAGTTCCGAATTGATGCATTAATAGAAGACACAATGGTGTTGGCTGAAACCTATCAGGAAATTTGGCATAAGCAAGAAAAAAGTTATGGTTTTTAATAAAAAAGAAAGGTGATCTTTATGCATGACATTAAGAAAAAACGTGCTTATGAGGAATCAGAGAAAGCGGATGGCTATCGTATTTTAGTGGATCGCTTGTGGCCACGTGGTATAAAAAAAGAGGATTTACATCATGATTTATGGGCAAAAGAAATTGCACCCTCGTCGGAAATACGAAAAGAATTTAATCATGAGCCTGATAAATTTAAACAATTCCGTACAGATTATTTAAATGAGTTGACAGAAAATGATGAAGCGGATGACTTTATTGAAACAGTGAATGAAGAATTAAAAGATCAAAACGTTACATTGCTTTATGCCGCAAAAGATACTGAAAATAACCATGCTGTTGTACTTAAAGAATGGTTAGACCAACAAGTAGATCAATAAAAAGACAAGAGGGAATATATGAACGAAGAGATTTTAAAATTTATTGAACAACATGATAATGAAGCAAGAAAATTACGACAGTATTTACATGAGCATCCAGAAATTTCTGCTCATGAAAAAAGCACTTCAAAATTTTTAAAAGAAATAGTACGCGAATTAGGATTAGAAATTGAAGAAGTACCAAAAGCAGGAACAAGTGCTGGGTATGGCTTTATAGCGACACTTGATACAGGGAGACCTGGGAAAACATTAGCATTACGTACAGATATTGACGCTCTTCCTATAAAAGAAAATCCTAACAATTTAGCCGGACCTCGAGATGTTATCTCGAAAAATGATGGTGTAATGCATGCTTGTGGACACGATGGCCACATGACGACACTTCTTTATACGATGAAACTTTTAAATGAACTGAAAGAACAATTAACAGGAAAAGTTATTTTTATTTTCGAAGAAGGAGAGGAAATAGGCTCCGGCATCAATGAAACGATTAAACTCTTAAAAAACAAAAATATAGATGCTATTTATGGCAATCATTTAGCCTCCTTTTTAGATACAGGTAAAATTTCAGCAGATATAGGACCAGTGATGGCTGCAATAACCACTGTAGATTTTAAAGTGATTGGACGCGGTGGACACGGTTCCCGTCCAGATTTATCCATTAACCCGCTTTATGTTGGGGTAGATATTTTAAATAGCCTTTCGATTGCTTGGAATAATCAATTAAATGTTGAAGAAACGGTTACCTTGGGTTTAACACAATTTCATGTAGGAGAAGCACATAATGTTTTCGCGGATGAGGCTCGTATTGGCGGTACTCTTCGTTATTTTGATATGGATGCTGGTGCTCATGCTTATGAAGTGCTGCAAAAAGTCGCTAACAATGTGGCAGCAACACATAATGCTCATATCGAAATAATGGAGGATGCAGGGTTGCTTGCGATACCTGTCATCAATGATGAAAAGTTAGCCTTACAAGCACAAGCAAGCATTGAAGATTTATTCCCAGGACATTTAGTGCATAATGTGAATTGGTATGCTTCAGAACTTTTCGCAAATTATGGAGAAGTTGCCCCTTATATCTTTACTTTTGTAGGCATTCGTAATGAAGAATGAGGTTCAGGTGCAGAACATCATAATGAGTATTTTGATATGGATGATAATGCTTTGAAATATGCAATTGGTACAATGACAAAATTTGCGGTGGACTATTTAACAACGTAAAATGGGTTAAAAAATAGTTGAAGGAGGATTTTTTTATGACTTATGATTTTACTTCTTTTGTTGATCGAAAAGGCACAGGCTCACATAAATGGAACTTAATGTATGACCAAAATCCAATGGTGGAAGAAGGGGTGATGCCCTTATCGGTTGCAGATATGGAGTTTAAAAATCCACCTGAGATTTACCAAGGGCTTATCGATTACTTGAAAGATGAACCTATTTTAGGCTATACAGGACCTATGGAAGAATATTTACAAGCCGTAGTCAATTGGCAAGAAAAACGACATAATTGGACGATTAAAAAAGATTGGATTGTACCGACTCCTGGGGTTGTTTCTGCACTGAATGTAGCTATTCGTGCGTTTACAGAGGAGAAGGACGGCGTAATTATTTTCCAGCCCGTATATCATCCTTTTGAAAATTCAATTGTTGGAAACAACCGAACATTAGTTAATGTGCCTCTCGTTGAAGATGACGGAGAGTATACAATTAACTTTCAATTATTCGAAGAAGAAGCCGCTAAAACGAATAATAAACTGTTGATTTTTTGTAGCCCACATAATCCAGTTGGACGAGTTTGGGAAAAAGAAGAATTAGAACAATTAACAGAAATCGCACTCAAATATGATTTAACCGTTGTTTCTGATGAAGTTTGGTATGATTTTGTACGAGAAGATAAAGAGCATACTGTTTTACATACCGTTCATCCAGAAATCCAGGACCGTTTAATCACCTGTACGGCAGCTTCGAAAACGTTTAATTTGGCTGGTGCTGCTACTTCAAACATTATCATTTCAGATGAAGAAATTCGGGAAAAATTTAACAAAGAAGCGCAAAAATCAGGAGTTTCAGGCGTTAATATTTTAGGGTTTGAAGCAACAAGAATTGCGTATACAAAATGTGAAGAGTGGCTAGAAGAATTAAACGATATGATCTATGAGAATCAACAGATGGTTAAAGAATTTTTCGAAGAAAATTATCCAAAAATTAAAGCACCTGTGAGTGAAGGAACTTATGTACAATGGATAGATTTCCGTTCATTAGGTATGTCAGATGAGGCTTTAGACAGTTTATTACATAAAAATCAATTCTTCGCAAATCCTGGATATGCTTTTGGAAAAGAAGGTAGTGGTTTCCAACGAATAAACGTAGCGTTACCTAAAAACATTCTAAAAGAAGCATTAGAACGATTACTAAAGGCATTATTAAAGAGCGAAGAATCATAAAATGAAAAATATTAAAAATAAACCGGGGGCAAAAATATGAAAGCAGACTATCATATTCATTCAAATTTTAGCGATGATAGCACGGAAGATTTAGATCAGATTGCATTGAGTGCGATTCATCAAAATATAGATGAAATTTGTATTACCGAGCATGTAGATTACGGTGTGAAACTTGATAAAGACGAATGGGAAAAAAGCGATAAAAAGTTAGAAATGAATGCCGACTATGAACGATTTTTTCCAGCAATGGACACTCTAAGAGAAAAATACAAAGAGCAATTAACGATTAAAACAGGTCTAGAGTTTGGAATGCAGACTATCACAATTGAGTCTTTTCAAAAATTGTTTAATAAATATCCTTTAGATTTTGTTATTTTATCGTGTCATCAAGTAGATAATTTAGAGTTTTGGACGGGTGAATTTCAAAAAGGGCGCAAGCAAGATGAATATCAGCATTTATATTACGAAGAGATTTATAAAGTGATTCAAATGTATAAAGATTATTCTATTCTAGGTCATTTAGACTTGATTCAACGATACAGTGATACCATTGAGCCACCGCTCAAAAAACATTTTGATATTATTGAAGCCATTTTAAAACAAGTGATTTATGACGGTAAGGGTATTGAAATTAATACCTCAAATGTCCGCTATAAGCTCGAAGATTTAACCCCAGCTTATGATATTTTAAAATTATATTATGAACTTGGTGGAGAAGTAATTACAGTCGGATCAGATGCACATGTAGCTGAAGATGTAGGCGATCGTTTGGATATTTCTTATGATGTTCTTCGCGAAATTGGTTTTCGTTATATTACAACCTTTGATAAAATGAAACCAGCATTTCATAAATTATAAAACAAAAAATAGATCATTATAAAATTACTCAAGATGTTACAGGCATCTTGGGTTTTTATTTTGGAAAAATTTGGTAAGATAATAGATGCGATGAAAAGTAGAAAGGAGTTCATTCGATGAGAGTCGGTTTTATTTCAGATTTGCATGTCGATCGAAATTTTGAGGTCTCAATTACACAATATTTAAAAATTTTACTACAAACGATGACTGAACAGAAGTTAGAAATGCTTGTGATTGGCGGAGATATATCCAATCATTATTCTACGACAATCCGTTTCGTCGAAGAACTACAAAAACAAGCAGAGATTCCCGTATATTTTATTCCAGGAAACCATGATTTTTGGGAAGAACAAGATGCAACAAAAGATACTCGAGGCATCTACCAATTATATAAAGAACATCCGCAAAGTTTAATTGAACATCCTTTACAACTAAATGAAAAATATACATTAGTTGGACATCCGGGTTGGTATAACCATGCGGTATATGATCAAGAACAATTCACACCGGATGAAGTAGAACGAGGGAAATTTCGATGGACCTATTGGCAAGATAAATTACGGCTGGATTGGGAGATGTCAGATCAAGAAGTCTCGCGCCATTTTTCTAAAATTATTGAAAAAGACTTAGAGGAAGTGACGACTGACCATATTATATTACAAACACATGTTGTGACAATTCCAGAATATACAATGCCTATGCCTCATCGAGTATTTGATTTTTTCAATGCTTATATTGCAACAAATGATTTAAGGGATATTCATAATGAATATCCTATTACACATCAATTTATGGGGCATGTTCATTTTCGAGAAAATATTTTAAGAGATGAAACAAATTTTATTACAAATTCTTTGGGTTATCGTAGAGAATGGTGGAGCAAAGATTTATATAAAGAAATTCAAAAAAGCTTAGTTATATTAGATTTAGAAAAGTAAAATAAATTTTTGCTTTTTTCTCCGGCTATTTATCTGTTCTTTTAGTGTCTTCACATTTTTTTACAGGGTATTTAATAGTTTTCTTGCAAAGAAAGCGCTATAATGAATCTAGAAATACTAAAACAGATAAGGAGCGGATATTGAATGACGAATGTAGTCTACACAAATTACTGGATTAATCAACGTGATGATGTGAAAAAAGAACATGGAAGTTACAGAACAGAGCAAGAAGCAATAGACGCCATCTTAACATGGTGGGAAATCCATAATAAAAAGCATCGAGATATTTCCTATGAACGCACAAATCGTGGAGCATTAGAAATATTATATGGAGATTCAAACTATTATTATCGAATTGAAGAACGTGAAATTTCAGAACCTCTTCCTTCAACTTCATACAATGTGAAATCTAAAGGTGAAATTGAAGCACTCCGGTCAAAACATCAATTAGATGACTCAGCTTTCATATTCGATGAATTACCTGAACCATATCGTGATCGTTTAATTTTAGCAATTGGTGATAGTAGTAAGTGTAGAGAATATTCTTATACAGAAAATGGTCAACCAATCATAAAACTTGAATCTGTTTGATATAGAATGGATTAAAACATGATTAATATATTTAAAACCCGACAGACTTTCAAGAAACTGTCGGGTTTATTTAGATTTTGTACTCATCCATTGGATAATTCTGTAACAATTCCGTCTTTTGTACTACAATATACGGGAATACTATTTAAAAAAATAATCAAAGTGAAAAGTAAGAAAAAGGAATATCTAGAAAAGCATGTTATAATGGTTAAGGCAGATAATATTTAAAATTTATTATAATGGGGAGTAAAACGATGAAGAGATATGAAGATGACAGTTTAGCACTTCATACAGATTTGTATGAGATAAATATGGCTTATACATATTGGAAGAAAGGAAATGCAGATAAGAAAGCAGTTTTTGAAGTTTATTATCGAGAAAATCCTTTTGGAATGGGTTACACAATATTCGCCGGTTTAGAACGCATTGTAAATTATATCAATAATCTCACTTTTACAGATTCGGATTTAGAATATTTAAAGAATGAAATAGGATTCGAAGACGAGTTTTTAGAATATCTAAGAAATTGGAAATTTAGAGGGACGATACGTGCAATGCGTGAAGGTGAAATTGCTTTTGCCGAAGAACCACTCATGCAAGTTGAAGGGCCGATTCTAGATTGCCAAATTATTGAGACAGCTTTATTGAATGTAATTAATTATCAAACATTAATTGCTACAAAAGCTTCAAAAGTAAAAACAGCTGCTGAAGGCGATATCGTCATGGAGTTTGGAGCTAGAAGAGCTCAAGAAATGGATGCTTCAATTTGGGGAGCACGCGCAGCTTATATTGGTGGAGTAGAATCAACAAGTAATACACGTGCTTCAAAACTATTTGGTATTCCAGCTTCTGGTACGCATGCTCATGCACTTGTGCAAGCTTATCGAGACGAATATCAAGCTTTTAAAGCCTACGCTGAAACACATAAAGATTGCGTTTTTCTTGTAGATACTTTTGACTCAATTAATTCAGGAGTTCCAAATGCGATTCGAGTAGCGAATGAATTTGGAGATAAAATAAATTTTGTGGGTGTACGTTTAGATTCTGGAGATTTATCTTACCAATCAAAACGAGTTCGCGAACAATTGGATGAAGCAGGTTATCCAAATGCAAAAATCTTTGCTTCCAATGATTTAGATTCAGAAACGATTCAGAGTTTGAAGATGCAAGGAGCAAAAATTGATGTATGGGGTGTAGGAACTAAGCTAATTACTGCTTATGATCAACCTGCGCTTGGTGCAGTTTATAAAATTGTTTCTGTTGAAGGAAACGACGGAAAAATGCATCATACACTTAAACTAACTGCGAATCTTGCGAAAATTTCAACTCCAGGGAAAAAACAAGTCTGGCGTATCCGCTCAAATAACGACACAAAGCCAGAAGGGGACTTAGTGACGTTAGATCATGAAAGACCAGATTTAGAAGATGAATTATTTATGTTCCATCCACAATTTACTTATATCAACAAAACAGTCGTTGACTTTATTGCTCGACCATTACTAAAAGAAATTTTTGTAGATGGAAAACAAGTTCACGAACTTCCAGATCTTGAAGAAATCAAAGAATATGCAAAAGAACGTCTAAGTGAACAATACGAAGAACACAGACGAATTCTAAATCCGGAACAATATCCTGTTGATTTATCACAAGAATTATATGATGTGAAAGTAAACACTATTAATTATTATCGTGAAAAACCCGACGAGATTAATGACTTAAATGGATTCTAAAATCTGTAAATGATAAAAGGTAAAGGAGAATAAATATATGACTACTTTACAAGATAAAATTATTTCTGAAATGGGTGTACAACCTGAAATTGATGCCTTAGAAGAAATTAGAAAATCGATTGATTTTATGAAAGAATACTTAAAAAAACATTCTTTCTTAAAAACCTTTGTTTTTGGGATTTCTGGAGGACAAGATTCTACATTATTAGGGAAACTTGCACAATTAGCTATTAATGAAATGCGTGAAGAAACAGGAGATAGCACATATCAATTTATCGCTGTTCGTATTCCTTATGGCGTTCAAGGCGATGAAGAAGATGCTATAGAAGTCATGGATTGGATTCAACCTGACCAGCATATAGTAGTAAACATTAAAGATTCTGTTGATTCGATTGTTGAAGAAATTGAGAAACAAGGCCAAAAAATAACAGATTTTAATAAAGGCAATATAAAAGCACGTCAACGAATGATTGTCCAATATGCCATTGCAGGAGATACAAAAGGTGTAGTATTAGGATCTGACCACGCAGCAGAATCTATAACAGGCTTTTATACAAAATTTGGAGATGGAGCAGCCGATATTATGCCATTATTCCGTTTGAATAAAAGGCAAGGTGTTCAACTTCTAAAAGCATTAGATTCTCCCGAGCATTTTTACACAAAAACGCCAACAGCAGATTTACAAGATAATCAACCTGCTTTAGCAGATGAAGATGAGCTAGGCGTTAGTTATGAATATATTGATGATTATTTAGAAGGAAAAGAAGTTCCCCAGAAAGCGAAAAAGAGAATTGAAGAGTTATATTTAAATTCTCAGCATAAAAGACATTTACCAATTAATATATTTGATGACTTTTGGAAAAGATAGGAGGTTAAAACATGAGCAAAGTCGTTATTAATGCAAAAATCTATACTGGAGATAACGTGATTGATTCGGGTTATATCCGCTTTAGTGATCAAGTCGAAACAGTTGATAGTATGAATAACTATCAAGCGATGAAGGATGAGCAGGTTATTGATGGATCGGGCAAAGTAATTGTTCCTGGTTTTATAGATATCCACAGTCACGGAGGATACGGCTCGGATGCTATGGACGCGGATCCTGAAGTGATTGATGAAATGACTAAAAAAATGTTGCAAGAAGGAATTACCAGTTATTTTCCAACAACAATGACCCAGTCAGATGAAAATATTGAAAAAGCATTAGCTGGAATCAAAGAAGCTAAAAAAATAAATCCAATGATTCAAGGGATCCATTTAGAAGGGCCTTTTGTCTCACCAGAATTCAAGGGTGCCCAACCTGAAGAATATATGCGAACAGCGGATGCTGAGACAATGAAACGTTGGAATGACATTAGTGGTGGAAACATTCGCTTAGTGACTTATGCACCGGAAATGGGCGATGTTTCTGATTTTGAAAAATATTGCCAAGAAAACGATATCGTTTTATCTGCCGGACATACCGGAGCAACTTACGAGCAATTAGAAGCTTCAAATGCGACCCATATTACCCATTTATTTAATGGTCAACTCGGTTTACATCACCGAGAAGCAGGTGTAGCTGGTTTTGGATTATTGAAAGATAATGTCAATGTGGAAATGATTGTAGATGGTTTCCATATTGATCCGACAATGGTTAAGCTAGCATATAAAACAAAAGGAGCAGATGGTATTGTTTTAATTACGGATTCTATGAGAGCTAAAGGAATACCTGAAGGAGAAAGTGAACTAGGCGGGCAAAAAGTTATTGTAAAAGATAAACAAGCTCGTTTAGAAAATGGTTCATTGGCTGGTTCAGTACTAATGTTCAATGATGCTTTTAAAAATATGATTAAGTTTTCAGGATGCAGTATTGAAGAAGCCGTTAAAATGAGCTCTGTCAATCAAGCACGAGAATTTAACTTAGTGAATAAAGGGCTTTTAAAAGTTGGAAAAGATGCAGATCTATTAATTTTAAATGATGAATTAACTGTTGAACAAACAATTTTAGGAGGAAATGTACATGAGTTCAAATAATAATATCGAAGTTATTGTAGTAAAAGACGCAAATGAAGGCGGAAAAAAAGCTTTCGAGTTAGTCAAACAATCTTTAGAAGAAGACTTGAAAGTAATTGGTTTACCGACAGGAAGTACGCCTGAAACAATGTATGCAGAATTGCGCAAAAGTGACTTAGATTTTTCTGATGTAACAGCAATTAATTTAGATGAATATATTGGTTTAGAAGCTGACCACGAACAAAGCTATGCTCATTTTATGAACGAACAACTTTTTAACACAAAACCCTTTAAAGAAACACATATTCCAAATGGAATGGCTCCTGAGGAGGAAGAGACTGCTCGTTATAACCAAGTGATTGAAAATAACCCAATTGACTTGCAAATCTTGGGAATTGGAACGAACGCTCATTTAGGATTCAATGAGCCAGGAAGTTCTTTTGATAGTTTAACGGAGAAAGTTGAATTAACAGAAGATACAATTGAAGCCAATAAACGTTTCTTTGAATCAGCGGATGAAGTTCCTCGTTATGCGTATTCAATGGGTCTTGCGTCCATTATGTCTGCAGATAAAATTCTACTTCTTGCATACGGTGAAAATAAAGCAGAAGCCATTGCGAATGCTATAAACGGTCCTGTAACAGAAGATGTCCCAGCAAGTATTTTACAAAAACATGACAATGTAGTATTCATTATTGATGAAGGTGCAGCTAGTAAACTATAATTGTTTGAAAACAATTAAATAGAGTCTACATAAAAAAGACTACTCATCACGTTTTTTTAAAACGTCTGAGTAGTCTTTTAAAATATTTTTAATAACCATTTACTGTTTCGCTTAGATTTGAATCGTAGTCATAGTTTTCCTCATACTCATCATTGTTGTAATCTGGCACAGACTCATTTTCATTTTGAATCTCATCTTCAGAAGTTTCCAAACCCAAATGTTCTTTTAATTCATTTTGAACTTCAATTAGTGATTCTTCATAAGGCTCCCAAGTCCAAACTTCCATGCCATAATGTGGAAAGTAAGTAGAAGCAGCAAGGCCATCTAGTGTTAATTGCTCTACATCCGTAATGGTACTTGAATAATTTGAAGCAATAGAAATCATTTGTCGCCCGGTAGCATTCGTACTAAGGTAGGGCTCCACAGAATTTAAAATGTTTGTTAAATTCGTAACGGTATTAAATGAAACAAGCTGATCTAAGATTCCTATGATGACTTCTTGTTGACGAGCCTGTCGACCAAAATCTCCACGAGGATCTTTTTTGCGCATACGTGCATAAGCAAGTGCTTCTTCGCCATCTAATTCTTGCTCACCTTCAATAATTTCTACAGGATTACTAGGGGTACGATAATTACTTTGTGTAAATGCGAGGTCTGAATCGACCGTAACTCCGCCAACTGCATCCACCAATTCGATTAAACCATCAAAATCCATTGTGGCATAAAAATGAATGGGAATATCTAAATACGAACTAATCATTTCCTTAGCTAGTAAAGGTCCACCGGTAGAATGTGCGGCGTTTATTTTTTCTTGAACACCATTGGGGAGAGTAATTAACGTATCTCTTGGAATAGAAACCATTTTGACATCTCGGGAATCAGGATTTACCGTAGCAACAATAATCGTGTCACTTCGACTCGCGCCTTCTTCTTCTACATCTACTCCCAAAATAAGTGCGGAGAAAGGTTCTAAATCTTCTAATTGCCTAGTGTTTTCAATTGTTTCATGATCATTATCATTGTTTTCAACACTGATACTATTTAAAAAGTTCGTAACTTTACTACCATAGTATCCAGTCAAACCTCCCAGGAAAATAGCAAGAAGGATGAATACACTTAGAATGGTTTCAAATATTCTCTTTCTTTTCTTCTTTTTCACTGTATGTTTTTCAGAACGCATATATATCATCTCTTCTTTTTAAAATACGGGTCACTTTTAATTTTTTTAAATACTGATAAATAGTGTAGTATATAAAATTTTAAATTGCAATTAGAAATCTATTGAACAAATGAAGATTGGAAGAATTTTTCATAAATATTTATTGATCGACGGGGACTTCAATCCACGCCTGTTGACCAATTTCAATCTCAGCTTGAGCACTTGTCCAATTGGTGATATCTTCAATAAATTTTTCTTCTTTTTCAAGAGGAACCACGCACTGGTAAGTAATATTTTCTGTATAAAGGGTATCTTGAATCGTATAGTCTGCTTCGCGTAAAGAATTTTCTACTTTTCCACTTTGCGAATAGGTTACAGTCACATCGATTAACCGCTGTAATTGTCTTTCGACAATACCAATTTGATCCACTGCCTCATTTACAGCTCCACCGTATGCACGAATAAGACCGCCAGCGCCAAGTTTAATCCCACCGAAATAGCGAGTGACCACAGCGGCAATATTTTTTAATTCTCTTTTTAAAAAGATTTCTAACATAGGTACTCCCGCTGTTCCACTAGGTTCTCCATCGTCATGAGCACGTTGAATGTCATCATTCATTCCAATGGTATATGCTGAGCAGTTATGTGTTGCTTTCCAATGTTCTTTTTTAATTTCTTCTATAAAAGCTTGCGCTTCTTCTTCAGACTCCACACGTTTTAAATGACAAATAAATCTTGATTTTTTTATTTCAATTTCATGGATACCATTTTCACGAATTGTACGATAATTTTCCACCGTAAATCACACCTTCTAGATTAATTATATCTATCATACTTCATATTTTGCATCTCATAAAACCTTTCTGAATATTTTAAAGAAAATTTAAATAAAAAAGTTGTTTTCAAAAAAAGATGCAAATTATATATATAGTACCAAAAATAATGAAAGGATTAACTAAAATCGAAAGGAGCTACAATGGAACATTTATTATACGGAAGAGAATTACTTTTTAGTGAGATGCCTGATCCCTTGCAAATAGCGATTATTAACAATCATTTAAGGGTAGAAGTCAGTGTGAGTTTTATCAAACGATCCAGTAAATATTATTGTAAAAGATGTCAAAATGAGTTCACACCAGTAAATGAAGGAGAATGTATTTGTGATAAAAAGTGTGGGTATTGTCGAAATTGTTTGAAAATAGGAAAAGTCCGTCAATGTAGTCAGTTTTACACATTAAAAGAGCCGAATGCTTTCATAGTGAGAGATGAAAAACCACTAGCTTGGTTAGGAACTCTATCCAAACAACAAAAAGAAGCTTCTGAAACAATAATTGAAACAATAAAAAATAATCAAAAACGTTTGCTATGGGCAGTAACTGGTGCTGGAAAGACAGAAATGTTATTTGAAGGTATCGAATATGCGTTAATCAATAAAAAGCGTGTTTGCATTGCTTCGCCTAGAGTGGATGTATGTTTAGAATTAGCACCTAGGATAAAAGAAGCATTCCCTAATACGGATTTAGCTTTATTATATGGAGGCATGGAAGAAGAATATCAGTATACACAATTGGTTATTGCGACAACTCATCAATTATATCGATTTAAAGAAGCTTTTGATGTCTTAATTATTGATGAAATTGATGCATTCCCTTTTCACTCGGATGAATCTTTACACTTTGCTGCAAATAAAGCTAAGAAAAAAGAAGGAAGTCTTATCTTTTTATCAGCGACTCCTAGTCAAACAATGCAAAAACAAGTAAAAAATAAGAAGTTATTATCGACAATTTTACCAGCACGATATCATGGGTACCCATTGCCAGTGCCTCAATTATTGTGGTGTAACAATTGGTGTAAAAAAGTATTGAAGAGACCATTAAAAACATCCTTTGGTAAAAAAATAGGAGAGCTCATAAAAAGAAAAAGAAAGTTTTTAATTTTTGTCCCGAATATTGAATGGATGTTGTTATTTGAAAAAGAATTACAAAATTTATTTCCTGATGTTTCCTTTGCGACAGTATCTGCTGAAGATACTGAACGAAAAGCAAAAGTGATGTTAATGCGAAAGGATCAGCTGCAATTTTTAGTGAGTAGTACCATTCTCGAGCGAGGTGTTACTTTTCCTAATATTGATGTTTTAGTTATCGGTGCTGAAGATCAAGTGTTTACTGAATCGGCTCTTGTCCAGATCGCAGGACGCTGCGGAAGGTCTTCAGACTATCCAAAAGGAGAAGTTCTGTTTTATCATGAGGGAAAATCACTCGCGATGAAAAAAGCCGTGAAACAAATCAAGAAAATGAATACATTAGCTAAAAAAAGAGGATTGATTGAATGAATGCCTGTTTATTTTGCAATCGGCCTATAAAAAATAATTTATCTATATCTTTTTTATTTTCATGGAAGAAACTAAAAGAACAGCAAGTATGTATCAAGTGTGCTGAAAGATTTGAAAAAATTGATCGGACGCATGCCTGTTTAGGTTGTTCACGTCAACAAAGCAATAAAAGCTATTGTAATGATTGCAAAAAATGGCGAAAACAATATCCAAATTTACAATTAAATCACAATGCTTTATATACTTATAATGAAATGGCTCGGGAGTTCATGGATCAATATAAATTTCAAGGAGATTTATTATTAGCTGACATTTTTAGTGAGCAAATGCATGAAGCATTAAACAAATATCAAGCTAGTCATTTTATTGTACCCATTCCATTAAGTCCTTTAAGTAAGCAGGTAAGAGGGTTTAATCAAGTTCAACTATTATTAAAAAGGGCGGGGATTGTTTATCAGTCTTTACTAGAAAATAATACTAAAGAACCTTTACAATCGAGTAAAAATCGATTAGACAGATTAAAAACACCTCAGCCATTTCAGATAATGAATGAAGAAGTATTAAAAGGAAATTCAAAAAATAAAATACTCATTATAGACGATGTTTATACTACCGGTCGAACTATGTTACATGCAAAAGAAGTATTTAAACAAAGTTTTTCAAATCATTTTGAAATCGAATCTTTTTCATTATTTCGATAGAAGGAAAGATTGATGTATCAAGGTTTATAAGGTAAATTTAAAAAAAGATGGCCTTTTCTTGTTAAAAAAAACGCTCTCATGTATACTTATTATAAGATAAAAACTTAATAAGAAAGAAACATTATTTTCACTTTAAGTTAATAATTAAATATTGCTAAATAGGATGGAAGGGTGAAGTAGTATGTTGAATTATAATGTACGCGGCGAAAATATTGAGGTTACTCCAGCAATCAGGGATTACGTCGAATCCAAGGTAGGTAAAGTAGAAAAATATTTTGATGAGGTGCCTGAAGCAAATGCTCATGTCAATTTAAAAATCTACTCTGATCGTACCGGAAAAGCTGAGGTAACTATTCCATTACCTAATATTGTTTTACGAGCAGAAGAAACTTCTCCAGATCTTTATGGAAGTATTGATTTAGTTTCTGATAAGTTAGAGCGACAAATGCGAAAATATAAAACAAAAGTGAACCGTAAATTCCGCCGTCAAACGGCAGATTTACCTGATGCCATTTCACCAGATTTATTGGAAGAAACAAAAGAACTAGATGATGAAATAAACGAAGAAGTAAATGGTGGAGTAGAGCAATCATCAGATATCAAAATTGTTCGAACAAAAAGATTTGATTTAAAACCAATGAATGCTGAAGAAGCAGTACTGCAAATGGAAATGCTAGGACACGACTTTTTCGTATTCTTAGATGCGGATGCAGAGAGTACAAATATTGTCTACAAACGAGATGATGGCGACTATGGTCTGATTGAAACAGACGAAATGGAGCTATAAAACTATTTACTTTAATTTAATAATATAGAAGAACAAAGAGTAGCGATTATCGCTACTCTTTTTCCTTCCTAAAAGACCATTTAGATCCTAGGAAAATAATATGTTTAGCTAAATAGATATTTTTATATTTATTTTGTCATTAAAAGCCTAATAATTAAATGTTATTGACATGTGACACGGTGTCATATATAATCAAGAGTACCGTTTAAACGTCATGATACCTATGACATACTTAGTTTCTAAAAGAAAGAGAACAATAAATAAAAAAGAGGTGGAAAAATGCCCAAACAAACTTTTTATAATTTACCTGAAGAGAAAAGAGAGCGATTGATTGATGCCGCTATAGATGAATTTACGATTCATTCATTACGCGAAGCTTCAATCACAAATATTATTAAGCAGGCAGAGATCCCTCGAGGAAGTTTTTATCAGTATTTCGAGGATTTAGATGATCTGTTTTTTTATTTGATTAAAAGGTTTGTTATAAATCTCTCAGAACTAACGCTTAGTATTTTTGAAGAAACAGAAGGAGATTTTCAAAGAGTAACTGTGGCTTATGCGGAGACTTACATTGATTTTGTAATGAATAGCGAAAAATCATCTTTTTATAAAGTAATTTATTTAAATATGAATTCAAGGGTTAAAAGAAAAATTTTTAACGCCATTATTCAATCTTTTAAAGACTCACCTGCTATCTCCAATAAATTTGATTTGAACTCATCTTTAAATTTAAAATTCGAAAATACTACTGAACATATTGATCTTATTCGTTTAATCTTGGGGATGTTGAATCAAACAATCTCAGAAGGCTTTTCAGAAGATTGGACAACTGAAACGACTAAAGAATTGTTTAATAAACGTTTAGATTGGGTGTCATATGGTGTAATTAATGCTTAAAACTGTAAAGTAGAGGAGATATTTTTATGTTAAGAATATGGAAATTAATGGATACTAAAACAATTATTAAAATTGTTTTACTGATTGCTTTTGAAGCAACGGGTTTTCTCTTACTCCCAACACTTTCGTCCATTATATTAAATGAAAGTGCAGCAGGTGCTGATGTATCAACTGTTTGGAGTATCGGTGCAATAATGTTGCTATTTAACTTGCTAGCTTTTATTGTTGCAACTTACAGCACTAAAATGAGTGCTAAAGAATCACAAGGTTTAGGAGACATTTTACGTAAAAAAATATTTAATCGTATCATGTCATTTTCACAAGAAGATTTATCGAAATTTGGAACATCGACTCTAATTACACGTACGACAAATGACGTAATGCAAATTCAATTAGTAACAATGTTAATGCTACGTTTAATTATCATGTCACCGATTGTTATGATTGTGTCAACGATTTTCGCTTATCAGAGAGAACCGCAATTAGCGTGGGTATTTGCAATTACTTTGCCTGTCATGTCTATTTTCTTATTAATTATTTTTAAATTTGCAAATCCAATCTTTCGTTCGATGCAAGGAAAAACAGACCGATTGAACCAAGTTTTCCGTGAAGGTTTAACAGGTATTCGTGTCATTAGAGCATTTAACACAACTTATTATGAAGAAAATCGCTTTGATGATGCGAATAGTGATTTTAGAGATACGGCAATTAGAGCAAATACTATTCTAGCTTTAATGATGCCAACGATGATGTTGACATTAGGTCTTTCCAATGTGTTAACTTTTTCAAATGGTGCTCAATTGATTGTTAATGGCACCATGGGAGTCGGAGATTTAATTGCATTCTCACAATATGGAGTACAAATTTTAATTAGTGTCCTCCAGATTGCTATGTTATTTTTCTTTATACCTCGTGCACAAGTATCTGCTGAACGTGTTTTAAGAGTGATTGATACAGAGCCTACGATTAAAGATGACAAAGAAACTGTTTCTTTACAGTTAGAGGACGAGGTGCAATTAGCATTTGAAGATGTTGATTTTGGTTTCCCAGAAGCAGAACGTCCTGCTGTACAAAATATTAATTTCACTGCTCAAAAGGGTGAAACAATTGCGATTATTGGAGGAACTGGATCGGGAAAAACTACGATAGGTAATTTAATCCCACGTCTATATGAAGCAACAAAAGGTGCAGTTAAAATTAATGGGGTAGACATTAAAGATGTTTCTCAAAAAGAATTGCGTCGATTTATTGGCTTCGCTCCACAAAAAGCTTTGTTATTTTCAGGAACCATACGATCCAATTTACAATATGGAAAACCTGATGCAACAGAGGAAGAAATGTGGCATGCGTTAAGTGTTGCTCAAGCAGACTTTGTTAAAGGATTAGAAGACGGTTTAGATTCTCGTGTAGAACAAGGTGGCGGTAACTTCTCTGGAGGACAACGTCAACGATTAAGTATTGCTCGTGCAATAATTAATCAACCATCTATTTATGTTTTTGATGATTCGTTCTCAGCACTAGATTTTGAAACAGATGCAAAACTACGTCAGGCTTTAGCTCCTGAAACAAAAGATGCCATTACAGTTATTATTGCGCAACGTGTGAATACTGTTATTAATGCGGATAAAATTTTAGTAACGGATAACGGGGAAATTGTCGGGCAAGGTACACATGAAGAATTACTCGAATCAAATGCCTTGTATCAAGACATTGTTAATTCTCAAACGAAAGGAGACGATTATCATGGCGAATAAAAAAAGTACTTTACGTCGTAATAGAGCCAGCAATTTTTGGGGGACGATAAAACGTCTAATTTCTTATATGTCTAATCGAGCTTGGTGGATCTTAGTAGTTTTCATTTTATCAGCAGGAGCAGCAATCTTAAGTGCCCAGTTACCCTTAGTAATGGGAAACATTACAACGACGATCTTTGAAGGGTTAGGTGTAGAAACAGGGGTGGACTTTCAAGTCGTTGGACGTTTGATTGTCACATTAGGTAGTTTTTATGTTTTTAGTGCGGTTTTCCGTTACTTACAACAATTTATTACGGCTCGAATTTCTCAACATACGGTTTATGAATTACGTAAAGATATTAAAGAAAAAATGGGCCGCCTACCGATTTCTTATTTTGATACACATTCAAATGGTGATATTCTATCCCGAGCGATTAATGATATGGATCAAATTTCCAATGCACTTGGACAATCTCTTACACAAATATTAACGAGTGTTTTTCAGTTTTTAGCTATTCTAATCACAATGCTTTCATTAAGTGGTCCTCTATCTATTCTAATCATATTAATGATTCCTTTAAATATTTTCATTATAAGATTCCTCGCACCTAGAGCTCAAGAACAGTTTGGAATCCGTCAAAATGAAATTGGGAAATTGAATGATTATGTAGAAGAAGTTTATTCTGGACATGCGATTGTTAAAGTATTTAATCAAGAAGAAAACGAAGAAGAAATATTCGCTGAAAAAAGTGAGAAAGTAAATGAGGCTGCATGGAAAGCCGAGTATTATGCTGGTCTAATGAACCCACGTGTAGGTGCCGCTAAAGACTTTATCTTTATTTTAATTACTATTTTTGGTGGTTACGGAGTAGTCACTGGTTCAATTGCCATTGGTGTGGTACAAGCTTTCTTACAGTACGCGAACCAATTTAGTCAACCTTTCCGTGCATTAGCAAACTTAGCAAACACCATTCAAATTACGATTGCAGCAGCAGAACGTGTCTTTGAAGTTTTAGATGAAGAGGAAATGGATGAACCAGCAGCTGCTGAACCTAAAGAAAACTCACCTTATAAAATTGAATTTGAGCATGTTCAATTTGGATATAACGATCAAGACTTGTTGATGACAGATTTCAATTTACAAGTCAATGAAGGTGAAATGATCGCCATTGTAGGTCCCACTGGTGCAGGTAAAACGACATTAATTAACTTGCTTGAACGGTTCTATGATGTTAAAGGCGGAGCTATTCGTTATGAAGGCAGCGATGTTCGCGATATGACACGTGAGGAGCTACGTGAAAAATTCTCAATGGTTCTTCAAGATACTTGGTTGTTTAGTGGAACAATATGGGATAATTTAACGTATGGAACAAAAAATAAAACAAAAGAAGAAGTATTAAAAGCTTCTAAAGCAGCCCATGTTCATGATTTTGTAGAAACTTTACCGGATGGCTATAACACAATATTAGAAGAAGATGGTGTCAATATCTCACAAGGGCAACGTCAATTAATTACGATCGCTCGTGCTTTCTTACAAGATCCGGAAATTTTAATTCTAGATGAGGCAACATCCAGTGTTGATAC
>Ga0209487_1001349_pt1 | contig 20841 bp, 12 predicted proteins | sample Poulit2012_FD_187524 | JGI IMG/M metagenome (GOLD analysis project Ga0209487, IMG submission 187524) | Agricultural soil microbial communities from Georgia to study Nitrogen management - Poultry litter 2012 (SPAdes) (version 2) | ecosystem: Environmental > Terrestrial > Soil > Agricultural land...
GTTGCATTTGGAATGATTGGGTCTTCACTCTCGGGCGTTACTTTCATGTCGGTTCCAGGATGGGTTCAAGATTCACAGTTTACCTATATGCAAGTGGTTTCGGGTTATTTCTTCGGATACCTAGTCATAACTTACGTCTTACTTCCTTTATATTATAGACTTAATGTCACCACTATTTATGAATATCTAGAACAACGTTTTGGCAGAGTGAGTCATAAAACAGGAGCTATTTTCTTTTTCATTTCCCGTATGCTCGGATCTGCTTTTCGATTATTTTTAGTTGCTGCAGTGTTACAAGCTTACGTATTCGACACTTGGAACGTTCCATTTGTGGTAACAGTTTGTATTTCTGTATTATTAATTTGGTTGTACACAGCTCGTGGTGGGATTAAAACCATCGTTTGGACCGACACTTTTCAAACTTTATTTATGCTGAGTGCGGTTGGGATTGCCATATATATCATGCTTCAAAATTTAGATTGGTCTATGATGGAATTCCTTCGATCTGAAGAATTTAAAACTTATTCCAATACGTTTCAATTCGAAGATAGTCTTGCAAAGGATTATTTTTGGAAATCTTTCTTTGGTGGGATGTTTATCACGATTTGTATGACAGGATTAGATCAGGATATGATGCAAAAAAGTTTGACCTGTAAAAACCTAAAAGATGCACAGAAAAACGTGATGTCCTACAGCATGGTTTTCGTTCCAGTTAACCTATTGTTCTTAGGTCTAGGTGCTTTACTTTTTATTTATGCTAATAAAACAGGAATGGTAGTTCCAGAAAAAACGGATTTACTTTTTCCTGAAATCGCTATAAATTCTGGACTAAGTACAAGCTTAGCTGTGTTGTTTCTACTAGGACTTATCGCTGCTGCCTATTCTAGCGCCGATGGAGCGTTAACTGCATTGACTACTAGTTTCTGTATTGACTTTTTGGACTTTAAAACTAAGTCTGAAAAGATGCAAAAGAAAGTCCGAAAGCAAGTCCACATAGGAATGAGTGTTGCTTTGGCAGTGATTATTATAATTTTTAATTACCTGCTTGACAGCAGTGTAATCGACACGTTATTAAAAGCAGCAGCCTATACGTATGGACCACTGCTTGGACTTTTTGCTTTTGGTATTTTTACAAAGTGGCGAGTAAAGGATAAATGGGTATTACTTGTTTCTATTATATCTGTAGGAATCACTGCCTTATTAGACTTTATCCCACCAGAATATCTTGGTGGATACCAGTTTAACTACGAGTTACTAGTAGTAAATGGTGCCCTTACCTTTTTAGGTTTAATACTGATTCGTATTAAGCAAGACTAAAGTACATGCTTCTTCATATTCAATATTTGCTTTATCTAATTTAGCTTGTAAGTCAGGATTCTCAGTGCCAGGATTAAACAAAACGCGCTTTGGTTTTAGGCTCAAAATATAGTCGTAATACGCCTCTTGGTTTTTTGGATTTAAATACAATGTTACCGTATCTACATCCTTAAAAGGCACTTGTTCTACCTCGAACTCCACGCCCGCTACCTCACCCTCTTTTCGTCCAATAGCCACTACTGGATGATTATGTTTTGTAAGACTGTTTATTGCCATGTTTGCATAGCGCTCTGGATTGGTACTTGCACCTATTACTAATGTTTTTTTCTTTGACATATTTTTTTCGATTTAATAGAGTTGTAATACTAACTTCAATAAATAGAGTCGAAGATTCACACTCTTACTTACAAAATATACAAGATTATGAAGGGATCAAAAAGTAAATTCGAGTTTATGTTTTGCTAAACAAATTAGTAAAACTTATCTTGCATACTCAATGCCTTGCTAGTTTTTAACTTTCATTCTTTGCAGATGCAAAACTTCATCAACATATCGGAATTGCTAACTGCTCTAAATAGAGAGAAGGAACTCTTATCGGAGATGTTCGGGAAGCGAAAATCCATCGATTACAAATATTCCGATGCTATAGAACTTGTTGACTTTGATGAGAATCGATTGGAATTTTTGATTCAAAAAGAAGTTATCAGAGAAAACAATGAACTTTTGGAGTTAAGCGATACGTATCTGGAATTCTTTGAGCAGATATTGGGCGTTAATGAAGAAATAAACGCAGCTTATATCGACGAAAGTATTCAGAAGATAAAAGAGAATATCGATTATTTTTTAAACGAAAACAATCCTGCTCGAAAGCACGCCTACCTTATGGTGATTAAAAACACTTTTAGAAAAATTGGAAAAATCACCTATCGCAGTGTTATTGATTTACGACGAAATGTTGAAAATACTTTTAAAAACGAGCCTAACTATAAAAACAAACAGCTTAAGCTCAAAAATTTAGATGAGAAAAGAGCGTTGATCAAATCTTTGATTCATCAGACTTTGGTTCTCACCGATAATGATGAACGCACTTTCTACAACCGTGCGTCAGACAGTGAGTTGAAATTGATTATCGTCGATTTAAAAATCCAGCTAAACGAATGTTCGCATAACCTGATTGAAATCGAACGGCAGATTATAGATTATTTAAATCAAATTGACTTACAAGGAGCGTTTTTGGAAAAGCTTCGCAAAATAAAATATCTCAAAGACCACTTTACTTTAGAAGCGGAAACTAATATTAGGCAAGTTCTGAGTCAACGAAACCATGTGTTATTTGAAAAACGCATTGCGGAACCTTTGCCCCTATCCTTAGATTTTTTACGCAATGACGATACTGCGTTCGAAAGCATTAAGCGCATTGCAGAAAAACACAAGAATCGTTTAAAAGAACAACCAGTCCTGGCCGATCAGATCTCCAATGAATCCCTTGAAAATGAAGTAGAAGAAGAAATCATGGTCGATTTTGAAGCTATAAAAAATTATTTTATTGCTACAAGTCAGGATTTATTTCAATTTCTGATGAATTACGATTTCTTAACTCCCATGAGTTTTGACGACCGAGTAACCATCTATTGCCAAATGGCATCGCAATACGAACAGGATTTTGAAATAACAGAAGAGTTTGCAGTGGAAGACACTATTGAATACGCTATAATTTATCCGAAATAAAAAGGAAAATGACAAAATACGTTGCTGACATATTTGAAATTTTAAGACGTGGTCAATTTATTTGTGACAACAGTCCAAATCAAGAGATGCAAACGCTGTATAATATCATGGAGGATAAAAACACCTTCGAGGACCTCTACGATTATTTTAAGCAAATAAATTATATTTTAGAGCATGGAAATGGATATTTCTATTTTAGCCGGAAAGAAAAAAACACCGATCTAGATAGAAAGTTAAACAAAGCTTTTGAATGGATTGATTGGTTAGATTTCTTAAAATCCTATGATAATACATTTGATGTTGGATTCCGATTTACTCCAGCTGATATTGCAAGTCAGCTAAAAAACAATGCCGATTTAAAGAACAAGTTAGAAAACCTAAAAAACATCCGTGGAAACAAAAGAAGTCATGATGAGCGAATCAGAAAAATAATTGATAAGCTAGAAAAAGAGAATTTTATCGCGTTGGAAGAGGAGATTTCTGAAACCTATAAAGTGTTGAATTCCTTCCACTATTTAAAGGATTTAGTTTCCATAATTAATATTTCAGAAGAGATAGACAATGAGATACCTGAATAAAATAGTGTTTATAAACAGTGCGTCTGTGCAATATGCTGAAATGGAATTGGACGGGAATGTGCACTTAACAGGAACGCAAGGTGTGGGGAAAAGCACTTTGTTACGTGCCATTCTGTTTTTCTATAATGCCGATAAAATAAAGCTTGGCATCCCAAGAGAAAAACAGAGTTTTGACGAATATTACTTCCCATATCAGAACTCCTACATTCTTTATGAAGTAGTTAAAGAAGAAGTTCCCTATTGTGTTCTGGCTTATAAGGTAAACGGAAAAACAGCTTTTCGCTTTATTGACTCTGCATATAAAAGAGAGTTGTTTATAGATCAAGACAATCGCGCATTTCAGAGCTGGGATTACATCCGAAATGCCTTAGGAAGAGACATTTATTATACGCCAATCATTTCCAGATATAACGAGTTTCGTCAAATAATCTACGGAGATAATAAAGGGCTTAAACCTGAGTATAGGAAATATGCGCTATTGGAAAGCAAGCAATATCAAAACATTCCGCTTACCATTCAAAATGTGTTTCTAAATGCCAATCTGGAGGCGAAGTTTATTAAAGACACCATCATCAAATCTTTAAATGAAAAAGAGTTTGAAATTGATTTAGAAAATTATTTAAGAAATCATTTGCGTGGCTTCGAATCCGAGATTAACGACATCACCATTTGGTTTAAAAAGAATAGAAATGGTCAGGTTATTATTCGAAATAAAGCGGACAACATTATTGATTTGTATCGGAAAATCAATTATCTCGTTCGAGAGAAACAAACGCTAGCATCAGCATTAGCCGGAAGAGCGAATTATATAGAACAAGAAAAGCCAAAATTAAGCGCTACCCATAGACGTGAGGAGTTGAATCTTGACAAATTAAATAAAGAACGAAATCATTTAAAGAAGCTACATTTAAATAGAGAGCAGAAACTAATTTCAGATATAAATCTTATAAGGGAAAGGCTTCGAGAAGCTAAAGAGAAGCAAGATGAATATACCATAAAAAACATTGAAGTAATTGCAGAGCGAGTTGCGAGAAAATCAAATTGGACCACTAGGAAGAGTCTTTTGGAAGAAGAAAAAACTACGCTCACTATAGCTTTTGCTGATATTAATGAGAAGTTTAAAAGTTTACTACAGCAAGTCAACAATAAGCTGGGAGGACTTAAAAATGAAAAGGACGCTGAACTAAATAAACTGGAAAGGAGACTTGCCACTGATAAAGATATTCTAATCAAATCCTATCAGCATGCCATAGAACAAATAGAAAAAGACCAAAAAGGACAACTTGAGAAATGGGAGAGTGAAAAGGAAACAATAACACGTCAAGAAAACCAGTTGCATACTGAAAATGCCACGTTAAAATACAAGCGTTATTTTGAAGAGGAAATAATGCAATCCCAGAAGGAGAAAGATGCATTGCAACAAAACATTTCTAAATGGGAAAATGAGATTGAAAAATCCAAAGACAAGAAGTCTATTCTTCGCAAAGAAGGAGAATTGGAAATAGATAAGCTCTATCAAGAAAATGAAGCGAAAAGACAAGAGATTGTAAAGGATCAAGAGAAGTACGTTTCGGAAATACAGGAAATTCAGCATAAGATAAAACAAAGTGAATCTTCACTTTATGGCTGGTTGCACAAGAACGTTCCTAACTGGGAACAGACAATTGGGAAAGTAATCGACGAAGAAGAGGTGTTGTTTCATTCAGATCTCAACCCGAGTTTAGTAAAAGAGAATAGCAGTAGTTTCTTTGGAGTAGACCTTAATCTAAAAGCTTTAAAAAGCCGAGTGAAATCGGTTGAAGAATATCAAGAAAACATTAAAGATTTAGAGAATAAATTAGAAAAATTAAGAAGAAAACTAAGTCAACTGGACGAACAGCAGAGCAAGGTTTTGTCACGGATTACGAAACGAATAAATAAAAATCTTGGAAATTTAGACGATGTTATTTCAGAAAATGAATATTGGGTTTCTAGAGATACAAATCGGCTAAAAGAAAATAAACTGGCTTTGGATTCGTGGGAGAAAAAAGCTAGCGAAGAAAAAGAAAACAAGCTTAAGGAAATAGAAGAAAGCCTGGATAAAATAGCTTCTAAAAAACTGAAGGTAAACGAAGAGTTAGAGCGTATTAAAAGAAGTATCCAACGTCAGATAAGTCTTAAAAATACTGAGCGAGATAAGAAGATAGGTGAATTAGAAACAGAGAAGGAAAAGCAAGAGCAAAAACTACGGGTATCATTTGAAGAAGAAAAGACAGTAGCCGAAAATCGCATGGAAGACCTAAAAAGTCAACAAAGCGATGCACTGGCAGAGAAAGGGGCGGATACCAAAAGAATTCAGGAGATAGACTCCGAATTAGCAGAGATGCAAAAAGAACTAGATTTTATAGTCGAAAATGAAGCCTTGGTCATCGAATACAACAAAGATAAAAGAGAGGTTTTTGATAAAGTGCCAGAATGGAAAGCAGAAAGGAAACAAAAAGAAAGTGAAAGAGATACCATTACGGAAGTGCACCGAAAAGAACAGCAAAAAGCAGATAAGAAGTATGCGGAGCAAAATGAGTTGGTAAAAAGCATCACTAAACAATTAGAGGCTTATACTAAGGATGAAGAAGAATTGGATGAATTTAAAAAATCGCAAATTTACTCAGCTATAGAAGCGTTTTTTGTGGCGCAAGAAACTATCGATAACTCAATGGAATCAGCTGTCAAGCTTCTCAAAGATATAACAGACAAATACTATGAGAAAATTAAAACATTGGACAGTCTAAAGACTGCTATCAATGATTTTACTGGGAATTTCAGTGAAGATAATGTCTTCCGATTTAAGATTAATCTAAATACAGAAAAGGACTACTTAAACTTTGCTGTAGATTTAAAAGAATTTATCGAAGCAGATAAAATCAAGGAGTATGAGGTGCGCGTGAACGAACGCTTTGCTCATATCATCCAACTTATCGGAAAAGAAACCAACGAGTTATTATCCAAAGAAGCTGAAATAGAAAAGGTAATAAGGAAAATAAACACCGATTTTGAAACCAAGAATTTTGTGGAAGCCATTAAGGAAATGGAAATGCGTACGCAAAAAAGTTCCAACCCTATTGTGTGTTTATTGTCAAGAATAAAAGATTTTAATGAAGAGAACAACTTGACTTTGGGAGGAATTAACCTATTCAATATCTCTGGAAATACTGCTGAAAATCAAAAAGCAGTAAATCTGCTAAAGCAATTGGTTAAAGAGTTAGAGCGATCTAAAAACAAAACGTTGAGCTTATCAGAGTCGTTTGATTTGCAGTTTAGAATTGTAGAAAACGACAACAATTCGGGCTGGGTAGAAAAACTATCTAATGTAGGTAGTGAAGGAACAGACGTGTTGGTAAAAGCGATGATCAATATCATGCTACTCAACGTATTTAAAGCAGATGCTTCCAAGAGGTTTAAGGACTTTAAACTTCATTGTATGATGGACGAAATTGGGCGATTACACCCTACCAACGTAAAAGGTATTTTGCGATTTGCCAATGAACGCGATATTTTCCTAATCAACGGGTCGCCTATCAGTCAAAGTGCGACAGACTATAAATACACCTATAAATTGAGTAAACACAAGTCGCCAACCGATGCAAAGAAATATTACACCAAAGTAAATCGTTTGGTGAAAGTTAGAACCAACGTATTGTCTAGATGAAGTTAAGTTTAAAAATCGCAAAAGCATTAGAACAACTGATCAATGGTGAAGTCTTGCCTGCAAGCAGTGCCAAGAGTAAACTAACTGAGCGATTGATAGAAGAAAATATTTTATATAGAGTTGGAAAACATCGCAGAACATTGCACTTACGTGATGAGGAAGCTTTAAAGGTTTTTTTAGCTAATCAGCTACAGATAAATAATTTACAGCAATATATTTCTGCTAAGGAGGATGAAGAAAGCACACGAGCAGAGTTTGTACGATTGACCACCGAATCTAAAGATTCAAAAGAACGTGCTTTTAAAGGTTTTTTAGTGAATAGCTATTTTCCGATAAAGGCAAAGCTAAACGGGCAAGAAATAACCATAAATCCACCATCTGGAAGTTTTGTTTTTATTTCAGATTATGAGCGTTTTGAAATTCCAGAATCCATTACTATTGTCGGCATGGAAAATGCCAGAAATTTTAGTCAAATACACAAGCAACGCTATTTATTTGAAGAAATCAATCCCCTATTTGTCTCTCGTTACCCACAAAATCAAAACCAAGATTTTATCCGATGGATACAACAAATACCCAATCCTTACTTGCATTTTGGAGATTTTGATTTAGCGGGGATTAGTATTTATTTAAACGAATATAAAAAACATCTTGGCGATAAAGCTTCGTTTTTTATTCCTGAAAACATCCAGAATACTATCAAGGATTCTGGAAACAGACAACGATATAACCTACAATTTTTAAGCTTTGATAAGGACAAAATCAATGAACTTGAATTGGTCAAGTTGTTGAACATTATTCACAAGGAAAAGAAAGGCTTAGATCAAGAGTATTTTATTAAATAAAAAACCTCCTGTATTTACACAAGAGGTTATCTATTGTTCTCCAACCAAGTTTGTTTCTTTTAAAACAAATCTGGCACCGACCAGTAACGCTCTCCAGTATCGTAATTAAAAGTCAGTATACGACTTCCTTTTGGTGCTGTTTTTATAAATTCTGCTACTGCTGCTAAAGAGGCACCAGTAGAAATTCCTGCTAGAATTCCTTCTTTCTTAGCTAATTGCTGTGTGTAGTAAAAAGCGTTTTCTTTGTTGACTTTTAAAACACCGTTCAAAACCTTTTGTTCTAACACCTTAGGAATAAATCCTGCTCCAATTCCCTGTAGTGGATGTGGACCTGCTTTTCCTCCACTTAATACTGGGGAGTCTTCTGGCTCAACAGCGTACACTTCTAACTTTGGAAACTCCGCTTTCAGCACCTGACCGACTCCTGTTATATGCCCGCCTGTTCCAACGCCCGTAATAAGGTAATCAAATCCCTTCGGGAAGTCTTTTAGAATTTCTTTTGCCGTAGTTTTTCTATGTATTTCAGGGTTCGCCATATTATTAAACTGATGAGGTACCCAAGCATTTGGCAAAGATTCTGCAAGCTCCATTGCTTTATCAACAGCACCAGCGGTTCCTAACTCCTTTGGGGTAAGTACTACCTCAGCACCATAAGCAGCCATTAGCCTTCTTCGTTCCATACTCATAGACTCTGGCATAACTAACTTAAGTGTATATCCTTTCACAGCACACACCATTGCCAAACCCACACCAGTGTTACCCGAAGTAGGTTCTATGATAATAGTTTCTTTATTTATTAGTCCGTCTTTTTCTGCAGTTTCAATCATAGACAATGCAATCCGATCCTTAATACTGCCACCAGGATTGCTTTGTTCTAGCTTCATCCAAACTTCTACAGATGAATCAAAGAGATTATTAATTTTAATCGTGGGAGTGTTCCCTATACTTTCTATTATAGATTGTTTCCTCATGTTTTTAAAATTTTGCTGAATTATCTTTTATTTTTATTTGAGCTTGATGAAAAACCATAGAGTTCGGCTCAATACTATGGGTCAACCAAACGTTTCCACCAATCACACTGTCGTGACCAATTACTGTTTCACCACCTAAAATTGTTGCGTTGGAGTAAATTACTACCCTATCTTCAATTATAGGATGACGCTGCTTATTAGCTTTTGACTTAGAAACCGACAAGGCACCCAAAGTCACTCCTTGGTACAGCTTAACATCATTGCCAATTATACAGGACTCCCCTATTACAATTCCGGTTCCGTGATCAATAAAAAACCGATTCCCTATCGTTGCGCCTGGATGAATATCTATTCCTGTTTTACTATGAGCATATTCTGTCCAAAGTCGTGGTAATAGCTTAACCCCTTGTTTTAATAGCTGATTGGCAAACCTATATACTGCAATAGCATAGAATCCTGGATAGGCTATTTTCACCTCTTTTAGACTAGTGGCTGCAGGATCGTTTTCCAAAATAGCGTTGGCATCTTCTAATAAGGCGTCGTAAATATTTGGTAAAGCTTGAGCAAACTCGTCGACTATAGCAATGGTCTTTTGTCTATCGTCCATTACCTCAAATAATATATCACAGAAATCCTCTTTTATTTCGTTTAAACGCGTCTGAATATCACTAATAGAGTGGTACTGCTTTTTCTCCAACTGAAATAAAAATCGAAACATTTTATCGATAAAAGATTCAATACGCTTTTTATCAAAAAATGGTTTTGATTGTAAATGCCTTTGGTAGATTTTCTCAACAAATTTTTTTTCCATAATGCGGTTGTATTTCAATTATAGTTGTGTGACTTATATTACTTTCATTTTCCTGACTTTCAGCTCTATACAACTTTCCAATTGGACAAAGTTTCAGAAAACAAAATCTAACGTCTTGCCAAATTCACTAAGTGCATAGTGAATGTAAATTGGTTTTGTTTCTGTGAACTTACGTAAATTCAAACCATTTTCTCTTATCTTTTCAATTCCTTAAACAACTTCTTACTACCAATTCCTTGCTCGGTGTTTTGTAATTCTCTGGAATGCATTTTATCATGTATTTACAAACTTATTAAAATCGGAATATTCCATTTTTCCACAAATTAATTCCGTAGTTTATTGTACATTCTATAAATTACAATTCTCCTTTTTCACCACCATTTGCTTTTTAAAAACTACTTTCTTTTTTAACATTAAACATACAAAATTATAAATCAATTAAAATGATTTGCAGTCGAAAAAGACAAATAAATGCCAAAAAAACGATTGCGGTTTAGGCAATCGTTTTGAATAATACTAGGTTAGGTTGTATTTATCGTTTTATAAAACGATCAGTTATCGTACGTTTTTGGTCTGTAACTTTAATAATATAAGTTCCTTGAGGTAGCGCACTTACGTTTATTGCATTCGTCGAAGTACGCAATACTTCAACTCCTAACATATTGTAGATTCTAACCTGCTCTATGCTTTGCTCGTTTTCGACAAATAAAATTTGCGAAGCTGGATTTGGCCAAAGTTTGATAGTGTTTGAACGTTGCATATCGGCTACGCCCAATGTCGGATCTTCTACAGCTTTTGGCAAGTAGGGTCTTCTTACATTTTCATCTCCAAAAGAAACACCAAACAACTTGTTATTAGACAAAACTTCGTCTAAAACAGTTGGCTGGTAGTCTGACATCGAATTTCCAATAAAAGCTTTCCATGTGTTTGTGCCATTTGCTTCTCGCTCCATTCCTTTATAGCTTATGGACTGTAGTACACCTGCCTGGTCTATATTTATTTCTAAATCCTCATCAGCATCGGCAATCATTTCTAATGCCTGCACTCCGGTTATAGATTGGTTGAACTTCACTCCCCAGACATAAGTGACGAATTGCTCATTTTCGTCGGCAATAAAATCGATAGTAATAGCTACAGAGTTTTCACCTTCTCCAATCCAAAATTCTACTTCCTCCATAGAAAACCAAGTTGGGCTATAGGCTGCATACTTAAAAGTGGGTGCCACTGGTACAGGCATAAAGCCATACGAAACGCCATACCAACGTTCATTTGATAAAGGCTCATTAATACCTCCTTGCATTCCAAGTGCATCAACTGCATTGCCAGACCAGGTGCTCCACCAATCTGGTTCGGAATCCAAGCCTTCGTGATGGTTATAAATAATGTCGTTTAAAAACCCATTTGTATCTAACCATGTAAACCCATGATCTGCCGCTGCAATCAAATCTAGAGCACTGCCCATAGTGAGTTGATCATCTTCGTTAAAACGGATTCCCCATCCAAAAGAAGAATCTTCGGTTTGATCTCGAAAATCGACAAGTAAATAAGCTTTTTGATCTCCTTCACCTAGCCAAAACACAATATCCTCTGCCGAAAGTTGCGCGTGCATGATTGTGAATCCAAAAAACAAAGTAAAAAATGTAAAAATTCTTTTCATAATAAATTAATGAGTTAAAAAAGTTAATGAAAAGAATAAAAGAAAAGACAGATTGCTATACAGCGTACACTATCTAAGCTTTTATCCTGAAAGCAATAGTTGATTTTTGGCAGGTATTCTGACTTTCTACATTCTACTATGCCTTCCCATTTATTGAATACAAACAGTGGCGTGCCAAATAGAACCTTTTTGTAGATTTACAGCTGCAGGAACAGTCTAGGATTTTCACCTAATTCCCTCTATTCGTGTTGTTTTATTCAGTAAAGATAAAACCAACAACCAAAAATCGATGCGAAAGTACGGTTAATTACCTTAACTAGCAATTTTATAGGAGTTAGTGATTAGAAGTCAGCGTGAAAATCAGGTGCGAGGTGCGGGATACGCGGTAACGTGGTGAAAAAATCTGCGAGATCTGCGGGAGATAATTAGAAACAAAGTCTCATCAGATTGGTAACACGAGAAATATATTTTTTAACCATCTAGTATATCTACATATTTTCTTATTTTTAGTTTTCAAAACTTTTCTTATGAAAAAATTTCTTCGCATTTTCTTTTTGATTTTTCTAAGCACTTCCCTACTTGTATCCTGTATGGACGATATGGACGATGTTCTTCCCAAGAACAGAGATATGCAGCAAGCAAGTGATTTTGTATACCGAGCTATGAACTTTTTTTATCTGTACAAAGCAAATACTGCAGAGCTAGCGAATGATTATTTCACTGATTCAAATGATAAAAAAGACTTTATTACTAGGTTTCAAACCCCCGAAAGTCTATTTAATTATCTGAAATACGATCGAGATCGATTTAGTGTGTTGGTAGATGATTATGTGGAATTAGAGCGTTTGTTACAAGGAAAAAATTTTAGCACAGGAGCTATTTTTTTTAGTTTTACTCATGGAAATGACATGTTTCTTCTAGTCCGGAATGTGGTAGCAAATTCAAGTGCTGATGAGAACAACGTAGTACGAGGTGATATTTTTCATGCGATTAACGGACAAGTAATTACGGAAAACAACATAAACGAATTATTGAATGCCGCTACATTGACGTTTAGTTATGCTTATGAATCCGACGACGGATATGAAAAATCCAACGATACAGTTACGCTACAAAATCATGAAATGGATGAACCGTCCATCGGTATGTATAAGACACTTGATGTAGGAGGTACAAAAGTTGGTTACTTGATGTACAACAGCTTTATAGGGAGTTATAATCAAGATTTAAATGATGTTTTCAGATATTTTAAAGAGGAGGCTGTCGATGAATTGGTGGTAGATTTACGTTATAATTCTGGCGGATCTATTTACTCCGCAGAATTATTGAGCACAATGATTACTGGTCAATTTAAAGGAGAAGTTCTTTACGAAAATGAATGGAATGCAGATTTACAATCCTACTATGGAGAAACAGTACTCTTTTCAGATAAATTCAACTCTGGCGAAACCATAGAAAGCTTAAGACTCCCACGTGTAGCAATACTTACACAACCTAGAACTGCATCGGCAAGCGAACTAGTTATCAATGCGCTAACCCCTTATATAAACGTTCTACAAGTAGGTACGGCTACACGGGGAAAATACCAAGGCTCGGTTTTGGTATACGATTCGCCTAACTTTAGCAGAGAGCACCTCAACCCAAACCATCGTTACGCTATGTTACCATTGGTTTTAAAAACAAAGAACTCAGTAGGTTTTACCGATTTTGACGATGGATTACCAGCCGATATATTCTATCAAGAATCGGTAGGGAGTATAAAGAACAACCTAGGTACTGTTGAAGAACCATTGCTAAGAGAGGCCTTACTTGGACTAGGAATAGCAGTACCACCTGCTAGAGAACCATATAAAACAGATAAAATAGAAGCAACACCTGAACAGGTTATTACCAGTCCGCTTGATGGTGTCATGTATTTTGATCAAGATGTAGATAAAAGGTAATGCGATATTATTTTTGTAGTAAAGCGTTGGTAGGCATGAATCAATATTTTAAAATACAGTGTTTTTACATATGCTTTTAGCTCAGCTTCTTTTTCTTTTTACAAGAATATAAAATATAGTCCAAAAAACTAGGAATATAGTTCCTATTACTACTCCATACGTAATACTTCTCCCATGTAAGGCTTCTAATATTTCTAGACTACTAGTCTCATCATACCCCAGTGCATAAAGGGTATAATATACCCCTATCCCAAGCAATAAGGCACTTATTGCTATTAGAATAAATGGTATTAGCTTAAGAAAAAGCTCCTTTTTCAACTCTTTTTTATTGTTATCTCCCTTCATAGAAAAACATATGTCTAGTTACTGTAAATTAGAGTCATTTTATCCTTTTGATTTATCACATATAATATACAAATTATCTTGTTGTAATTAAAGTCATTATGCATCAAACACTATTTTTTTCATTCTTATTCATTTCCCATTTAAGGAAGAAATCAAGAAACCTAATCCTTGAAAAATCTGTATCTTGCTGGCTATCGAAAACCTATTTTATTTTAACATGAAACATTTAAAGTTTATTATCTTTTTCCTGCTTTCCTTGCCTCTACTTGCACAACAAGGCGGAATGTGGGTTCCTTCCTTGCTAGAAGGAATGAACGAAGAGGAAATGCAAAACCTAGGCATGAAAATGTCGGCTAAAGACATTTACAGCGTAAACGAATCAAGTCTAAAAGACGCTATTGCACATTTCAACAATGGTTGTACCTCGGAGGTAATCTCACCTGAAGGCCTACTATTAACCAACCACCACTGTGGTTATAGACAAATTCAATCTCACTCTAGTGTAGAACACGACTATCTAACCGACGGTTTCTGGGCTATGAATAAAGAAGAGGAATTAACGAACGAAGGACTTAGCGTTACCTTTATAAAACGCATAGATGACGTTACCGAACAAGTTTTAGCCGGAACCGAAGCAATTACTGATGAAGAAGCTAGAAGCGAGTTGATTAAAAATAATATGCAAAAAGTAACTGCTGAAGCGCAAAAAGAACCTTGGCAAGATGCTAGAATAAGTACTTTCTACGAAGGTAACCAGTACATGCTTTTTATTGTAGAAGTATTTAAAGACATTCGCTTGGTTGCTGCACCTCCATCTTCTATAGGGAAGTTTGGATCGGATACTGATAACTGGACCTGGCCAAGACATACCGGAGACTTTGCATTGTTTAGAATATATGCAGACCAAAACAACCGTCCAGCGGAGTACAGCAAAGATAACAAGCCGTACACTCCAGGGCACTTCTTACCAATTTCCTTGGATGGAGTGGAAGAAGATGATTTTACACTTGTATTTGGATTCCCAGGAAGAACCGATGAGTATTTACCAGCTATTGCAGTAGAGCAAATTATAAACGAAACCAATCCAAATCGAATAGGGATTCGCGACGTCTCGTTAGAAATAATGGACGAGTATATGCGTAATGATGATGCCATTCGAATTCAATATGCTCCTAAATTTGCAAGCATTGCTAACTCTTGGAAAAGATGGACGGGTGAAATGCTTGGTCTAAAGAAATCTGGTGCTGTGGCTATTAAAAAACAACAAGAAAGCACCTTTATGGAGCGCGTAAACGAAGCTGGTAAAACGGCTGAATATGGCAATCTGCTTAAGGACTTCGACACGTACTACACAGAACAAGCATCCTACGCCAAAGGTGTGGATTATTTCACAGAAATTGTACAGCGAAACGTCGATCTACTTTCTGTAGCTCATCAAGCAAACCAAGTTTTAGGTTATGCTGACTCTCATGGGGAGGAAATATTTGAGCGAGTAAAAGAAGTTTATTTGTCGCGTATGCAAAACACCTATAAAGACTATAGTGCAAAGGTAGACAAAGATGTATTTGTTGCTTTGATAGAAAAGTATAAAACCGATTTGCCAAGCAATTTAATTCCTGAAAAGCTTAAAAATAATAGTACAGAGTCGTTGGCAAATGAAATTTATAGCAAATCAGCATTCACTAATTATAACTCTTTACAAGAAATCTTCTCTGGAAAGAGTAAGAATGTAGCAAAAAAGCTAGAAAAAGATCCAGCCTTCCAATTGGTAAATGCCATGACCGAGCTATATAACAAAGAAGCCCTAGAGCCTTTTCGTGAAATTCAACATAAAATCGTGGGCGCAAAACGCACCTACATGAAAGCACTTTTAGAGCTAAGCCCAAAAGAAGATCGAATCTTCCCGAATGCTAACTCTACTCTACGAGTTACCTATGGGAAGGTAAACGGCTACAGCCCAGCAGACGCAATCTATTACCACCCAGTAACCTATTTAGAAGGAGTTATGGAGAAGTATGTGCCAGGCGACTATGAATTCGATGTACCAGAGAAACTAATCGAGCTGTATAATGCAAAAGACTATGGTCCGTATGCTGATAGCAACGGAAAGCTTCCGATAAACTTCATTGGAACAAACCACACTACTGGAGGAAACTCAGGAAGTCCAGCTATTGATGCACATGGAAATCTAGTAGGACTAAACTTTGACCGAGTTTGGGAAGGAACCATGAGCGATATTTACTACGACCCTAGCATTTCTAGGAACATTATGGTAGACGCTCGTTACATCCTTTTCTTGATTGATAAGTTTGGAGATGCTGGCTACTTATTGGATGAGATGAAACTAGTGCATCCTAAGAGAAAATAATTCCCTACACTGTAAAGCATAATTTGAGACTGCCGTTATTTTGCTAACGGCAGTTTTTTATTTATAGGAAGAATTTTAATGTGTCCTAGAGTTTAAGTTGTTCAAAGATTTAAATCTAACTGCTTTTATTTAAAAGAAGTAAAACTCAAGGGGACAATGTGGATATGGCTGACCAGTAACTGAAATTGCTTCATCTATATTTTCACCTTTAATCCATAAAAAAAGAGCCAGCGAAAGCTGGCTCTTTTAATGTAAATCTTACTGATGATTTTTACATCAAACCTCTTGCTTTAAGCATTGGTTCAATAGATGGATTACCCCCTCTAAAGTCCTTATACATTTCGTCGTAGTCTAATGTATTTCCACTTGAAAGGATCATATCTCTAAAACGCTGTCCATTTTCTCTAGTTAGTCCACCGTTCTCTACAAACCACTGGTATGCGTCATAGTTCAGCATATCGGTCCATAGGTATGAGTAGTATCCTGCAGCATATCCACCATTAAATATATGATTGAAATAGGTAGAACGATATCTAGGTTTTACAGCATGTACACCGTCTAAGTTATACTTTTTAAGCGCTGCTTCTTCAAATGCTGTTGCATCTTCAATATTAGTACCTGCACTAATCGTATGCCATTCGTAATCAATATTGGAAGAAGCTAAGTTCTCTACTGTACTGTATCCTTGGTTGAAAGTTCCAGCAGCTTCGATTTTATCTAATAGCTCCTGTGGAATCAAATCGCCAGTTTCGTAGTGCTTCGCGTAATTCTTAATAATCTCTGGATGTGTTGCCCAGTTTTCAAAAAACTGCGATGGGAATTCTACAAAGTCTCTTGCAACAGACGTTCCTGATAGGCTTCTGTACTGCTGATCTGCAAAGAATCCGTGTATTGCGTGACCGAATTCGTGGAACATGGTAATAACATTATCAAAAGTCATTAGCGCAGGCTCTCCATCGGCTGGCTTTGTAATATTACATACGTTATAGATAACTGGCTTTGTACCGTCTAATTTAGACTGTGATACAAAGTTGCTCATCCAAGCACCACCTCGTTTTGAAGGACGCGCGAAGAAGTCTGCGTAGAATAAACCTAACTCAGATCCATCTTCTTCAAATAACTCATAAACTACAACGTCTTCGTGGTATACTGGAATATCATCACGTTTTTTATAAGTAATTCCAAATAGTTTTTCCGCAGCATAAAATACGCCGTCTTCCATTACTGCTTCTACTTGGAAGTATGGTTTTATCTGACTTTCATCTAAGTCATACTCTGCTTTACGCACTTTCTCTGCGTAAAAATCCCAGTCCCAAGGCTCTAATGTTCCTTCTTGACCAGATTCATTCATAAATGCTTGAATCTTTTTTGCTTCGGCATCTGCTTTTGCTACGGATGCATCGATAAAGGAATCGAAGAACTTACGTACACCTTCAGGTCCTTTAGCCATAGTGTTTTGTAATTTCCACTCTGCATAATTATTGAAGCCTAACAAAGCTGCTTTTTCTGCACGTACTTGAGCGATTCTTTTAATGACATCGTTCGTATCAAATTCAGAACCATCGGCACGCATATAAGAAGCTTTAAATAGTTTCTCTCTTGTTTCTCTATTTTCTAAACTTGCTAAATTTGGCTGCTGAGTGGTGTTGATTAATGGCATGTACCATCCGTTACCATCTTCCGATTTAATCGAGCGTATGTATGCTTCGGATAAACCTGCTAATTCCTCCTCATTCTCTACATGTATTCCGCCTTTTTGCATAGCATCTAATACTATTCGGCCAAATTCGGTAGTCAATGAAGCCTCTTCAGAGTTCAGCTGCATAAGCTTTTCTTTATCTGCATCATTTAAATCAGCACCTGCTACCACAAAGTTATTATGGTAATAGTCTAAAAGTCTTTTCGACTCGGCATCTAGTCCTAACTCATCGATCTTTCCGTGTAATTCTTTAATACGACTGAATAACTCTGAATTTAAATAAATCGCATCGGAGTGCTCAGATAATTTCGGTGCAAGTTCTTGTTGCAAATCACGAATCTCATCATTTGTATGCGAACTACTTAAAGCGTAGAACACTCTAGATGCGCGTGTTAACAGAGCATTACTTTGCTCCAATGCAACGATAGTGTTTTCGAATGTAGGCGCTTCCTCATTCTCAACAATCGCTTTAATCGCTTCTTCTTGCTGACGCATTCCCTCTAATATAGCTGGACGGAAGTGCTCGTTTTTAATTTCAGTAAAATCTGGTGCGAAGTATGGCAATTTGCTTTCCTCCATAAATGGATTTCCTGCCAAATCATCTGCTGCTTCACTCTTATTGTCTTTCTCGTTTTGACAAGACAAGAAACTCAAGCTGACAGCTAGAATTAATAAACTACTTTTTCTCATAGGTATAAACATATTGTTTTTAGGATGGCCAAAGATACTCAAAAGTCAAGGCAACTCAAAGCTTTTTAAATCATGACTCAATATCATCTCACAATCACAAACTATTCTCAGTCGTTACATCGAATTAATCGTATTTTCACAATTCATCATATATTTTCTTATCCATATTTACAAGATACTAAACACACTGCTTTAATAGATTGTCACTTTTAGTCACTAACCTTCTGGTTTTGTTATAGTAAAACTATTTTTTACTCAACTATGCAGCTTTTGCACAAACAGCAATGATTTCATAAGATTGAAAGTCAAGCGTTTTATAGAGACTATCGGCTCTATTCTCGTTTTAACAACTTTTCTAGCTTATTTAATCGCTCTTTCAAATCTTGAATCTCTTCTTCCTGACTTGCTAATTTCAGTGTTTGTTCTTCAAGTTTTTCTTCTTGTTCTATAAGATATATAAAGATTTCTTCAATTTTCTCTAGCGATTGAATAGCTAAATGTGTTAAGTTAAATACATAATTTCCATTGTTTGTACGAGTAAGCTCTGTGGCTTTTGGGATAGCTGGTAAATGTCCGTTTGTTTTCACAAACCTTTTCACTTCAGCTAAGGATAAAAAACGGTAGCTTGGGTTTTCTACAGACTTACCTGTATAGTATTTTTCGAATACATAATCAGGATAATGGTTACTTGTTGTTTGAATACTTCCATCTACTCTAAGCAATTCATTACCATTTGGAGTTGTAGCACCAATTCCAACCCATCCACTTTTTCTCACCGTTATTGCATTCTTCCTGTTATTATCATCTGTTCCAATTCCCACTTGAAAAATTGGATTGCTAAGCGTCCATCCTGTTTTATTCCCTGTTTGAACTTCATTATAACGTCCAATAACAAACTCACTTCTTGAGTGGGCATAAGTATTCTCGCCAAAAGCAACTGCACTATTTCCAACAGCTTCAGTACGATTACCAGATGCAAAAGAATAATTTCCAGAAGCTTCTGTGCTATATCCTAAAGCAGTCGCTGCACTTCCATTAGCCAAAGTATTATTTCCAAAAGCTACTGAATTACTATTACTAGCTTCCGATTGGTTTCCTACAGCTATCGAATTATTGCCAGTAGATTTTGCTCCAGTCCCATATGAAAATGTATTATTTCCAGATGCAATAACATTTTGTCCACCAGCAAAGGAATATTGCCCAACTGGTTCCGTTTCATTAGCAGTTCCAATTCTTATAGGTCCATATACATCCAATGCTACATCATCGATTCCATTGTTTTTCCAGATAGCCACAGAACCTTGTTGGTAAATATTTTCACTATTTTCTATAGTAGCTTGATTACTACCTTGCCTATACCACGGGCCATTACTTTTTAAAGAGGATGGTTTTATAGACTTTAATACACCATCGCTATCTACCACCACTATACTATCTGCCACGGTTCCCACAGTACTTGGTAAATCCTCAATCCTCACTCTATGATTAAGCGTTTTTCCTGTTCCAATGTGAAGCATCTCTTGCGGTTTTACATCATTATCAGTAGCAAAATTTCCAAGCCCTACTTTTCCATTTTTTAATATGGTGAGTGCATTTCTTCTATTTGCACCAATCGGACTCGTTCCTATTCCGATTTGAAATATCGGGTCTGTATCTTTCCAAGTTTCCCTATTTCCATCCAGAATCACATTATATCCACCAAGAACCGCTTCATGTAAAGTTCCTGCTACTGATCTTCGTCCAGCAGCAAAACTATAATGCCCGTGTGCTTTTGACCCCCTTCCAAAACTAGTTGCCCCCGTTCCATATGCTTCGGTATCTCTACCTGCGGCAAAACTATACCAGTCAGTAGCTTTTGAACTATGACCAAACGCACTCGAATTGGGACCACTTGCTATAGTTCTATGTCCAAAAGCACTTGAATTATCCCCACTTGCTTCCGCTTCAAATCCAGCGCCAATAGAATGATTTCCTACAGATTCTGTGCTGAGCTCCCCGACTCTTAAAGCACCAGCAACATCTAACATAACATTTGTAGTAGTGGAGTTTTTCCCTATAACTACACTTCCTAACTGATAAATATCTTGTGTATTTTCTGATGCTTTATCCATAGTTCCTTGAATCTGCCAAGGTTCTATAGTTTCTGCATCCGTAATTAGCCTATTCCACTTTCCAGTAGTTCCGTCTGTTGTCCAATAATAAAA
>Ga0209487_1001350_pt1 | contig 20839 bp, 17 predicted proteins | sample Poulit2012_FD_187524 | JGI IMG/M metagenome (GOLD analysis project Ga0209487, IMG submission 187524) | Agricultural soil microbial communities from Georgia to study Nitrogen management - Poultry litter 2012 (SPAdes) (version 2) | ecosystem: Environmental > Terrestrial > Soil > Agricultural land...
AGGAGCTGAGCGCATGACCATCATCCCGTTTCGTCAGCGAGCGTTTCAAGGCGATTGGCTGTCCGTCCCGACACGTCTTGACCCGGTGCTGTTGTTGCTGTGGCTGGGACTGATGTCTATCGGACTGATCATGATCGCCTCCGCCTCGATTGCCATTACCGCCGAGCAGTACGGCGACCCTTGGTACTTAACCAAACGCCATGGGGCATACCTGTTAATGGGATTGGTGCTGGCTGGAGCGGTACTGCTGGTGCCGGTAGCGTTGTGGCAGCGTTACAGCGGCTGGCTATTGTTGGCGAGCATCTTTTTATTATTGTTGGTACTGATTCCCGGCGTGGGCAAAGAGGTCAATGGCGCGCGGCGTTGGATCGACCTGGGCATTATCTCGGTGCAGGTATCGGAGGTGGCCAAGTTTAGTACTGTGGTGTTTTTTGCCAGTTATTTTGCCCGCCGCCACCAAGAGCTCGATACCGGTTGGCGCGGTTTTATAAAGCCTTGTCTGGTCATTGGTTTACTGGGGTTTTTAGTTGTCGTGGAGCCGGACTTCGGGAGCGCTGTGGTGCTGAGCGCAACCGCCTTTGCCATGATGTTTGTGGCCGGGGTTAAGCTGCGCCACTTCCTGCTTCTGTTGGTGGCGGCGGGGGCAATCCTGGCATCGGTCGCGGTGGTCTCTCCGTATCGGATGCAACGGTTGATTACGTTTATCGACCCCTGGGCGGATCAGTTCAACTCCGGATATCAGCTCACGCAATCGCTGATTGCCTTCGGGCGCGGCGAATGGTTCGGTCTGGGCTTAGGCAACAGTTTGCAAAAGCTTTTTTATCTGCCCGAGGCCCATACCGATTTTATTTTCTCCATCCTGGCCGAGGAGCTGGGTTTGGTCGGGGTGGTGGTTGTGATCGGACTGTTCTCGGCCTTCGTTGTACGCATGTTTGCCATTGCTAATCGCGCACTGAAAACCGGTGCGGTGTTCTCCGCGTTGGCCGTGTTCGGAGTGGCCATACTGATTACCTTCCAGGTGTTTATCAACATCGGAGTGGCGGCCGGACTTCTGCCCACCAAAGGTTTGACGTTGCCCTTTATAAGCTATGGCGGCAGTAGTTTGTTAATCGCCTGTGCATTGGTGGCAATGGTGTTACGCGTGGATGCGGAGCTGCCTCGTGAGAGCGCTCAAGCCAAACCTCAGGTACGAGCCCGCAATAGCACAGGTCGCGTCCGGCGCACCGTACTGGCGGAGGCAGCATGATGGCACGGTCTTCTGCCCACATTATGATCATGGCCGGCGGTACCGGAGGCCATGTGTTTCCTGCGCTGGAAGTCGCCCGAGTGTTCCAGAGTCACGGTGCACGGGTGTCCTGGCTGGGCAGCCCACGGGGGATTGAGCAGCGCTTGGTGCCCGCGGCCGGCCTGCCGCTTTTTACGCTGCCGATTGAAGGCGTGCGTGGTCGCGGTCCACTGGGCGTATTGAAAGCGCCCGGGTTGATCACGCTGGCAATTTGGCGAGCGCTCGGTGTGCTTCGGCAAAGCCGTCCCGATCTGGTGATTGGCTTCGGCGGTTTTGCCAGTGGCCCCGGCGGCGTCGCGGCCTATTTGATGCGCACTCCTGTGGTGATTCATGAACAGAACGCCGTGGCCGGAACCGCTAATCGGTTGTTGGCCCGCATGGCTAAAAAAATATTTACCGCCTTCCCCGACGTGTTTTCCGGGGCGCAGGTCGTGGGCAACCCGGTGCGTGCGGAGATCGCGAGTCTGCCCGAGCCGCAACAACGTTTTGCTAACCGAAAAGGGCCTTTGCGGCTGTTGGTACTGGGAGGCAGTTTGGGGGCGCGCTTTATCAACGAGTTGTTGCCTCAGTCTTTGGCACGACTGCCTGAAGCCGAGCGCCCCGAAGTCCGTCATCAAACCGGTAAAGGCCACGGAGAAAGTACGGCCGCGTTGTACCAACAGCAGGGTGTGAAGGCGGAGGTAGATGAGTTTATCGATGATATGGCGCAGGCCTATTCATGGGCTGATTTTGTCATCTGTCGCGCTGGTGCACTGACCGTATCCGAGCTGACGCAGGTGGGCCTGGGGGCCATTTTGATTCCGTTCCCCCAGGCCATTGACGATCATCAAACGCACAACGCTCGTTTGTTGACCAATGCCGGGGCGGGGCAAGTAATCCCGCAGACGGATCTTAATGCCGAACGGTTGGCAAAACTTTTAACGGAAGACTTCAACACACGGGACAAACTGTTGCAGATGGCTCAAAGCGGCCGTGCGCTGGCCATGCCCGATGCGGCGGAGCATGTTGTACAAGATTGCTTGAAAATGGTGGGCGAAGGGGATAGCGCGTGAACGTGAATAAGACCGGTGATTACTACCAAGTGCCCGAAATGCGCCGCATTCGCCGCATCCACTTTATTGGTATTGGCGGTGCGGGCATGAGTGGCATTGCGGAAGTGCTGCTCAACCAAGGCTACGAAGTCTCTGGTTCCGATCTGCGAGAGTCCAGCGTTACCCAGCGTTTGAGCAACATGGGGGCGACGGTGTATATCGGCCACCGCGCCGAGAATGTCGCCGGCGCCAGTGTGGTGGTGAATTCCAGTGCGGTGTGCCCCAGCAATGCTGAGATGATCAGCGCCCGCGAGCAGCGCATACCCATCGTCCGGCGCGCGGAAATGTTAGCGGAGCTGATGCGCTACAGACACGGCATTGCCGTGGCCGGAACCCACGGAAAAACCACGACCACCAGCTTGATGGCCTCGGTGTTGGCAGCGGCAGGGCGCGACCCTACGTTTGTTATCGGCGGACTGGTCAACAGCACGGGCAGCAATGCGCAGCTGGGTGCGAGCCGTTATCTGGTGGCCGAGGCGGATGAGAGCGACGCATCGTTTTTGCACCTGCAACCCATGGTGGCGGTGGTTACCAATATCGATGTGGATCATATGGAAACCTATGAAGGGGACTTTTCGCGCTTGAAGCGCACCTTTATAGATTTTCTGCACAATCTGCCATTTTACGGTTTGGCGGTGTTGTGCCAGGACGACCCGGTGGTGGCGGAAATTATTGACGATATCGGTCGGCCCACGCTCACCTACGGTCTTTCGGAAGGCGCCGATTACCGCGCCGTCAATGTGCGAAAAAACAAGACCCAAACCCATTTTGAGGTTCTGTGCGCCGGTCGCACAGAACCTCTGGCGATCGAACTGAATATTCCCGGCGTGCACAACGTGCTCAACGCCACAGCGGTTATCGCCGTGGCCATCGAAGAGGGCGTTGATGACGAGGCGATACGCCAAGGCCTGAGAACGTTTGAAGGCGTTGGTCGCCGGTTTCAAATCTACGGTAACTATCCCGTGGGGAACGGCGAGGCCATGTTGGTGGATGACTATGGGCACCATCCCACAGAGGTTGCCGCCACCATCCAGGCGATTCGCGATGGTTGGCCCGAACGTCGGCTGGTCATGGTTTATCAGCCCCATCGGTACACGCGCACAAGGGACTTATACGAAGACTTTGTGGAAGTGCTGTCTTCGGTGGATGCATTGATACTGCTGGAAGTATATAGCGCGGGTGAAGATCCCATCGCGGGTGCTGACGGACGCCACTTAAGCCGCAGCATTCGAGTGCGCGGCAAAGTCGAGCCGATTTTTGTGGACAGTGCGGACGCCGTGCCGGACCTGCTCAAAGACATCGTCCAGGCGGGCGATATTGTTATCACCCAAGGCGCCGGCAATATCGGCGCTCTGGCCATCGAGCTGGCCAAGCGTAAATTACAGTAAGCGGAGCACAACATTGAGCACACAGCCTAACAATTTCAGCCCACTCGATAGCGCCGCTTTAGGGCGGGTCGGTGTGTTGTATGGCGGGAAATCCGCTGAGCGGGAAATTTCGTTGCAAACCGGCGCGGCGGTCATGCAGGCGTTGAGTGAATTGGGTGTCGAGCATGTGGGCATCGACATCGGCTCATCGGCTATTGCCGACATACAGGCGGCACAACTTGATCGGGCGTTTATCGCCCTGCATGGCCCGGGCGGAGAAGACGGTCGCATGCAAGCTGTTCTGGAGTATCTGCAAATACCTTATACCGGTAGCGATGTGCAGTCCTCAGCCCTTGCGATGGACAAACTGCGCAGCAAGCAACTGTGGTGCGGCGTCGGTTTGCCCACGCCGGAATTTGCGGTGTTGAACAACAACAGCGATTTCTCCCAAGTGCTGAACGACTTGGGTGGCGAAGCCATTGTCAAGCCAGCACATGAGGGCTCCAGCTTGGGCATGGCCCGGGTATCTACCGTAGACGAACTACAGCGCGCCTATCAGGACGCTGTGAGCTACGACGGCAGCGTACTGGTGGAGCGTGTCATTGTTGGGGCTGAGTACACCGTCGCCATTTTGGGCGATAAAGCTCTGGCTCCCATCAAGCTGGAAACCGATCATCAGTTCTATGACTACGATGCCAAGTATTTGGCGAATGACACTCGTTATATCTGCCCTTGTGGATTGGCCAAGGAGCGTGAAACAGAATTAAAAAATTTGGCTCTGCAAGCGTTCACGAGTCTTGGTTGCCGGGATTGGGGGCGAGTGGACGTGATGGCGGATGCCGCCGGCGATTTTTATCTGCTGGAGGTGAACACCGTGCCGGGTATGACCAGTCACAGTTTGGTGCCGATGGCGGCGCGCGCTGAGGGTATGGGTTTTAACGCACTGGTGCTGGCAATTTTGCAGGAGAGTGTACGCCGCTCATGAAACGGGCTTCAAAGCGCCTACCTGGACAGCGCGGCGTGTCTCCGCGCGGGGCAACCCAAAAGCCGGGGCCGCGCAAATTGCCGGAAAACGTAAAACGTTGGAGCCGAAGGTTACTAGGGTGCGTGGTATTGGTTTCAGCTCTGGCTGTTGGTTACCGGTTCAGCGCCGAGCCAGTGGCGCAGTTTTTAAACCGCCCCATTGCTCAGGTGCAAGTAGAAGGGGCTTTTCGGTACGCGGATAAAGCGCAGGTGGAGCAATTGATTGCTCAGGCATTGAACGACAATTTTTTACGCCTGGACCTGGCACAAGTGCGGGCGCAGTTGGAGCACAGTCCTTGGGTGGAGAGGGCGGCGGTTCGACGACAATGGCCGGACACCTTGCGGGTGCGAATACACGAGCAGCATCCGATTGCACGCTGGGGAGAGAACGGGTTTTTAAATCGAAAAGGCGACATTATTCGGGTCGATTCGCCGGAGAAAATAACGCATTTGCCATGGCTGGATGGGCATGACGAAGACGCCACCAAAGTTATGCGTTACTACCTGGAAGTTGGAGAATTGCTGCGCGCTCGGGGGTTGATACTCAAGTCCTTTAAAAGCGATGCACGCAAGTCCTGGGAGATGGAAGTGGGCGATGAAATACGAATAATGATCGGACGCGACGCGATGATGGAAAAGTTACAGCGATTTTTGGCGGTGTACGATCTCGTGTTGCACGAGCGCTGGCAGGAGGTAGCGTCGGTAGATCTGCGCTACCACAGCGGCGTGGCGGTGGGCTGGATCTCACAGAGAGATGCCAGTGATGGTTGAGTCGAATAACAGGGAGGCAAAACGGATGGGCATGGAAACCAAAGTTAAATTGAGTCGTTTTACAACACGGGGTCTGCGCAATGGCCAATGCGGGTGATAACAAAATGATCGTCGGTCTGGATATTGGCACCGCTAAGGTGGTTGCCATCGTGGGTGCGATTACGCCCGAGGGCACCCTGGAAATTGTGGGCATCGGCTCGCACCGCTCTACCGGTTTGAAAAAGGGAGTCGTGGTCAATATCGAGTCCACGGTGCAGTCGATTCAGCGCGCGATTGAAGAGGCTGAGCTGATGGCGGGTTGTCAGATTCACTCCGTCTATGCGGGAATTGCTGGCAGCCACATTCGCAGCCTGAACTCCCACGGCATCGTGGCCATTAAAGATCGCGAGGTTTTTGCTCAAGATCTGGATCGGGTGATCGACGCGGCCCAGGCAGTGGCCATTCCGGCGGATCAGAAGATCCTGCACATTCTGCCTCAAGAATTTTTAATCGATGACCAAGAGGGCGTAAAAGAGCCACTCGGCATGTCCGGTGTTCGACTTGAGGCCAAGGTGCACTTGGTGACATGCGCCGTTAACGCGGCACAGAACATTGAGAAGTGCATACGCCGCTGCGGCCTGGAAGTGGAAGATATTATTCTCGAACAACTGGCTTCCAGCTATTCGGTGCTCACTGAGGATGAGAAAGAGCTGGGCGTTTGTGTGGTGGATGTGGGTGGCGGAACCACCGATATCGCCATTTTCACTGAAGGAGCCATCCGTCACACCGGCGTTATTCCGATCGCCGGCGATCAGGTTACCAACGACATCGCCATGGCGTTGCGTACACCGACGCCCCATGCGGAAGAAATAAAAATTAAATACGCCTGTGCACTGGCCAAACTCACCGGGCCGGATGAAACCATCAAAGTGCCCAGCGTCGGTGATCGGCGCCCGCGCGACCTGTCGCGCCAGGCACTGGCGGAGGTGGTCGAGCCCCGCTACGACGAGTTGTTCACGCTGGTGCAGGCAGAGCTGCGCCGCAGCGGTTTTGAAGATCTGATTGCCGCCGGCATTGTGCTTACCGGTGGCACCTCGAAAATGGAGGGTGTGATCGAGCTGGCTGAAGAAATTTTTCACATGCCGGTGCGCTTAGGCGCGCCGCAAAATGTTCGCGGCTTGTCGGATATTGTCAACAATCCCATTTATTCCACCGGCGTGGGGTTACTGCAATACGCCATGAAACAGCAGCAGGAGGGGAGAGTGCCCACACATGTTAAAGAAAATGAAAGCTCCTGGCTTGTGCGCCTGAAAAAACTTTTTCAAAACAACTTTTAAATAATTTTACTTTTTTAAAAAAGGGGAATCGTCATGTTTGAACTCGTAGATAATATCCCGCAAAACGCCGTCATTAAGGTTATTGGTGTCGGCGGTGGTGGTGGCAACGCCGTCAAACACATGATCGAGAGCAACGTCGAAGGTGTGGAATTCATCTGTGCTAACACAGATGCCCAAGCATTAAAGGATCTGGAAGCGCGCTCGGTATTGCAGCTGGGCCACAGCATGACCAAAGGGCTGGGTGCAGGCGCTAACCCTGAAGTGGGCCGCCAGGCGGCCATGGAAGATCGTGAGCGTATTGCGGAAGTATTGCGTGGCGCCGACATGGTATTTATCGCGGCCGGTATGGGCGGTGGCACCGGAACGGGCGGTGCCCCGGTGGTAGCCGAAGTGGCCCGAGACCTGGGTATTCTGACCGTGGCTGTAGTGACCAAACCCTTTCCCTTTGAAGGCCGTAAGCGCATGGTGGTGGCCGATGCTGGTATCAAAGAGTTGCAGGAGCGGGTGGACTCATTGATCACCATCCCCAACGAAAAACTTCTGGCTGTTTTGGGTAAATCTACCACCTTATTGGACGCGTTCAAGGCGGCCAACAATGTGTTGCTGGGTGCCGTACAGGGTATTGCCGACCTGATTATCCGCCCGGGCATGATCAACGTGGACTTTGCCGATGTGCGCACGGTGATGTCCGAAATGGGTATGGCCATGATGGGTACCGGCCACGCCCGGGGCGAGAACCGTGCCCGCGAAGCGGCGGAGGCGGCCATCCGCAGCCCACTGTTGGAAGATGTGGATTTGCAGGGCGCTCGCGGCATATTGGTCAATATCACCGCCGGTCTGGACCTGTCCTTGGGTGAATACTCGGAGGTGGGTAATACCATCGAAGAGTTTGCGTCGAACGATGCGACGATTGTTGTGGGAACTGTTATCGACCCCGAGATGTCAGATGAATTGCGTGTAACTGTGGTGGCCACAGGCCTGGGCGCAGCGGCTCAGGCAGTGAAGACTCCCCCCACCAAGGTTGTCGTAGACAATACCCGCCGCAGCAATGGTCAAGTGGATTACAGCGCATACGATCGCCCCACGGCCATTCGTCAAAAAGCAGCGGCCTCGTCAGCAACCGCCACAGTGCCCGCTACGGATAAAGAGATGGAGTTCTTGGATATTCCGGCATTTCTGCGTCGTCAGGCCGATTAATTCCGAACGGGTCGGGGTGGTGCCCCGTTGCGCTCTGGGGGGCGGATACGCCGCCCCGCCGGTAAACGGCTGTCTTTTTGTCGCCAAGCGCGCTTTTTTAAGTGCGAATACGTGACAGAGTAGTGGTTTTTTTGAGCAGATTTTAGTAGAATCGGCCGTTTTAACACAATCTAGTTGCGAATGGTTCTCACTCTCTTTTTGGGTGAGGTCAGCAGCAACACCAAAGTAGGCAAAGTACAGTAATGATCAGACAGCGTACCCTTAAGAACGCCATTCGCGCCACGGGCGTCGGACTGCACACAGGCCAGAAGGTTTATCTGACCCTTTTGCCGGCGCCGATTGATGCCGGGATTGTCTTTCGCCGGGTGGATCTGGACCCGGTGGTTGAGATAGAGGCCAAAGCTGAGAACGTCGGCGAGACCACGCTGTCCACCACCTTGGTCAAGGGTGACGTAAAAGTCTCTACGGTGGAGCACCTCTTGTCCGCGATGGCGGGATTGGGCATTGACAACGCGATTGTCGAGCTCAGCGCCTCGGAAGTACCGATTATGGACGGCAGTGCTGGGCCATTCGTATTTTTGATTCAGTCGGCGGGCATCCAGGAGCAGGCTGCCGCCAAAAAGTTTATTCGAATCAAAAAGCCGTTGACGGTGACCGATGGAGACAAAACGGCCAGTTTCCTGCCTTTTGATGGCTTTAAGGTGACGTTTTCCATCGAGTTTGACCATCCGGTGTTCGCCGGGCGCGATCACCAGACGTCAGTAGACTTCTCCAGCACCTCATTTGTGAAAGAAGTCAGTCGTGCTCGGACCTTCGGGTTTATGCACGAAATCGAATATCTGCGCTCCAAAGGACTCGCCAAAGGCGGCAGTGTGGACAACGCCATTGTTGTGGATGATTACCGAATCCTCAACGAAGACGGTTTGCGTTACGAAGACGAATTCGTCAAACACAAGGTGCTCGACGCCATTGGCGATCTGTACCTGTTGGGTAACAGCCTGATCGGCGAGTTTAAAGCTCATAAATCCGGCCACGGCTTAAACAACAAGTCCTTGCGCCAATTAATCGCCCAGACGGATGCGTGGGAAGTGGTCACCTTTGAAGATGAAAAGGTAGCCCCCATCTCGTATATGAAGCCGCTTCTGGCCGTTTGATCTACCTATACTAAGCATTCTGTATTGAAGGGGCGCACTGTTTTTTCAGTGCGCCCTTTTTAATGGCCGGAAGTTTATTCTCAGAATTATCGAAACAGGTTTTATTGGCACGGGTATCCTTGTGTTGGTAAAATTCATGTTTCTGTGCCATATTCCTCTGGCGTTGATACTGGCGCTAGCTCACGCTTTGATGCGGTCACTCCGGGATATCGCTAAGTTATTGATTTTGTGGGAAAAATTATTTTTGTTGGCGCTCATTAGTGCCAAATCGTATAAGGCTGCGGGATTTAGCTGTATTTAATATAAGTAATCGCAATAAAATGTGGGTACCCTCTGTGCCGTACGGCAGCAAAAACAACTAAGATTCGTTTCATGAAAATCATTATTGTCAGCAAGCAGCATGGTCAGGCGCGCAGTGTCACTCTGAGTGGGTGGACGCGGGCGTTGTTGTCGGTGTGCTTGTTGGGTATTCCTGTGGCAGCAGGCGGTTTGCTCGGCTACAACTGGCTGTCGGACCGTGATACTCGCAGCGATATTTTTACCGCCGAGACCCGCGCGGCGTGGGAAGCCGCTTTGGCCGAGCAACAGGCGCAGGTCAAGCAGGTGAGCGAACAGGCCCAGAGCCAAGTCGCCGCCCTCACGTTGCGCGTGGCGGAGCTGCAGGCACGGTTGATGCGTCTGGATGCATTGGGCGAACATTTAACCGTCGTAGCCAACCTGGAAGAGGGTGAATTTGATTTCGGCCAGCCGCCCGCACTGGGTGGCCCTGAAGGGGAAATGCTGGGAGACCCCTACACAGCCCCCGATTTTATTAACGTTATTGACCAGCTGTCGCAGCAGATTGAGAATCGCGAACAGCAACTGGCCATGCTTGATCAGCTGATGGTCAAGCGTAAGCTTCAGGATGACGTGTTCATTGCGGGACGCCCCATCACTAAAGGCTGGATGTCGTCACGCTTTGGGCGTCGTACCGATCCCTTTACCGGGCGCGTTGCCTATCATGCAGGTGTCGACTTCGCCGCCAAGGAGGGGTCGGAAGTGGTCGCCGTGGGTGCTGGTGTAGTCACCGCCGCGGTAGAACGCCATGGCTACGGCTACATGGTCGAGATTAATCATGGCGGGGGCATTGTTACCCGTTATGCGCACAACAAAGAAAACCTGGTTAAGGTCGGCGACGTCGTCAAAAAAGGCCAAATCATTGCTCTTGTGGGTTCTACTGGCCGTTCAACTGGCCCCCACGTGCACTTCGAAGTCCATAAAAACGGCCGAGCGGTAGACCCCGCGACGTATATTCACCGCGCCAGCCGTTAATTCCATCCCCTTCCGGTCCGCTTTGCGGGCCTCTTCTCGGTTCACCCTTTGGCTAGGCCATGGGGTGTAGTACTCTGTAGCATTTTCTATCTGACGGACTAAACCATGATCGGCAAGTTAACCAAAGCAATATTTGGCTCTAAAAACGAGCGCGAACTCAAGCGTATGCGCAAAATCGTCGCCCAGATCAACGCTCTGGAAGGCGACATGGAAAAGCTCACCGATGAGCAGCTGCGGGCCAAGACTGCAGAGTTCCGCCAACGCCTGGCCGACGGAGCCACACTGGATCAGCTGCTACCAGAGGCCTTCGCCGCGGTGCGCGAGGCGAGCCGGCGCACGCTGGGCTTACGCCACTTTGACGTACAAATGATCGGCGGCATCACCCTGCACGAAGGTCGCATTGCCGAAATGCGCACCGGTGAAGGTAAAACCCTGGTAGCCACCGCCCCCTGTTATCTGCGTGCACTGGCCGGAAAAGGCGTGCATGTGGTGACCGTTAACGATTACCTAGCCAGCCGCGATGCGGCCTGGATGGCGCCCATATACGAGTTGCTTGGCATGCGAGTGGGCGTCATTCAATCCATGCAGCCGTCGGATGAGAAGCGCGATGCCTATGCGGCGGACGTGACCTACGGCACCAATAACGAATTCGGATTCGATTATCTCCGCGATAATATGGCGCTCAGTATGGACGATAAAGTCCAGCGCTCGCTGTATTTTGCGGTGGTGGATGAGGTGGACTCGATCCTGATTGACGAGGCCCGTACGCCGTTGATTATCTCCGGTGCAGTGGAGTCCAGCACCGAAATGTATCAGCGCATGAACGCGTTGGTTGGCAAGCTCAAACCAGTGGTAGACGATGGTCCCGGGGACTACTCGGTGGACGAAAAGACCCGTCAGGTGGAGCTGACCGAAGAGGGGCATCAGCATATCGAACAGTTGCTGATCAAGGAGGGGTTGCTGCCGGAAAATGAAAGCCTGTATGCGGCGGCGAACCTGGGCTTGTTGCACCACATCAATTCCGCGTTGCGTGCCAACGCGCTATTTCATCGGGATGTTGAATATATTGTGCAAGACAATCAGGTGGTGCTGATTGACGAACATACCGGTCGTACCATGGCCGGTCGGCGTCTGTCTGAAGGTTTGCACCAAGCGATTGAAGCTAAGGAAAACCTACCCATTCAGCGAGAAAGCCAAACCCTGGCCTCCACCACTTTCCAAAACTACTTCCGCTTTTACCCAGTGCTGGCGGGGATGACCGGTACCGCCGACACGGAGGCGTTTGAGTTTCGCGAGATCTACAAACTGGACGTGGTGGCGGTTCCCACCAACCGACCGGCTCAGCGCATCGACTTGAATGACCAAGTGTTCATGACGGTGGCTGAAAAGTACGACGCGATCATTGAAGACATTAAAAAGTATCAGGCGAAGAATGCGCCTATCCTGGTGGGTACGGCGTCCATTGACACCTCAGAAGAAATGTCGAAGCGGTTAAAAGCGGCGGGTATAAAGCACCAGGTGCTCAACGCCAAGTATCACGAAAAAGAGGCCGAAATTATCGCTCAGGCCGGACGCCCGGGCGCGGTTACCATCGCTACCAATATGGCCGGTCGGGGTACAGATATCGTCTTGGGCGGCAACTGGGAGGCGGAAGTCGCGCAGCTGGATAACCCGACGCCGGAGCAGGTTGAGGCTATCAAAGCCGAGTGGAAAAAACGTCACGACATGGTGATCGAGGCGGGCGGTCTGCACATCATCGGTACTGAACGGCACGAGTCCCGCCGGATCGACAACCAGCTTCGCGGTCGAGCCGGCCGGCAGGGCGACCCGGGGCTGACCCGCTTTTACCTGTCGATGGAAGATAATTTAATGCGCATTTTTGCCTCGGATCGCATTCGCGGTTTTATGCAGGCATTGGGCATGGAAAAGGGTGAAGCCATTGAGCACCGAATGGTGAACAATGCCATCGAAAAAGCCCAGCGCAAGGTTGAGGGGCGCAACTTCGACATCCGTAAGCAGTTGTTGGAATTTGATGATGTGTCCAATGACCAGCGGCAAATTATTTATCACCAGCGCAACCAATTGTTGGAAGCGGATTCCATCAGTGAAACTATCACCTCGATCCGTGCGGAAGTCGTGGACACGCTGGTAAGTGAGTTCATTCCCCCTCAAAGCCTGGAAGAGCAGTGGGATGTGCCCGCGTTGGAAAAGCAGCTGGAGACAGAGCTGGCTTTGAAATTGCCGTTGGCACGTTGGTTGGACGAGGACACCCATCTTGCAGAAGAGCAGCTGCGTGAGCGCATAATCGAAGAGGCTCAAAAGGCGTACGATGCCAAGCGCGAGCGCATCGGCGAGGTGATGGACGAGATCGAAAAGCAGGTCATGCTGCAGGTTCTGGACAATGCCTGGAAAGATCAGTTGGCCGCTATGGACCACCTGCGCCAGGGCATCAATCTGCGTTCTTATGCTCAGCGTAACCCCAAGCAGGAGTATAAAAAAGAATCCTTCTACTTGTTCCAGGGTATGTTGGAAAAAGTAAAGCGCGAAGTGATTCAACTCCTAACGCGGGTGGAGCCAGTAACTCGGGAACAAATGGAAGCCATGGAGCAGCGTCGCCGCGAAGAGCGCGAGCGTGAGCGTCAAAAAATGCAGCTCAAGCATGATCAAGTATCCGCGCTGCAGAACCCGGATGCACCAGGGGCAGCCGCGCCCGAAAGCGCGCCACCTTCGACGCCATTCGTGCGCGAAGGCCGCAAGGTTGGCCGCAATGATCCGTGCCCGTGTGGTTCGGGCAAAAAATACAAACAATGTCATGGCAAGTTGACCTAAGTGGCGCTTGCGTTGAGCCGAGTAATAACAGGAATTTACGATAATGGCTGTAGGTGAGTTTCCCTTTCCCGCTATGCCGACGCTGGCGGGCATAAGATTGTCCACCGCGAGCGCCGGTATAAAGCGTGCGGGGCGCAAAGATCTGGTGCTGATGGAGTTGGCCGAGGGCAGCACTGTGGCCGGTGTTTTTACTCGCAACGCTTTTTGCGCCGCACCGGTTACCCTGTGTCGACAACATTTGTCCCAGGCCGATATTCGCTATTTACTGATCAACTCCGGTAACGCCAACGCCTGCACCGGTGAGCAGGGCATGCGTGATGCCCTTGCCTGCTGTGCGGCAGTGGCTGGGGAAACGGGTGGTCGCGTGGAAAGTGTTTTGCCGTTTTCCACTGGCGTCATCGGTGAGCCCTTGCCGGTTGAGAAGATTAGCGCCGCCATACCAGCCGCGGTGACCGCCCTTGATGAAAACGGCTGGCATGACGCGGCACAAGGCATCATGACTACCGATACGCGCCCCAAAGGTTTTACCGGGCAGCTGGAGTATCAAGGCAAAACGATTACCGTAAACGGTATCGCCAAAGGCGCCGGTATGATTCGGCCCAATATGGCGACCATGCTGGCGTTTATCGCCACCGATGCCAAAGTAGCGGAGCCGGTTTTGGCACGTATCTGTCGCGAAGCGGCGGATCAGTCCTTCAACAGGATCACCATTGACGGCGATACCTCTACCAATGACTCCTGTGTATTGATCGCTACCGGAAAAGTAGGCCTGCCCGAGATTACCGAGGCCGAAGGTGAGCTTTATGAGGGTTTGCGCGAGCTGCTGGTACAGGCGTTTACCACCCTGGCCCAAAGTATCGTCGGCGACGGCGAAGGCGCCACTAAGTTCGTCACGCTCACAGTCAGTGGCGGCCGGTCCAGGGCGGAATGTTTGGAAGTCGGCTACAGCGTAGCTCACTCTCCGTTGATTAAAACGGCCTTGTTTGCATCGGACCCTAACTGGGGGCGCATCGTAGCCGCCATTGGTTATGCCGATGTCGACGATCTGGATGCCAGCGCGGTGAGGGTCTACCTGGGTGATGTGTTGATCGTAGAGCAGGGCGGCCGAGCGGCCACCTATACGGAAGTCCAGGGCCAGGAAGTCATGCAGCGGGAACAGATCAGCATTGCCATTGATCTCGGGCGTGGCGATTATTCTGAAACTCTGTGGACCACGGACCTTTCCTACGAATATGTGCGCATCAATGCGGATTACCGCAGCTAGCAAAAACCCGCCTAAGCTAATACATGTGGCAGTGGGTGTGCTGGAAGATGCCCGTGGACGGGTGTTGATCGCTCGTCGTCCCGAGCACGTCCATCAGGGCGGGCTTTGGGAGTTTCCGGGCGGCAAAGTAAGCGCCGGGGAAACCGTTGAGCAGGCACTGCGGCGGGAGTTGCAGGAGGAGTTAGCGATTGCGGTGCAAAGCGCGGAACCGCTAATTCGTATTCCTCATCACTATGCCGACAAATCGGTGTTACTTGACGTTTATAAAGTCACCGCATTTTCGGGTCAGCCAACGGGTAATGAAGGGCAGCCGGTCCAGTGGGTGCACCCTATGGAGCTGGACCAGTACCCCTTTCCTGCCGCCAACAGGGCCATTCTCGCCGCCTTGAAGCTGCCGGACCAGATGCTGATTACCGGCTCGTTTGCCTCCCTGGATGACGCTTTGCGTAACGCTGAGCACGCGCTACAAAGTGGAATTCGTCTATTGCAACTGCGTTGCCCAGAGCTAGGTGAGCACGACTACGCCGCACTGGCCCGTCCTTTGGCCGCTCTGTGTCAACACTACCAGGCGGCGCTGGTGTGTAATACCAGTATCGCCCAATGGCAACAATTACAGTTGGGTGGTCTGCATTTGAACGGACGCCAACTGTCGCGGTGCAGTGAAAGGCCAGTGCCGGACTCTGTATTGCTGGGCGCCTCTTGCCATGATGCCCAAAGTGTCGAACAAGCCAATATTATGGGCGTGGATTACGTAACCTTGTCTCCGGTTGAACCGACCGCTTCGCATCCGGACGCTGAGCCGTTGGGCTGGCCGCGCTTTGCGGAATTGGTGGAGCTGGCCCGAGTGCCCGTCTATGCGCTGGGGGGCATGCGTCCAGCGCATATCGCCCAAGCGCGCAGCGTTGGTGCGCAGGGAATCGCGGGTATTCGTTTTGGCTGGGAAGCCGGGTCGGCTACGAGTGTGAATCGTCGGTAAAATCGGGGGCGGAACCGGGAATCTTGTGACCTTCACTGGCCCATTCGCCCAAATCGATCAGCTGGCAGCGCTCACTGCAAAAAGGCCGAAACGGGTAGTCATCATTCCAGTAAATGGTTTTCTTGCACGTTCGGCATTGCAGTTTGATATCGGTGTTTTCTGCGTCGGGTTTGTTCTCAGCCATAGCCGTTGAGTATCCATTAAAGCACGGCGTGGTGTTATAGCACTGGTGTCGATCCCGATTCAAGCCGTGCTGTAGGCGAACACCGTTTGCGCCCCTGACAGGAATACGGCACACTCATTTTGAGCTAATGCAACGGCCTTGGCTGGATTGCGTGGTAGCGAACGTGAACGGCCTGCATGACTTCTATATCGACCAGTCCTTTTATTCATCAGGGAAGCCATTATGAAAATCACCTTAAATGCTCGTCGTATCCCCGGTCCGGCTGTTATGCCCGGTCTGGCTCTTATACTGAGTGCCTTGTTTGCTGTCTCTTTGCTTGCCAATAACACGTTAGCGGCCGACTTTCCGAATATTAAACCGGGCCTTTGGGATCAGCGTATGGCCATAGAGAGCGAAGGCGGAGAGCTGGAGCAGGCCATGGCCCAAGCGAAGCGCGAATTAGAGCAGCAATTGGCCAGTATGCCTGCCGACCAGCGGGAAATGGTGGAGCAGATGATGTCAGATCAGGGCTTTAGCTTTGATTTATCGGATCAGCGCTTTCAAAGCTGTGTGACCGAAGAGCAGGTGGAAGCGGGGGAACTAAATTTCACCGAGGAAGAGTGCGACGAGACGATCGTCTCCCGCAACGACAAGCACATTGAGGTAGAGTTTGTATGCCCCGACAGCGGGCGCGGGCGGGGCGAGATGACCCTGCACAGCGATGCCCACTACACCGGTCAATTTCAGGTCGAAACGGAAATGGAAGGCCAGCCGGTAACGCTGAATTTGCGCCACGAAGGGCGTTGGCTCCAGGAAGATTGCGGCGGTGTGCTCTGAGGCCCATACCAGCTCGCTGGGTGACTAACCCATAGCGGTATCCAAAATCATCATCAAGCCAAAGCCCGCCATTAAAGAAAAGGTGGCCGCCCGTTCGTGGCCGTCCTTGTGGGTTTCCGGAATGATTTCGTTGCTGATAATAAACAGCATGGCGCCGCCCGCACCACCCAGAATCCAGGGCAAAATCGGCGTGGCAATGGATACCAGGGTGGCACCAAATAGCCCGCCCACGGGCTCGATCAAACCCGTCAGTACGGCAACGTTAAACCCGAAGGCGCGCGAGTAACCGATGGAATAAAGGGCTACTGCAATGGCTAGGCCCTCGGGAATATTCTGCAGAAAGATCCCGATCGTTAAGGGGATGCCGCTGGATCTTTCGACGCCGGCGAAGCCAACGCCCACGGCCATGCCCTCGGGAAAATTATGCAGCGCAATGGCGATGACAAACAGCCAGATGCCGTTGACGCGCTTGGAGTTGATACCCTCACGGCCTTTAAGGAAGTGTTCGTGTGGGGTGAGCGAATGAATGAACGCCAGCACGGCTGCTCCCAAGACCATGCCCAGCGTAACCACAATAGCCGCCCAGCCTGAGCTCAGCCCACGGGCCTCTCCGTGGGCTATGCCCGGTAGCAGCAAAGAGAATACCGTGGCCGCCAGCATGACCCCTGCGGCCGAACTGAGTAGCATGTCCCGGGCGCGAATCGATAAATCTTTAATAGTCCAAATCATCAAGGCCCCGAGCAACGTACCTACACTGGCCAACAGACTCGCCAGGCTACCCGCGACAATAATGCTGCTTTCGTACTCGATCATGGTGCTCCAACAAAAATACAAATATGGCCTCAACGGGCTACGGGTTGCGGGGTAAGGTGTTGCCAAAAAGGCATCAGTCGCGCAATATGCTGTGCTGATTGAATCATACTCACGGCTCGGGCGCACCTGTTGCCACGCGTCGTTCTCAACCGTTAGCGCATATCAGTAAGGATTTTCCCCATGAGTAAAGACCACCGTCGTCGCTATTCCAGCCAAGTTGTTGATGGGCTAAGCAAAGCGCCCGGTCGCGCCATGCTGCGCGCGGTCGGCTTCGAGGACGAGGACTTCAAAAAGCCACAGGTGGGCATCGCCTCGACCTGGAGCACGTTGACCCCATGCAATATGCACATTGACGGCTTGGCTGTTGAAGCCGGGCAGGGCGCCGATGAAGCCGGTGGGAAAAGCGTTATCTTCAACACGATCACTGTGTCCGACGGCATCGCCAATGGTACGGAAGGCATGAAGTATTCTCTCGTGTCCCGGGAAGTGATCGCCGACTCCATCGAAACCGCCGCCGGTTGTGAAGGCTTTGACGGTCTGGTGGCTATTGGTGGCTGCGATAAAAACATGCCAGGTTGCATTATGGGCTTGTCGCGCCTCAACCGTCCATCGGTGTTTGTTTACGGGGGCACCATTCGCCCCGGCGCCAACCATACTGACATCATCTCCGTATTTGAAGCCGTGGGTGCCCACGCCAAAGGCGATATGTCGTTAATTGAAGTCAAACAGATCGAAGAGACCGCGATTCCGGGCCCCGGCTCCTGCGGTGGCATGTACACCGCCAACACCATGGCCTCGGCCATTGAGGCCATGGGTATGAGCTTGCCGGGCAGCTCGGCTCAGGACGCCGTCTCCGACAGCAAAATTGCCGACTGTCGCGCCGCTGGCGCAGCGGTACTCAACCTGCTGGAAAAAGACATTAAACCCAGTGACATTATGACGCGGGAAGCGTTTGAGAACGCCATCACCGTCGTGATCGCTCTGGGCGGCTCCACCAACGCGGTGCTGCACTTGCTGGCCATGGCCCACACCGCGAATGTGCCGCTGAGCCTGGATGATTTTGTGCGCATCGGCAAGCGCGTTCCGGTGTTGGCGGATCTGCGTCCGAGCGGTCAATACATGATGTCCGAACTGGTGGCTATCGGCGGTATCCAGCCGCTCATGAAGGTGTTGTTGGAAGCGGGTCTGCTCCACGGCGACTGTATGACCGTGACCGGCAAAACCCTGGCGGAAAACCTCGCGGACGTGCCCTACTACGACGGCACGCAGGATATCGTTCGCGCCCTTAACGACCCCATCAAGCCGGACAGCCACTTGCGCATCCTTTATGGCAATTTAGCGCCTACCGGCGCAGTGGCAAAAATCACCGGCAAAGAGGGCACGCAGTTTACTGGCCGGGCACGGGTATTTCACTCGGAAGAAGAAACCCTGGATCGGATCCTCGATGGCACCGTTCAGGCCGGGGATGTCCTGGTTATCCGCTACGAAGGCCCCAAGGGCGGGCCGGGTATGCGTGAGATGCTCAGTCCTACCTCGGCCATTATCGGGAAGGGCCTGGGCAGCTCTGTTGCCCTGATCACCGATGGACGTTTTTCGGGTGGTAGCCATGGCTTTGTTGTGGGCCACGTTACCCCGGAGGCGGCCGAGGGCGGACCAATCGCCTTGGTGGAAGACGGCGATACCATCATCATCGACGCCGAAGCGAACCAGATTACCGTGGACATTAGCGATGAGGAAATGCAGCAGCGCAAGGCTCGCTGGCAGCCGCCCAAGCCCCGTTACACCCGCGGCGTGCTGGCCAAATACGCCCGCGTGGTCAGCTCGGCCTCTGAAGGCGCCGTAACCGACAAGGATGTGTAGTTGCGGAGCTGTAGCCTTTGACGGGGACACTAAGTCCCCGTCGTTATCGTGTATAATCCGCCTACATTTTGTCCAACAGGTAAACCATTTTGATTGGCAGATTCCTTAATAAATTCACGCGCAGTAGCCGCGCTTCAGACTCTCCCTCCCCGGCGCCCAGCCGCTCCAAGCCAAATACACCCGAGAAGACCGCTCAAAACAAAGCCCGAAATGAAGCGGCCACGGACCTGAGCGCGCCTAAGGCCAAATCGTCACGAAATCGCTCCCGAGGGGGGCGTAACCGTCGGCGCCGTCAAAACACCCCGGAGGTGCCCTGGGATATCTCCCAGTTTCCGGTGCCCGAAGTCGAGGGCAAAACTCGCTTCCACGATCTGGGGCTGGAAACCGACCTGTTGCACGCAATTGCCGACCTCAAGTTCGAGTACTGCTCACCCATTCAGGCGCAATCTCTGCCGCTGGCCCTGCAGGGGCGGGATGTTGTGGGTAAAGCCCAGACTGGAACCGGCAAGACAGCGGCTTTTCTGACGGCCATTATTGATGATTTTCTGAAAAATCCGATCACCGAGCAGCGCTACGCGGGTGAAGCGCGGGCGCTGGTTATTGCGCCTACCCGTGAGTTGGTAATGCAAATTGCTGAAGATGCCAAATTACTGTGTAAATACACGGATTTAAATGTGCACACCTTGGTTGGTGGCATGGATTACACCAAGCAACAGCTCCGGCTGCGGGACACGCTGGTGGACATTCTTGTGGCCACCCCTGGGCGTCTGCTGGACTTTTGCCGTAAGCAGGACGTATATCTGGATCAGCTGGAAATTCTCGTCATTGACGAGGCAGACCGTATGCTGGATATGGGCTTTATTCCCCAGGTGCGGCAAATCGTGCGCCAGACTCCCAAGCGGGAAGATCGGCAAACGCTATTCTTTTCCGCCACTTTTACCGATGAAGTGCAACGCTTGGTGGAGCAGTGGACTCACGAGCCCACCACCGTGGAAATCGAACCCGAGAGCGTGGCCACTGACACCGTGACACAGAATGTGTATCTGGTCTCCACGGAAGAAAAATACACCCTCTTGTACAACCTGATTCAGCAGGACGATGTTGAGAGCCTGATCGTTTTTGCCAACCGCCGCGATCAGTGCCGCGATCTGCAGGATAAGCTCGAGCGTCATCAGATCAAAGCGGGCTTGCTGTCCGGCGAAATTCCTCAAAACAAGCGAGTGGCGACGCTGGATGCCTTTAAAAATGGTCGTTTGAAAGTTCTCGTGGCCACCGACGTGGCGGGCCGGGGAATTCATATCAGCGGCATCAGCCACGTGGTGAATTTTACTCTGCCCGAAGAGCCCGAAGATTATGTGCACAGGATCGGCCGAACCGGGCGGGCGGGGAAGCTGGGCACCTCTGTCAGTTTTGCCTGTGAGGACGATGCATTTTTGCTTGAACCCATTTCTGAGCTTCTGGGCGAGCCGATAAAATGCACCCAACCGCCTGAGGAACTGTTGCGGGAAACGCCGCCGCTTAAGCCCTCCACACGGCGACGCTCCGGAGGCGGAGGCGGCCGGCGCAGGCCGTCGCGCTGATT
>Ga0209487_1001351_pt1 | contig 20831 bp, 19 predicted proteins | sample Poulit2012_FD_187524 | JGI IMG/M metagenome (GOLD analysis project Ga0209487, IMG submission 187524) | Agricultural soil microbial communities from Georgia to study Nitrogen management - Poultry litter 2012 (SPAdes) (version 2) | ecosystem: Environmental > Terrestrial > Soil > Agricultural land...
CATGAAAAAAATTGGTTTTATTGGCTTAGGTAATATGGGTTTTCCAATGGTTGAAAATTTATTAGAAGATGGTTATTCAGTGACGGTTTATGATATTAATAAAGAAATAGTTGATAAAGCAAAAAACTTAAATGCACATAGTGTTGATACTCCTAATGAATTATTAAATAAAGTAGATATATTATTTACAAGTTTACCCTCAGAAAAGGTTGTAGAAGAAATCTATTTAGGGGATAAAGGATTATTTAACCAAAAATCAGAAACTATTATGATTGATACAAGTACTGTTTCACCAAAATCAAATAATACTTTAGAGTCAAAAGCATTAGAAAATAATTTAAAATATTTAGCAGCGCCTGTAAGTGGTGGAGTTGTCGGATCAGTAAATAGAACATTAACTTTTATGATCGGTGGAAAAGAAACGGTTTACGATGAAGTAGAAGATGTTTTACATCACTTAGGTGAAAATATTTTTCATGTTGGTGAAAAAATAGATAGTGGAACGACCATTAAATTAATTAATAACTTATTAATTGGTTTTTATACAGCAGGTGTTTCAGAAGCTCTCCATATAGCAAATAAACAAGGAATTAATTTAGATTCATTATTTGAAATGTTAAATGTTAGTTATGGCCAGTGCAGAATTTATGACCGTAATTATAATACATTTATTAAAGATGAAAACTATGAGCCTGGTTTTAGTATGAATTTGTTAGTTAAAGATTTAAATTTTGCAGTTGACTTAGCAAATGAACACAAATTAGATTTACCAATTAGTAAAGATTTATTAGATATGTACACAACTGTCTCAAAAGAAGGTTATGGCGATAAAGATATGTCAGTGTTATATGAGCGTGTAAAGGATAAATCAAATAAATAATATTTTAAGGAGGATTTATATATGAACCATAAAGACTTAATCGCCCCTCTAGAATACAATATGGTGTCTGAATTTGAACAATATACAAAAGACCCGGATAAGTTAGCATTAATTTGGGAAAATGAAGCGGGAAATAAAAAAGAAATAACTTATGCTGAGTTAATTAAAAATGCTAATAAAATAGGTCATACTTTTTTAAAAGCAGGACTTAAAAAAGGTGATACTGTTTTAGTAATGAGTCCTCGATTAATAGACACATATGAAGTTTATATTGCTGCTTTAAAACTAGGGATAATAGTTAGTCCGGCAGCAGATATGTTACGGACTTCAGATTTAGCTTATAGAATTAAAAATGGCGATGTTAAAGCTGTTGTTGTCTACCATCCATTTCTTGATAAATTTGAAAAGTTAGACCAAATAGATGACTTGGAAAAATTTGTTATAGGAAAAGAGGTTGAAGGATGGAAGAACCTAACGGAATTAAAGGAAAATGAATCAGAAGAGTTAGAAAAAGAATCAACTCATCGTGATGATACTGCCTTTTTATCATATACTTCAGGTACAACAGGAAATCCTAAAGGAGCAGTTCATACACATGGATGGGCATATGCTCATTTAAATTTAGCAGCTAAAAACTGGTTATCAATCAAAGAAGGAGATAAAGTTTGGGCAACAGCAGGTCCAGGATGGCAGAAATGGGTATGGAGTCCTTTTGTTGCAGTATTAGGTCTTGGTGCAACTGGATATATCTATCATGGAAGTTTTGATCCCAAAATATACTTAAGCATATTAGAAAAACAAAAAATTAATGTCTTATGTTGCACGCCAACAGAATATCGGTTAATGTCTGTTGAAGAAAATATTGGAGAATATGATTTAAGCCATATACGTAGTGCAGTTTCTGCAGGAGAACCGTTAAATCGTGAAGTAATTGATACATTTATCAAACATTTCGATATTAAAGTAAGGGATGGCTATGGACAAACAGAAAATACACTTTTAATTGGTGTTACAGATGAAATGGAACTTAGACCAGGTTCAATGGGTAAACCAATGTTAGAAGGATATATCGATATTATTGATGAAGAAGGACGCTCAACAAAAGAAGGAGAAGTAGGAGATATAGCTATTCATTATCATACACCTGCATTATTTACTGAATACTATAAAGAACCTGAAAGAACAAAGCTTCAATTCAGAGGCGATTATTATGTCACTGGAGATCGTGCTGCTAAAGATAAAGATAATTATTACTGGTTTGAAGGAAGATCTGATGACATTATTGTTAGTTCAGGTTATACAATTGGGCCATTTGAAGTTGAAGATGCATTATTAAAACATCCTTCAGTTAAAGAGTGTGCTGTTGTAGCAGAGCCGCATGAAGTAAGAGGTAATATTGTTAAAGCGTTTATTGTTTTAAGATCAACAGATTTTACTGGAGATGACGCGTTAATAAAAGAATTACAAAATCATGTAAAAGATGTAACAGCACCTTATAAATACCCAAGAAAAATAGTATTTGTTGAAGATTTACCTAAAACAATATCGGGTAAAATAAGACGTATCGAATTAAGAGAAGGTACAGGGAAATAAAAATCCCACATAGTTTATATGTGGGAAAAGGTATTAGTTAAGTTGTAGAGATTTTTTAGCATTCATTAATGCATCAATAACATAATCTGCAGTGATAACTTTAGAACCTTCAATTAAATTATTTTCTTCTACATTGTTGTGTACCATGCATGACGAACATACATGTAATTTACCACCATTTTCAATGAAGCGCGGTAAAATATCTTTAATTGGTTCAAAAGGTTCACCGATGTCTATTTTGTCTGCATAGTCTTTTTCAGCTAAATGCACTGCATCTGACATAAGCATTACCTCTACAGAGTGACCTTTTTCTAATGCTTTAAGTCCCATTGTAAATGCAATTGTAACGTTGTTTGAATCACGTTCATGTGCTGTTAGTGTAATTAATAAATCTGAAACGTTCATGTATATACCTCCTATGTTTTAATACCCTTACAGGTATAATTAAACCATTTAGATAAGAATTAAGCAAGTAACTAGTTTACAAAACAAAGAAACTAGTCCTATACTAATAAGTAAGCGGATGCAAAATTTAATTATATATTAAAGGATGTGTTTTTAATGTCAGAAGTATATTCAAAAGTAAATGATAATGGTGTTGCGACTTTAACACTTAATAATCCAAAAGCACTTAACTCAATTAATTTAAATATGGTTCAATTAATTAAAAAAGAACTTACTAAATGGGAAAACGATGAAGATGTAAAATTAATTATAATTGAAGGAGAAGGGGATCGTGCTTTTTGTGCTGGTGGAGATATTAAATCACTTTACGCAGCTAATAATGACACTGAAGTAAAGGAAGGTGCCGATCAATTCTTTGAAGAAGAGTATGAATTAGATGCTTATATTTATGAGTATCCTAAACCAATTGTAGCTGACTTAAGTGGAATCGTTATGGGTGGTGGCGTAGGTTTGTCATTCCATACTGATTACAGAATCGTTTCAGAAAAAACAAAGTGGGCTATGCCAGAAATGAGTTTAGGCTTTTTCCCTGATGTTGGTGCAGGCTACTTTTTAAATAAGGCACCAGGTTATTACGGTCGTTATTTAGCATTATCTGGCGAAACAATTAATGGAAATGATGCAATTTTTATAAATGCGGCTGATTATTTAATCCCTTCAGAAAGAGTAAATGATGTTTTAAATATTATTAAAGAAACCAAATGGAATTCAGATACAACATCAGACAATATTAAAGATAAATTAGCTGCGATTTTAATTAGCGAAGCGGATGATTCATTAGTAGAAAATAAAATTAGTCATTACGAAGCGGAAGTTAACAAACATTTTGCTTATAATACTGTTGAAGAAATCGTTGCTTCTTTAGAAGCGGACACTTCAGATTTTGCTAATGAAACGAAAAAGACAATATTAAGTATGTCACCAGTATCTTTAAAAGTCGCTTTAAAACATGTAATTGATAGCGAAAATAAAACGCTTAAAGAAACGTTGATTTATGATGAAGTAATAGCTAAAAACTTTTTAAATCATGATGATTTTTATGAAGGTGTTAGATCTGTTTTAATTGATAAAGATAGAATGCCTAATTATGAATATAAAACATTGTCTGATGTTAATGATGATTTAGTTAAATCTTTTTTTAAATAAAATATGAATCAAAAAGGGAGATGAAAAAATGGATGCAGAAAAGTATATTGCTGACTTGATTAATCGTTCGTCGGCTGCTCAAGAAATAATTGCGAATTATGATCAAGAAAAAATTGATGAAATTACAGGTGCGATTGCTTGGCATGCGGTAAATGAAGAATTCAGAGAAAAAGCAGCCAATATGATGGTTGAAGAATCTGGAATTGGTTCAGTTACTGATAAATTTAATAAAATACAAGTTAAGACGAAAGGCCTTTATAATCAAATGAGGGATGAAAAATCAGTCGGGATTGTAGAAGAGTATCCAGATAAAGGATTAGTAAAATACATTAAACCAATGGGTGTTATAGCTGCATTAGTACCAATAACGCAAGGAGAAGGTATACCCATTTTTAAAACGCTTATGGCTTTAAAAGGTGGGAATTCAATTATTTTTTCGCCACACCCGAGAGGAAAAGAAACGAGTAAGTTTATTACAAATCATTTAAGAAAAGTATTGAAAGCATTCGATGCGCCTGAAGACTTAATCATTTCAATTGATCCAGAAAAGGTTTCAATGGAAGCATCCAATGAACTGATGAAACAGGCTGATTTTATATTAGCTACTGGAGGAACGCCAATGGTTCGTGTCGCCTACAGTTCTGGAACACCAGCTATTGGTGTAGGAACAGGGAACACACCGACATATATTGATAAATCTGCAAATCTTGAAGAAACAGCTGATAAAATTAAAACTTCAAAAATATTTGATCACTCTACAAGCTGTTCATCTGAAAATAATGTACTTGTAGATGCATCTATATATGAAGATATGATTGGTGAATTTGAAAAGCAAGGCGCTTTATTAATTAAAGAAGGTAGCGAGGAAAAAGAAAAATTACAAAAAGCAATTTGGCCTAATTATCCAAATGATAATGCTTTACATCCTGATGTACCAGGAAGTAGTGTAGAAGCACTTGCAGAAATGGCAGGATTTGAAGTACCAGACGGTGTTAACTTTTTCATTGTTGAAGAAACACGTGGGGTAGGTGCAGAATATCCATTTACTGGTGAAAAGCTTTCACCAATTTCAACATTAATTAAAGTAGAGACATTTGACGAAGCTTTAGATAAAATGGATGGTATTTTACATTATCAAGGATTAGGTCATAGTTGTGGGATTCATACAACTTCCGACGCTCAAATTGATCAAATGGCCCAAAGAATGAAGGTAGGGCGTATGCTTGTTAATCAACCACAATCACTTGGTAATAGTGGTGCTTGGTTTAATGGTATGCCTGTTACAATGACACTAGGTTGTGGAACATGGGGTCATAATAGTACAAGTGATAATATTACTTGGAAAAACTTAGTTAATTATACAACAGTTTCAAGAGTAATTGATCCAGTAGAACCTACTGATGAAGAAGTATTTCCAGAAAGTATTCGTAATAAAGAAATAAAAATATAAAAATAAGGAAAGGAGTATTTACACTTTAGTAAACACTCCTTTCTTTATTTATAAATAAATAAAGCGCTTGCATTTTAAATTGTAACGTCTATAATAGATGAATAGTCATTCATTATTAAAGGAGTGTTAATAAAATGGATATTGAATCAATGAAAATCACTGAAATATGGCGTTTACTAGAAGAAAAAGCAACGAATAATCAAGAAGCAATCAAAGATATGAAAACAGATACATATGGCTTTAAAATATCTGGTGATGAAGCAGGTGAATATACACTTGATTTTGATAATGGAAACGTTGAAGTGAGTGAAAGTTTAAAAGATAATACCGACTGTACGTTAAAATTAAGTGATAAAAACTTCAAAAAGTTAGTGAATGGAAATTTAAATGCAACGTCAGCATTTATGATGGGGAAAGTAAAAGTGGAAGGAAATATTGGCTTAGCATTAAAATTAGAAAAACTTTTAAAAACTATATTTTAAACAAATTTGATAAGGAGAATATAAATGCGTTTACCTAATTATATAGAAAATTTAGATGAATGGAAAAGTGAATTTTCTTTTTCAACTGATATAAAAATTCGATTTTCAGAAACAGATATGTTTGGTCATGTAAATAATGTTTCACCATTTATATACTTTGAAGAAGCTCGCACTGATTATTTTAATTCTCTTGAATACTCATTAGATGATTCGAGCGGTAGTATTCCAATTGTTGCAGATTTACAGTGTGATTATCATAAAGAATTATATTTTGGTGATAAATTAAAAGTATATGTAAAAGTCGCTACAGCGGGAACAAGTTCTATTGATATACATTATTTAGGTGTTAATGAAAAAGAAGAGATATGTTTAACAGGCCGAGGCGCCCTTGTAAATGTAAATCCAGCCACTAAAAAAGCAGCTCCTCTAAGTGAGGAATTAAAAAAGAAAATGTTAGAAAGCAAAAGTAGTTAGTTATTCAGCTAACTACTTTTTGTTTTTTTTATATGGTAAACTAGTTAAGTGAAGAATAAAGTTGTTAAAGAGGTGCGAAAGTGAATAGAGCAATAGGTGTTATTGATTCTGGTGTAGGTGGTTTAACAGTTGTTAATGAAATAATGAGACAACTACCAAATGAACAAGTTGTTTATTTAGGTGATACTAAAAGGTGTCCGTATGGTTCTAGAGAAGAAGAAGAAATCAAGCGATTTACATATAGCATGGTTAGAGAAATATTGACTTATAATATAAAAATATTAGTTATTGCATGTAATACAGCAACTGCATATACATTAAATGATTTGTCAAAAGAGCTGGATATCCCTGTTATAGGAGTAATTAAGCCTGGTTCTCGTGCGGCAATATCAGTTACTAATACAAAAGAAATAGGTATTATAGGAACAGAAGCGACAATTAAAAGTAAAGCTTATGAAAAAAACTTAAAAGAAATTAACGATGAACTAGAAGTAGACAGGTTAGCATGTCCAACTTTTGTACCTATGATAGAGTCGGGTGATTATTTACGAAATAATCCATTAGAAGAAATTAGAAAAGTACTTATGCCACTTAAACAAAACAAGTCACTTGATACGTTAGTACTTGGTTGTACACATTATCCTTTAATTGCTGAAGAGATTCAGGAAATATTTGGTGAAGATGTAAATGTTATTTCTTCTAGTGAAGAGACTGCAAGAGAAGTAAGTGTTATTTTAGATCAAAACAATTTATTAAATAAAGCTATAACAAAAAAACATTTGTTTTTAATGACAGGAAATATAAAAAACTTTACACTCATATATGAAAATATTTTTGATAATACATTAAAAAGTTTTTCAGATGTAGAAATAAAACAAATAAAACTTAAAGAGCTAGAGGAGTCTTATCTATGATAAATATTCGGAAAGTAAATATAACACCAAATTATATTACACATCCAGAGGGATCTGTTTTAATTGAAGTTGGTGGAACAAAAGTAATTTGCAATGCAAGTATCGAAAATAGAGTACCGCATTTTTTACGTGGACAAGGTAGGGGATGGATAACAGCAGAATATTCTATGTTACCGCGTGCTACAAATACGAGAAATATACGTGAATCTTCAAAAGGCAAAGTGAGCGGAAGAACAATGGAAATTCAAAGATTAATTGGTCGCGCACTTCGTTCAGTAGTTGATTTAGAAAGCATAGGTGAACGGACAATATGGATTGATTGTGATGTTATTCAAGCTGATGGAGGTACACGTACTGCTTCAATTACTGGGGCGTTTGTAGCTATGGCTATTGGTTGCAATAAACTATTTCAAGAAAAAAAGATTACAAAATTTCCAATTACAGATTTTTTAGCAGCGATATCTGTAGGTGTTTTAGAAAATAATGATGTATCTGTTGATTTGGATTATGAAGATGACTCAGAAGCACAAGTTGATATGAATGTCGTTATGACAGGTTCTGGAGAGTTTGTTGAAATTCAAGGAACTGGTGAAGAAGCAACATTTTCATATAATGAATTAGAAAAGATGTTAGCTGGAGCTAATGACGGTATTACGCAATTATTTAACTACCAAAAAGACGTACTAGGCGAGATCGCAGATTTAATTGGGGAGAGGGAAGAATCGTGAGACCACTTATTATTGCTTCAAAAAATAAAGGAAAAATAGACGAATTTAAAGATTTATTAGATGAGTATGATATAGAAGTAAAGTCATTATTAGATTATCCAGATATACCAGACGTTGAAGAAACTGGTACGACATTCCGTGAGAATGCTGCTTTAAAAGCAAGAACAATTGGTGAACATTTAAACTGTCCTGTTATTGCAGATGATTCAGGATTAATGATTGATGCACTTGATGGTAGACCGGGTGTTTATTCTGCAAGATACGCTGGAGAAAAAACAGATGATAAATCAAATAATTTAAAAGTATTAAAAGAAATGGAATCAGTTGATGAAGATGAACGATCAGCTCGTTATATCGCTGTACTCGCTTTTTATCGTCCAGGAGAAGATATAATCTTTAACGAAGGATATTGTGAAGGTGAAATTACATTTGGAGAACGCGGAAATAATGGGTTTGGCTATGACCCTATATTTTTACCTAAAGGTTATACAAAAACAATGGGTGAACTTAAGTCGTTTGAAAAAAATATAATTAGTCATCGTGCAGAAGCCTTACATCAATTTAAGAAATGGTTAAACGAACACGGGCTTTAAGGAGTTGTCAGAGATAAATGAAAGTATTAATTATGAGTGATACACATGGATTAACAAAAGAAATTGATACAATAAAAGACAGGCATGATTGTGATTTAATAATCCATTGCGGTGATTCTGAATTACAAAGTAATACAAAAGTTTTAAAAGATATAGAAGTTGTTAAAGGAAATTGTGACGTTGGTGAAGATTTTAATACGGAAAAAATTATTGATTTAAATAATGGTGTGACATGCCTTGTGACTCATGGTCACCTGTATGATGTTAAACAAAGTTTACAGAAATTATCTTATCGAGCAGACGAATTATCAGTTAATTTTTGTTTCTTCGGTCATACACATGTAGCAGGAACTGCATCAATAAATAATACATTTTTTATAAATCCTGGAAGTTTGAAATCTCCTCGCAATTCAATTGAAAAAACATATGCTATATTGGAATTAGAAACGACTAATTTCAATTTAACATTTTATAATGATGAAGGTATCGAAGTAGAGGAAAATAAATTACAATAAAAAAACAGATTGCTTAGCAATCTGTTTTTTTATGATATCCCAGGCAGGATTCGAACCTGCGGCCTACGCCTTAGAAGGGCGTTGCTCTATCCAGCTGAGCTACTGAGACATAGAAATAAAGCGGGTGAAGGGAATCGAACCCTCGTTATCAGCTTGGAAGGCTGGAGTTTTACCACTAAACTACACCCGCAAATAATTTTTCCAATACAATTTTGACAACAAACTAAATTATACTAATAAATTAATTGTTTGTCAAACGATTTGTTTATTTAAATATTTACAAATTTCGTTTAAAAATTCAACTGAAAGTTAATCTTAACATAAAATAATATAAAGTAAAACAAAAACTAAAAAATACACGCAATTGATCTATGCGTGTATTAATGAGGGTTAATTATACATTTTTATATTTATCATAATATTGAACCCCAAATTGTGAACCTTCTGCAACCATTTCAGCATTGTTCATCTTATCTAATTCATCTAAATCTTCAGTTTGACCAGGCTTACCTGATACTTTTAATGTTTTATCATCTAGATTGTTCTGAACTTTACTTTTGTAAATATCATAAATTACTAAACTTGCTAAAACACCTACAATTGTTGATGTTAATGTTATTAATAAATTTCGTTTCATATGATTGACCCTCCTTAAAAAGTTGTATACCCGTTTATAAATTAAATTAAACAAATTATCAACATAATACGTAATAGTTTTGTTTTGTAATCTAGTCAGTGTATAATTTAAAGTATCTAGTTAAAAAGCGTACGTTTTTTTAGGAGGATTGAAATGAAAAATAATAAAAAACCTTTAATTATAATTTTAATAATGGTCCTTATGGTTGCAGGAGGATTATTACTTGCAAACTATATGTTTAAACAAGTAGATATAAAATTAGATAAAGAGGAAGCTTCTCATGCAATTTACTTTGATCAAGAAGAACATTTATCATTAATAATTAATGAAGGTTAAATTAATTTTTATTCATATCTAAAATTAAGCAGTTTGTTAAGGAGGTTTAGCGTGTCTGAATCAGATAATATAATAATGTTACCCAAAGTAAAAAAATCTTTAGAAGAAAAAATGTACATGCATATGAAAAAACAGGAATTTACTGAAGCTTTAGAAATAGCGAATAATTTAATCGATCATGATATTAATGAGCTAAATGTAAACATTGCTAAATTATCTTGTTTAACAAACTTAAATAAATTAGAAGAAGCATTAATTTTTGTTGAAGGTTTATTAAAAGATCGATGTGAGAATTATTATGTATATTTAGAAGTTTATTTAAGCCTTTTATACGAAACAAATCAGTTTGAAGAAATTATGTTTGTATTAGATGAAGAAGAAGATATACCTAAAGAATTACAAACAAAGTTTCATGAATTATATAGTATGGCTTATCAAACGAACGAAAAATTAAAAATGGTCCATGCAAAAGAGTTATTAACAGAATTAGATATTGCTATAAGTGCAGATGATAGTTTAAAACAATGGAATTTGATCAATCAACTACGAAAACTACACGTAGATCCACCTAATAAAGTTATCGAGTTATTAAAATTAAACACAATTCATCCCGTCGTGAAAACAACAATATTTAATTGGCTTAAAGAGATAAGATATGATCAAGAAGTAGAAGTTGTTAAATTTAATCAGTCTATAACCTTAACACCTGAGAAAACAGAAGGCCTTACTAATAATTTAGCTGTTACAAAAACGATGTTACATTTAAGAACTATTGAAGAAGATAATCCAACATTGTACCAAATGATTGAAGAATTATTGATTAAATATATATATGTTAACTACCCAAACTTATATCCAGAAAATGATGCTAGAAATGTAGCAAAAGCTTTAGCATTAGTTTCCGAACAAAGTTTATACGGTGAACTTAATAAAGAAATTAACAATGAAGTCATTGCTTTTATGAATGACATTCAATATTGTTATAAAGTTTATTTTGAAGTTATCCAAGGGTAAAACTGTTATATTTGAAACAAGGGTAAATTATGATATAATAAATAGGTTGTATATAATCAACACTTAAAATGAAAATGTATGTTAAAATAACAAATTAAATATGAAAAATTAAATACGGAGGTTTTTATATGTCAATAGTAGCAAAGTGGGAAAAAAAAGAAGGTAATGAAGGTGAACTGACGATAAATGTGTCAGTTGATGAATTTGATAAAGCATTAAATGAAGCTTATAAAAAAGTAGTTAAAACAGTATCTTTACCAGGATTTAGAAAAGGACGTATTCCAAGAAATATTTTTGAAAAGCAATTCGGTGTCGAATCACTTTATCAAGACGCTGTAGATATTGTTCTACCAACTGCTTATGAAGAGGCAATAGATCAAACGGGTATTTTCCCAATTGATCAACCGCAAGTAGATATAGAACAAATTGAAAAAGGGAAAGAATTAATCTTTAAAGCGATTGTAACTGTTAAACCTGAAGTTAAGCTTGGTGAATATAAAGGTTTAGAGTATGAAGCTGAAGACGTTGAAGTAACAGATGAAGAAGTAGAAAATAATCTTGAAAACTTACGTGAAAACCATGCTGAACTTGTTTTAAAAGAAGATGGGACAGTTGAAAATGGCGACACAGTAGTAATTGACTTTGAAGGATTTATTGATGGAGAAGCTTTTGAAGGTGGTAAAGCTGAAAATCATTCATTAGAAATTGGTTCACAACAATTTATTCCAGGTTTTGAAGAGCAGCTTATTGGTAAACCTGCAAACGAAGAGACAGAAATTGAAGTTACATTCCCTGAAGATTACCAACAAACTGATTTTGCAGGTAAGAAAGCTACATTTAAAGTCATGATTCATGAAATTAAACAAAAAGAACTACCTGAATTAGACGATGATTTTGCTCAAGATGTGGATGAAGAAGTAGAAACACTAGATGAATTAAAAGAAAAGAAAAAAGAAGAATTACTTTCAAGTAAAGAAACAGAAGCAGAAAACAAAAAACGTGAAAGCTTGTTACTTCAAGCTTCAGAAAATGCAGAAGTTGAAATTCCAGAAGTAATGATTGAAACAGAGTTAAACAATATGCTTCAAGAATTTGAACAACGTGTTCAAATGCAAGGTATGACTCTTGAAAATTATTATGAATTATCTGGTGAAACTGAAGAAAGTATTAAAGGTCAAATGAAAGAAGATGCAGAAAAGCGTGTTAAATCAAACTTAACATTGGAAGCTATTTTAGAAGCTGAAGAATTAGAGGTTGATGATTCTGATGTTGATGCAGAATTAGAAGAAATGGCTAAAATGTACAGCATAGATAAAGAACAAATTCTTGGTATGCTTGGTGGAAATGCTGACGTATTAAAAGAAGACTTGAAAATTAAAAAAGCTTTAAACTTTATTGTAGAACAAGCTAAAGCAGTATAAAAAACAAGGTGCAATTAAATTGCACCTTGTTTTTACAATTTTAAGTAATGATTAAATCTTAATTGAACTTGTCATAGTATGAATTATTTTATTTTTAACAGTCTATTTGATATGATGAAGTTAATCATGAAAAAGTATGTGAACCAATGATATAAGTTAAACGTATAGGGGTGAATTGAATGTTTAAATTCAGTGATGAAAAAGGACCATTAAAATGTTCTTTTTGTGGAAAAGATCAAGAATCAGTACGTAAATTGGTCGCAGGACCAGGTGTATATATATGTGATGAATGTATCGAACTTTGTTCAGAAATAGTTGAAGAAGAAATCGGTGCAGAAGAAGAAGAAGAAATAGAAATTAAAGATATTCCAAAACCAAAAGAAATTAACGATACTTTAGATAGTTATGTAATTGGGCAAGATCAAGCTAAAAAGAATTTATCTGTAGCAGTTTATAACCATTATAAGCGTGTTAATTCAAGCGCAAAATCAGATGATGTAGAAGTAGCTAAAAGTAATATTGCAATGTTAGGACCTACAGGTAGTGGTAAAACATTACTAGCACAAACCTTAGCTCGAGTAATTGATGTGCCATTTGCTATTGCAGATGCTACTTCGTTAACAGAGGCAGGTTATGTTGGTGAAGACGTAGAAAATATATTATTAAAACTTATTCAAGCAGCAGATTATGATGTTGATCGCGCTGAAAAAGGAATTATTTATATTGATGAAATAGATAAAGTCGCCCGTAAATCAGAAAATGCTTCTATTACTCGAGATGTTTCAGGTGAAGGTGTTCAACAAGCCTTACTTAAAATTATTGAGGGAACAGTCGCAAGTGTTCCACCTCAAGGCGGAAGAAAACATCCTAACCAAGAACTAATTCAAATTGATACATCAAATGTATTATTTATTGTCGGTGGAGCATTTGACGGTGTAGATGAGATTATTAAAAAGAGACTAGGTGAACAAGTTATTGGTTTTAGTGAAAATACTGATGAAATAGATTTAGAAAAACCAGAATTATTAGCTAAAGTCTTACCAGAAGATTTATTAGCTTTTGGATTAATTCCAGAATTAATCGGAAGACTTCCTATAATTGCTAGTCTACAACCATTAGATCAAGATACTTTAATCGAAATATTAACGACACCTAAAAATGCTTTAGTTAAACAATATCAGAAGTTATTTGAAATGGATGATATCGAACTTGAATTTGAAAAAGAAGCTTTAGTAGAAATAGCAAATAATGCTATTGAACGTAATACAGGTGCACGTGGGTTAAGATCTATTATTGAATCAATTATGCTAGATATTATGTTTGAACTTCCATCACGCACAGATATTGCAAAATGTATTATTACAAAAGAAACAGTATTAAATGAAGAAAGAAATCTTAAAATTGTCTTTACTGATGGAACAGTAACAGAAAGTGTTAAAAACTTACCAAAAGAAAGTGCATAAACGAAAGCTTGTGTGACAGATAGAGGCTGACTCGATTAATTTTGCTCCCTTTATTCGTTTTAATAAATAATGGAGTTATAATTAATGGAGCAGTCTCTTTTTTAATAAAAAATCTGATAATTAAGTTCTATGGAGGTTAAAATATGAATAATAATCAAAAAGAATTACCACTAATTACATTAAGAGGGATTACTGTTTATCCATCTCTAACAATGAATTTAGATGTCGGAAGAAAAAAATCAGTAAAAGCAATTGAAGCTGCAATGGAACAGAATAAAGAAATACTTTTAGTGTCTCAAAAAGATTTAATGAATAATGAGCCTAATGTAGAAGATATTTATAATGTTGGAGTAATTGCTAGAATAACGAATCTATTAGAATTACCTAACGATACTGTACGAATTACAATCGAAGGATTAAATCGTATTAAAGTTGATGAGTTTTTTGATACAGAAGAATTATTTACAGCAAAGTATAGTGAACTTATTGATAATCAAGTAACAGAAATAGAAGCTAAAGCTTTAAATCGTAAATTATTAGAGCAATTCAAAGCATACATAAAAGTGACTCAACAAATTAGTGAAGATAAGCTTGCTCAAGTTTTAGAAATTCAAGACCCGCACCATTTAACTTATGCGATTGCTAATGAAATACCGATAAATCTTAAAGAAAAACAAGAACTGTTAGAAATTGATGATATTTTTGAAAGAAATAAACAATTATTAATTAAAATATCAAATGAACAAGAAGTTGCAGATTTAGAAAGGGAAATTGGAAAGCGTGTTCAATCATCAATGGAAAAAACTCAAAAAGAATTTTTCTTACGAGAACAATTAAAAGCTGTCCAAGAAGAGTTAGATGATACTGAAGGTAATAAAAGTGAAATTGATCAATTAAAAGAAAAAATTGAAGCTGCTAACATGCCTGAAAATGTTAATGCTGTTGCTTTAAAAGAATTAAGTCGGTATGAAAAAATTCCACAAAACTCACCTGAAAGTTCGATTATATTAAACTATTTAGACTGGTTAACATCAATTCCATGGACTGAAAAAACTGATGATATAATTGAAATTGACCAAGCACAAACAATATTAGATGAAGACCATTATGGATTGGAGAAAGTTAAAGAACGTATATTAGAATATTTAGCTGTTCAAAAATTAACTAATTCAATCAAAGGTCCTATTCTTTGTTTAGTTGGTCCGCCAGGCGTAGGGAAAACTTCTCTTGGTAAGTCAATTGCTCGTGCAATAAATCGTAATTTTGTGAGAATTTCTTTAGGTGGAGTCCGTGATGAAGCTGAAATTAGAGGACATAGAAGAACTTATATAGGAGCAATGCCTGGACGTATTATTCAAGGTATGAAACGTGCTGAAACGATTAATCCTGTTGTTTTACTTGATGAAATTGATAAAATTGCTAGTGATATGAGAGGAGACCCATCAGCAGCAATGCTTGAAGTACTTGACCCTGAACAAAATAGTCAATTTAGTGATCATTTTATAGAAGAGACTTATGACTTATCAAATGTTTTATTTGTAGCTACAGCAAATAGTGTTACAAATATCCCAGGACCTTTACTTGACCGTATGGAATTAATTTCATTAGCTGGTTATACAGAAATTGAAAAAACTCATATTGCAAAAGAGCATTTGATACCTAAACAAATAAAAGAAAATGGTTTAACTAAGAGCCAGATTCAAATTAGAGATGAAGCTTTATTAACAGTTATTAGACGTTATACAAGAGAAGCAGGGGTAAGAGATCTAGAAAGAACAATATCCTCTATTTGTCGTAAAGCTGCTAAAATGATTATTTCAGGAGAGAAAAAGCGCGTCATAGTAACTGATAATGTATTATTAGAAATGTTAGGAAACTATAAATACTCTTATGGTTTAATGGAAAAAACAAACCAAATTGGTACAGCTACTGGTTTAGCTTATACAGCGTTTGGTGGAGATATATTATCAATCGAAGTTGCTCATTATCCTGGAAAAGGAAAACTTGTATTAACAGGTAAATTGGGTGATGTTATGAAAGAGTCAGCTCAAGCTGCTTTTAGTTATATTCGTTCTCGAATCGATGAACTAAAAGTCCCAGTAGATTTCCATGAAAAAAATGATATTCATATTCATGTACCTGAAGGTGCTACGCCTAAGGATGGTCCATCTGCTGGAATTACAATTGCAACAGCACTTATATCATCACTTACAGGTACTCCAGTTAATAAAGAAGTAGGTATGACTGGTGAGATCACTTTAAGAGGTCGTGTTTTACCGATAGGTGGTCTTAAAGAGAAGTCTTTAAGTGCACATCGTTCAGGTTTAAAAACAATTATTATTCCTAAAGAAAATGAAAAAGATATAGATGATATTCCAGAAAGTGTAAGGAAAGATTTAACTTTTGTTCCTGTGACGCACTTAGATGAAGTATTGAAACATGCTTTGGTGAGGGATGAAAATGAAAATAAATAAAGCAGAATTGATTACAAGTTCTGTTAAGAAAGAACAATATCCTCAAACTAATTTAAAAGAAATAGCTCTAGCAGGGAGATCTAATGTAGGTAAATCTTCGTTTATCAATAAAATGATTAATCGAAGAAATCTTGTTAGAACATCTTCTAAGCCTGGAAAAACACAGACACTTAATTTTTATAATATTAATGATATATTTTGCTTTGTTGATGTTCCTGGTTACGGTTATGCTAAAGTAACAAAAGCAGAGAAGTCTAAATGGGCAACAATGATGGAAGAGTATTTTGAAACGCGTGAGGAATTAGGTCTTGTTATGTTAATTGTTGACTTAAGACATAGTCCTACTCATGATGACATTATGATGTATGAATATATGAAGCATCTAGGTATACGAGTTGTAGTCGTTGCTACAAAAGCTGATAAAGTAAAAATGAGCAAAAAGCAGAAAAATATTAATGAAATAAAAATTAAATTAAACATTGATTTGAATGATCCTGTCATAGCATTTTCGGCTGAAACAGCAGAAGGAAAAGATACTGTCTGGAGTTATTTAACAAATTATTTAAATCAAAAATAAAAAATCGCTTGATAAAGTAGCTTCACAACTTAAAAGTTAGTTTTATACTCACTTTTAAGTTGTGTTTACTTAAGCGATTTTTTTAATGATATAAGATAAGTAAAAATTACCTTTTTTTAAATAAGACATAAAAACCAAGCGCAATTAAAATAATTGGCCAAAATGAGTCTAGAAATTCAGTCACTCCATAGAACCATTTGAAGGCATCAGGTAATGTTACTGAAAAAATTAGAATAATTGAAATTCCAATTAATATTAAGCCTGGTATAAGACCTCGATGTGTTTGTAAATATCGAATAATAAAAGCAATACCCGCAATAAGTGTATACATAGACCAATGATCTATCCAAAAATCATAATTTTCAACACCATGAAAATGGATCCCTAAACCGAGTAATAAGACACCTGTAAATATATGTTCATATTCGTGTGTTGAATAACTATGTATTAAAAAGACAACTCCAATAATAATTAATATTGTGGGCCAAGAGTAAAAATTATCAAATAAGGCAAGATCTAATTGCTTAATTAAGAAATAAGTTCCAATTCCAATTAATAAATAGGCTATAAAACTATTTTGTTTTTTAATAATAAGACACCTCTTTATACTAAACTGTCAATAACAATATAACTTTATCAAAAGAATTTGTACAGTGATAAATAAATTATTATAATTAACTATTTTTTATTACATTCTTTTCTTGCTTTTAAGCTTAAAGAATTGTATATTTAAATAAGAATTTATATAAAAATATACGTGGCAAGGGAATAGTAAAATACTGAACATTAAAGAGAGAGAATGATAGGTGGGAAATTCTTATGTTTACTTTTACGGGTCGCCCTGAAGTAACTTTATTGAAATAGTAGTAGATAAAGTCGGTGTTAATCATCGTTAAAAATTTGAGTGTATAGTTATGTAAATAATTATAAATCAAGGTGGTAACACGGAATTGTCTTTTCGTCCTTTTTAGGTCGAGAAGTTTTTTTATTTTAAGGAGGCATATTTATGACTAATAAAAAAAGAGAACTCGCACCAAAATATAATCCAAACGAAGTGGAAGCAGGAAGGTATAAGTTTTGGGTAGATGGTAAGTATTTTGAAGCAACTGGAGATGAAGATAAAGAGCCATTTTCAATTGTAATACCACCACCAAACGTAACTGGAAGACTACATTTAGGTCATGCTTGGGATACAACAATGCAAGATACTATTGCGCGTATGAAAAGAATGCAAGGTTATGATGTTTTGTGGCTTCCAGGTATGGACCACGCAGGTATTGCAACACAATCTGTTGTAGAATCTAAATTACGTGAAGAAGGTAAAACACGTTATGATTTAGGTAGAGAACAGTTTATTGAAACCGCTTGGGATTGGAAAGAAGATTATGCTAAACAAATAAGAGAACAATGGGGTAAATTAGGATTAGGGCTTGATTACTCTAAAGAACGTTTTACTTTAGATGAAAAATTATCTGAAGCAGTTCAAGAAGTATTTATTAAGTTATATAATAAAGGTTTGATTTATCGTGGTGAATATATTATTAATTGGGATCCAATTACAAAAACCGCTTTATCAGATATTGAAGTAATTCATGAAGAAATTAATGGACATTTTTATCATATGCGCTATCCAATTAAAGATTCAAATGAAACAATTGAAATTGCAACGACACGTCCTGAAACAATGTTAGGAGATACAGCTGTTGCAGTACATCCAAAAGATGAACGTTATCAACATTTAATTGGTAAAAAGATAATCTTACCAATTGTTGGACGAGAAATTGAAATTATTGCAGATGATTATGTAGATATGGAATTTGGTTCAGGAGCTGTAAAAATTACACCTGCACATGATCCAAATGACTTTGAAATTGGTAATCGACACAATTTAGAACGTGTGCTTGTAATGAATGAAGACGGTACGATGAATGAAAATGCGATGAAATATGAAGGAATCGATCGTTTTGAGTGCCGTAAAAAAATAGTCAAAGATTTACAAGATATGAATGTCTTATTTGAAATTGAAGATCACTTGCATCAAGTAGGCCATTCAGAAAGAAGTGGTGCTGTTGTTGAGCCATATTTATCTACTCAATGGTTTGTTAATATGCAACCACTAGCTGATCGTGCTGTTGAGTTACAAAAAGGAAAAGATAAAGTTAATTTTATTCCCGAACGCTTTGAACATACTTACTTGAATTGGATGGAAAATGTTCATGATTGGGTTATATCACGTCAATTATGGTGGGGTCATCGAATCCCTGCATGGTATCATAAAGAAACAAATGAAATATATGTAGGAAAAGAAGCTCCAGAAGATATTGAGAACTGGAGACAGGATGAAGATGTATTAGATACTTGGTTTTCAAGTGCATTATGGCCGTTTTCTACAATGGGTTGGCCGGATATAGAATCAAAAGATTTTAATCGTTATTTCCCTACAGATGTTTTAGTAACAGGGTATGACATCATATTCTTCTGGGTAGCGAGAATGATTTTCCAATCACTTGAATTTACAGAACAAAAACCATTTAGTGATGTATTAATTCATGGATTAATTAGAGCTTCAGATGGGCAGAAAATGAGTAAATCTTTAGGTAATGGGGTTGACCCAATGGATGTGATTGAAAAATACGGAGCAGATTCATTACGTTACTTTTTATTAACTGGCTCAACACCAGGACAAGATTTACGATTCCACTGGGAGCGAGTTGAATCAACATGGAACTTTGCTAATAAGATTTGGAATGCGTCTCGTTTTGTTTTAATGAATTTGGAAGATTTTAAATATGATGATATAGATTTAACTGGAGAATTAGCTCTACCTGATAAATGGATATTAACTCGTTTAAATGAAACGATTCAACATGTTACAAATAATACTGATAAGTATGAATTTGGTGAAGCAGGACGCGCACTTTATAACTTTATATGGGATGATTATTGTGATTGGTATATTGAAATGGCAAAAATCCCATTAAATGGTGATGATGAAGTAGCCAAACAAACAACACGATCAGTACTTGCCCATGTATTAGATGAAATCATGCGCATGTTACATCCTTATATGCCATTCATCACTGAAGAAATTTGGCAACAAATTCCACATAAGGGTGAGTCTATCACAGTAGCAGCTTGGCCGATATATAATGAAACGTATCATGATGAAGTAGCGTCTAAAGAAATGAAACAACTTGTTGATATTATAAAATCAATTCGAAATATTCGTGCTGAAGTTGATACACCAATGTCTCGTGAAATACCAATTTTAATTAAAGCGCAAAATAAAGAAATCCAAGCTTCTTTAGATAGAAATAGAACTTATTTAACTCGTTTTAGTAATCCAAGTGAGTTAACAATTGCAACAGAACTTGTTGCTCCTGAAGATGCAATGACTGCAATCGTAACAGGTGCAGAAATATTCTTGCCTTTAGAAGGATTAATAGATTTTGAAAAAGAAATAGCACGTTTAGAAAAAGAACTGAAGAAATGGGAAAGTGAAGTAGAATTAGTAAGTAAAAAATTATCCAATGAAGGCTTTGTAAATAAAGCACCAGAAAAAGTTGTAGAAGCTGAAAAACAAAAACAAACGGATTATATTAATAAACGTGAAAAAGTAAAACAGCGTCTAGCAGAACTTAAAAAATAAATAAAAAACACAGAAATTAT
>Ga0209487_1001352_pt1 | contig 20817 bp, 17 predicted proteins | sample Poulit2012_FD_187524 | JGI IMG/M metagenome (GOLD analysis project Ga0209487, IMG submission 187524) | Agricultural soil microbial communities from Georgia to study Nitrogen management - Poultry litter 2012 (SPAdes) (version 2) | ecosystem: Environmental > Terrestrial > Soil > Agricultural land...
TTTAATATGAATCGCCTACAGGGATTATTGGAAATTATGAAAGAGAATCCCAATGGTAAGGAAAAAGCTCATTTGAAAGATATATATAAGCAAATATATAACTCGAAAAAGTAACAAAAAAGTAACAGGAATAAACAATAATATAAAACCACACGCAATTATCTTTGTTGAGTGAAGCTCAAAACCACTGATTCAACAGCATTTCACAATTAAGCAAAGCACAAAAAAACGGCTCACAACACGCCGGGCATGATGTAAAACAACATATAAATATTGATGTGAAGTATTTTGATCTAACCATGTTTATGATTTGCTCATGCTTTATCTGTATATATTTTTCTGAAGCTTTCATGAGGTTGTTATATCTCGTGGAGGCTTCTTTTTTTATTTAATTGATTTATACTTTAGATAGAGGGATTGATAATGAAAAGAATTTTTATACCATTTTTATACTTATATTAGCAGGATGTAGTAGTGAAGCAATAGATAGTATATAAAATGTAAGACGAGTATTGATTAAAGAGTATTAGGTTTTGTTTTTTCCAAAAAGCAATAATGTAAGTTAAAGAGTAAGTGAAAATAACAAAATTTTTACGCATATTATCAATTTGTATTTATGAGATTACGGAAGAAATGTAAAATTTTAAGTGTTTATGATTTAATATTAGAGGAAATCTAGAATTAATCAAAAATCGATTATTTTTCTATGAAGTTTTGTAATTTGTTGAATTATATATTGAGATATAACTATTTTATGCTATTTTAAAATCCTGCTTGCAATTATTTTATCGTTGAGATATAATTTAAATTAAATATTCTGAACATACTAACCAGTAGGTATTAGTATTTTTATATATATATTATTGTAAACATATCTTTGGATTTATAATTTTAGATAAGACTTTTATCTAACATAAAATGTAAACGCTATCAAAATAAGAGTGAGATATATGAGTAAAGTTTGGTTAGATCAATATGCAGAACATATAAAGTCAGAAATAGAAATACCTACTATGTCGGTGACAGATATGTTTCAGGAAAAAACTTCTATTTATAAAAACCATAAAGCTATTTCATTTTATGGAAAAGAATATACTTATAAAGAAATTGGAACACAATCTGCATCTTTAGCGTCAGGATTACAAGAAGAAGGTATAAAAAAAGGCGATTGTGTAGGTCTTATGTTGCCGAATTGTCCAGAGTATGTAATCAGTTATTATGGGATAATACAAGCAGGAGGTATTGTTGTACAAATTAATCCGATGCTTGTTGGCCAAGGTTTAGAACATATATTAAAAGACTCAGGTGTGGATACGTTACTTATTTATGAACCACTATTACCAGTTTTAAATCAAGTGTTAGAGAATTTAAATATTAAAAAAATTATTAAAGTGAATTTTGAAGAAACTAAAAATGAAAAAATAATTGATTTCAAACAATTTATAGAAAGATTAAAAAAATCACCTGAACCAGTTGATATTGATCCAGATAACGATATAGCTGTTTTACAATACACTGGGGGAACAACAGGACGTGCTAAAGGAGCGATGCTAACACATTTTAATATTTTAGCAAATATAATTCAGACATATGAGTATTTGCAAGACGAAATCATATTAGGTGAAGATAGCTATCTTACTGTTATTCCACTATTTCATGTTTTTGGAATGACAGCTTGTATGAACCTTTCAATTTATACAGGAGCAATGAGTATTATGTTACCCAAATTTGAAGTTGAAGAAGTACTTCAAACAATTAAAGATTTAAAACCAACCATGTTTCCAGGAGTACCAACAATCTATATAGCACTCACAAATCATCCAAAAACAGAAAATTATAATCTCGACAGTATACGTCTTTGTAATTCTGGTAGTGCACCTATGCCTGTAGAATTATTGAAAAGATTTGAAAAAAAGACTGGAGCTACAATTGTAGAAGGGTATGGTCTTTCTGAAAGTTCTCCTATCACACATTGTAATCCAATATTTTCTAAAAGAAAGCCAGGAAGTATTGGAATTGGTATTGGTATTCCTTCTACAACATATAAAGTAGTGGATTTAGAAAATGGTACGAAGGAACTACCGCCAGATGAAGCGGGTGAATTAATTATTAAAGGTCCACAAGTAATGAAAGGGTATTGGAATATGCCAGAAGAAACTGAACAAACGCTTCGAAATGGTTGGCTTTATACAGGAGACATTGCTTCTGTAGACAAGGAAGGATACGTATATATTGTTGATCGTAAAAAAGATCTGATTATTGCTAGTGGTTATAATATTTATCCGCGTGATGTCGAAGAGATACTTTATCAACATTCTGCTATTAAAGAAGCGGTTGTCGTTGGTATTCCTGATTCTTATCGAGGAGAAATTGTAAAAGCAGTTGTAGTATTAAAAGAAGGAAAAACCTGCTCAGAATCAGAGCTTATTAATTATTGTGAATTTAATATGGCAGCCTATAAAGTTTCTCATATCATTGAATTTAGAGAAGAACTTCCCAAATCGAATGTTGGGAAAGTATTACGAAGAAAAGTAAGAGAAGAAAATGCTTAAAGTACTATCGAAGACAATTATACATTTAGATGAATATACTAATGAGTTAGGATGATGAAAATGGTAAAAAATATAAAACAGGTTGCTGTTATCGGAGCTGGATCAATGGGACATCAAATATCAATGCTCTCCGCACTTGGAGGGTTTGAAACCTATCTTCAAGATATTGAAGATAAATCTTTAGATCAAGCTAAAGAAACATTAACAAAAAGAATGAATAAATGGGTTGAGCAAGGTAAAATAAGTGAATTAGAAAAAAACGAGGCATTCGACAAACTTTATTTTACAGTTGATATAAAAACAGCTGTTGAAAATGCAGATTTAGTTATTGAGGCGGTAGTAGAGAAACTTGATGTAAAACGAAAAGTATTTAAAGAATTAGATGAAATAACACGATCCCATACTATCTTAGCGACAAATAGTTCAACAATTGTTAATTCTAAAATTGCAGATATCACCTCAAGACCTGAAAAAGTATTGAATATGCATTTTTTCTTTCCCCCACTTGTCATGGATTGTGTAGAAATTGTTAAAAGCGATCAAACATCTGAAACAACTGCTCAAACTGCAATGAATTTTTGTGAAGAAATTGACCGAACAGGTATTTTGCTAGAGAAAGAAATATATGGTTTTATTGCGAATCGTTTATTATTTGCATTATCAAACGAAGCGTTATATTTATATGAAAATGGGTACGCAGATTATAAAGATATTGATATTATTACAAAGAAAGCCCTGAGCCACCCATTGGGGCCATTTGAATTAATGGACTTATCTGGGATAGACGTTGGTTATTATGCTAATATGCAACTTTATGAAGAAACAGGGGATCCAAAAGATAAACCAACTAAATCAATGGAAGAATTAATGAAGGCAGGAAATCTTGGACGAAAAACATGTAAGGGATGGTACGATTATACAAAGGAGGATAAATAGATGGGAGATTTTGTATCATATAAATTTAAAGATGGTATTGCCGTTGTGACAATTGACAATCCACCAATGAATGTATTGAGCAAACAAGTTCAAAAAGAATTAAAAGAGATGATAGATAAACTAGAATCAGATAATGAAGTTGTCTGTGTTGTATTGACAACTTCAGGAAAGAAAGTATTTATAGCTGGAGCAGACATTAAGGAATTTCCACATATGATAGATAATCCAAAAATGCATGAAGACGTTATGGCAATGCATGAGGTCCTGAGTAGTCTTGATAGCATGTCAAAACCAACAATTGTTGTATTAGATGGCCTAACTCTAGGAGGAGGTTGTGAACTTGCACTTGCATTTGATATTCGTATTATGGAAGAGCATGTACAAATAGGTCTTCCTGAAGTGAATCTAGGTATATTTCCTGGTGCAGGTGGAACACAGCGATTACCGCGACTAGTCGGAACTGCTAAAGCTAAAGAAATGATGTATACAGGAGAGCCTATTTCATCAAACGAAGCAGAAAAAATTGGTCTTGTTAATAAAGTTGCTTCTAGTGGTAATGGTTTAAATGTTGCAATGGAATTAGCAGAAAAAATTTCAACAAAATCTTTGCAATCACTATCACGGATTAAAAAAGCAGTTGATGAAGGATTAGAAAAGAATTTATCAGAAGGTATTGAAATAGAAGCAAAGTTGTTTGAAGAAGCGTTTAAGACAGAAGATGCAAAAGAAGGCGTAGAAGCTTTTATTGAAAAGAGAGAAGCATATTTCACTCATAAATAATATAGTTATTTAATCTAAAAGGTGGGAATTGAATATGAATAATAGCGAGATGGTAGCTTCTGGTGGTTCATTTTTAATACAGCAAACTAATATGAAAAATACTTTTTTTCCAGAAGATTTAACGGAAGAGCATCGGATGATTCAAAAAACTGCACAACAATTCATTACGAAAGAAGTTCATCCTTGGAACAAAGAAATAGAAGAGCAGCAAGATTTTGATGTTGTTGTACAATTGTTGAAAAAAGCAGGTAGTCTTGGTCTTTTAGCTCACAGTATACCTAAAAAATATGGTGGTTTGGGCTTAGATAAAATTAGTAAGGGAATCGTTGGTGAAGCTTTGGGAAGTGCAGGAGGTTACAGTGCTGCACATTCTAATCATACTTGCATTGCAACACTTCCGATTACGTATTATGGAACGGAAGAACAAAAAGAAAAACACCTTCCAAAACTTGCAAGTGGTGAATATATTGGGGCTTATTGTTTAACAGAGCCTGAAGCTGGATCTGATGCTATGGCAGCAAAAACGACAGCTGTATTAAATGATGAAAAAACACACTATTTACTAAATGGTACTAAAATTTATATTACAAATGCAGAGTTTTCAGACACATTTATTGTTTACGCAAAAGTAGACGGTGATCAATTTACAGCATTTATTGTTGAAAAGGATTTTCCAGGTTTATCTCTTGGTTCGGAGGAAAAAAAGATGGGGATTAAAGGTTCTTCAACTCGTTCGGTTATTTTTGAAGACTGTGAAGTTCCTATTAATAATGTGATTGGAGAAATAGGAAAAGGTCATATTGTAGCCTTCACAGTTTTAAATTTAGGTCGATTTAATTTAGGATCTGCATGTACAGGTGGTGCCAAATATGCATTTAAACAAACTGTAGAACATGTTAGAGAGAGAAAGCAATTTAATCAAGCAATTGCTGATTTCGGTGCTACTAAAGAAAAGATTGCCATAATGGCAGCACGACTTTATGCAGCAGAATCAATTCAGTATCAAACATCTTATTTATTAGAAAATTCACTTGCAAATTTAGATCAGTCAGAAGACGCTTCCTTGGTTAGGAAAGGGATGTCTGAATATGCGATAGAATGTGCAATTTGTAAAGTGTATGGTTCTGAAACTCTTGATCATTTAGCAGATGAGGGTGTACAACTACATGGTGGAGTTGGCTTTATCAGTGAATATCCAATTGAACAAATTTATCGAGATTCTCGAATCAATCGAATTTTTGAAGGAACGAACGAAGTAAATCGCCTTTTGTTAACAGGAGAATTTTTGAAGAGATCTATGAAAGGTTTGCTTCCATATAAAGAAGCAGTAAAGAAATCTTTTGTTCAAATAGCAAAAGATTCAAATAATGAAACAGAAAATCTTGTTGAAGATTTGAGAGCGCTCTATATTATTTTGACTGAATTTGCACGAAAAAAATATGAAGATGATTTAGAATCACAGCAGGAAGTTCTTATAAAATTATCAGATTTAGCTATTCAATTATATGCTTCAGAATCTGTTGTGTTGAGAACGAAAAAGAGTGATCAAAATACAGAATTGAAAAAAGCATTAAGGGATACAGTCTTAGAAGATGCATTGAATCAATCTTTTATTATTGTGAGGCTGTTAGAAAAAGATTTATTAGAAAACGAACCAGAAATCCGTAATCAAATATATAGTTCACTAATGTCTTATTCATTCTTAAAATCTATTCAAAGAAATCGTAAAATTGCAGAAGAAATGTATCGAAAAGGAGAATATATAAATTAATATTTATTTTTCTCAAAAATCAACTTAAATAAAAGGAGCTAAAAAAATGGAAATAGATGTACGTGTAATTGAGACGGATTTATTGGGACATGTGAATCATGCTAATTATTTTACGTATATGGAAGAAGGTAGATTAAGTTTTTTAAAAGAATTAGGACTTGAGATCGAAGATGATGGTTTTGCAATAATGCTTGCTTCAGCTAAATGTGATTTTATTCAGCAAGGATATTTTAATCAAACCTTTATTGTGAATACGAAAGTAACTAGAATAGGCAATAGTAGTTTTAATCTTGGAAGCGATATCATAGAAAAAGAAAGTAATGAATTAATTGCAAGAGGTGAAGTAACGGTTGTGTATATTGATAAAAACAAACAGAAATCGACCCCACTAAAAAAATCATTTAAGGATATATTAAATCAACACTTAGTGAAAACATGATTGTGAAATTAAATATTAGTAAAGATGAAAATTTTAACTTAAAAAATATCTATTAGAAAGGAATTAATATAATGAAAGTAATACAGTTTGATGAATATGGAGGACCAGAAGTTTTAAAGCTTATTGATAAAGATATACCAAAAGTTAAAAAACATGAAGTACTTATAAAAGTAGAAAGAATAGGCGTTAATTTTGCAGATACTGCAAGAAGAGAAGGAGAATATGTTGTTCCAACTGAATTACCGTTTATTCCAGGATCTGAAGTAGCAGGAATAGTCGAAAAAGTAGGGAGTGAAGTGGAAAATATTATTGAAGGACAACGTGTCCTAGCATCAATAGAATCTGGAGGATACGCAGAATACGCTACAGTGAATGAGAGAATGCTTGTTCCATTACCTGATAACGTCTCGTTTGAGGATGCTGTTGTTTTACCAGTCCAAGGACAAAGTGCATATCATATATTAAAAACGATGGGAAAATTGAGTAAAGGAGAAACGGTACTCGTTCACTCAGCTTCAGGTGGTGTAGGATTGCTTGCTATACAATTAGCAAAACTATTTGGAGCAGGAAAAGTAATTGCAACTGCCAGTACGTCAGAGAAGAGAGATCTTGCAAAAAGCATGGGTGCTGATTATTTAATCGATTATACTAAGGATAATTGGGAAAATGAATTGGAAACCATTACCGAAGGAAATGGAGTAGATTTAGCTCTCGAGATGGTAGGTGGAAGTGTTTTTCATAAAACAAGAAAAAGTCTCGCTGAGTTTGGTAGGTTAGTTGTTTTTGGAGTTGCTAGTGGTGAACAAGTGAAATTTTACCCAACATCTTTGATGGGGAAAAATCAAGCAGTTATTGGTTTTTTCTTACCTCAGATTATGAAGAGAACCGAATTATATAAAAAAGGGATGGAAGATCTTTTATCTTATGTAGATAGTGGAAAGATAAAACTGACAATCGGCGGTACGTATTCACTTGATGAAGCAAAGAAGGTACATCAGCTTTTTCAAGATAGAAAAACAATGGGCAAAATCGTTCTTAAACCATAATAGTTAAAACGTAGGAATAGATATCTTTTATCCTATCCTTTGGAGGTCATTAAATGATAAAATCTATTGAAACAGTTACTGGAACGATACCAATATCTAAAATGGGTAAAACACTGATTCATGAGCACTTTTTATTTGGTTATCCAGGATTTGAAGGGGATGTGACATTAGGTCCTTTTAATGAGGAGCAAGCAATTGATTCTGCTGTAAAAGCTGCAAGAAATGTGATGGAATATGGTGTGAAAACAGTAGTGGATCCAACTCCAAATGAGTGTGGTCGCAACCCGAGAGTATTGCGAAAGGTGTCAGAAATAACTGGGCTACAGATTATCTGTGCTACTGGATTCTATTATGAAGGAGAAGGTGCACCGCCATATTTCAAATTTCGTCAAATGCTTGGAACGGCTGAGAAGGATATCTACGAGATGTTTATCACTGAAGTGAACAACGGTATAGCACAGACAGGTATTCGGCCAGGTATTATTAAGTTGGCCTCAAGTAAAGATAAAATCACTCCTTATGAATATATGTTTTTTGAAGCCGCAGCACGTGTCCATCGTGAAACAGGTATTTTACTTGTGACACATACACAAGAAGGGACAATGGGCCCGGAACAGGCAAAATTGTTGATTGATTTAGGTGTAAATCCTTCAAAAATCATCATCGGACATATGTGTGGTAATACGGATCCGGCATATCATAAGCGGACACTACAAACAGGGGTAAAAATAGGATTTGATCGATTTGGTATTCAACAACTTGTTGGTGCTCCTATGGATGAAGAGCGGGTAAACACTTTAATTGAACTCATTGAACAAGGTTATGAAAGACAAATTATGTTATCACATGATTCCATTAACCATTGGCTTGGAAAACCGCCGGAAATGAATGAAGAAATTAGTTTAATGGTTAAGAACTGGCACCCTACACATCTCTTTGAAAATATTATCCCTGAACTGAAAACTAGAGGTATAGAAGATAATAAGATTGAAACAATGTTTTATTTATAAACAATGTTCAGAAAAAAGCAAAAATATTAGTATAGACCAGCAACTACAATTAAAGGATGGTGGAAAAATGAACTCTGTTTTGAGAAAGAGCTGGCCCAAAAAAATATCAAAAGAGCTTAATTATCGTCTAGGTGAAAAACCTTTACATGAGTATATTATACAAAATGCTTTAGATAAGCCTGATCAACCGAGTTATGTGTTTTATGAAAATGAAATCACGTGGAAAGAATTAAATGATCAAACAAAACAGTTCGCACAATTTCTAAAGAATCAAGGTATAGTAAAAGGAAGTAGGGTGGCTTTATTCATGCAGAATTGCCCCCAGTATGTCGTTGGTCATTATGCAGTACAAATGCTTGGTGCAGTTGTCATTCCGCTCAATCCTATGTATAAAGAATCGGAACTGGAGTATTTTGTGAATGAAGCAGAAATTGAAGCAATTATCGTAGGGCAGGAGTTATATGGACAATTGAAAGATATCAGACCTGAATTGTTATCACTTCGCTTTGTGATAACAACTAACTATGCTGACTTTCTAACTGAAAGCTCGAAATTATCACTTCCTGAAGAATTAAAAATGGCAAAGCAGCGCTTTTTGGACACATTGGACATGTTGGATGGAATAAATCAGTGCAGTCCTATTGGTGAAACTGAAAAAATAGATATATGGAATGATATCGGATTAATGGTATTCACTTCTGGCACAACCGGAAGACCTAAGGCAGCCATGTTGACATATGGAAATGCTTTGTTTAAGACCGCTGCTGCGGCACAAGGCTACACAATGAAAAGCCAAGATGTCACGCTAGCAACTGCCCCTCTTTGTCATATAGCAGGAATGCTAATGGGATTGAATATACCCGTCTATAGCGGACATGAGAGTGTATTGCTAACAAGATTTGAACCTGAGACAGCTATTAGTGCAATCGAAGTTTATAAAGTGAATAAAATGTATACCATCGCACCAATGAATGCAGCAATCTTAAATCATCCAGGTATTGAAGATAGGGATTTATCAAGTTTAAAAATAAATATGGCGACTAGTTTCGGAATGTCGGTGGATGAAAAAATGGCTGAAGATTGGAGTAACTTAACAGGTGGATGCTTGCTGTTTGAAGCTTCTTATGGATTAAGTGAGACGCATACACTGGATACGATGATGCCAATAGACGGAATAAAACATGGTAGTTGTGGAATTGCAACATTTGAGACAAAGATTCGTATTGTAGATTTAAAAACGGGAGAAGATTTATCTCCAGGAGAGCAAGGTGAGGTCGCAATAAAAAGTCCTGGTGTATTTAAAGGTTATCTTAATCGACCTGAAGCCACCGACAAGACATTAAAAGATGGCTGGGTATTCACAGGTGACATAGGTACAATCGATGAAAAAGGTTACTTTTATTTTGAAGGCCGCGTTAAAGAAATGATTAAATCTTCAGGATTCAGTGTTTTTCCAGAAGATGTGGAATCGCTTTTAAGCGAACATCCTGCAATTTATCAATCGGCTGTGATAGGTGTTCCAGTAGAAGGAAAAGGCGAACAGATCAAAGCATTTATTGTTGTAAATCCTGAACATAAAAGTAAGGTGACTGAAAGTGATTTAATTAAGTGGTCCAAAGAAAAGATGGCAGCTTATAAATATCCACGTGTAATTGAGTTCTTGGATCAACTCCCTATGACTTCTTCAGGTAAAGTACTGAGAAGATTGTTGAAGGAAGAATAATATTTCGGGTGAGGTGGAATAAAGATGACAGAACATTACAATATGCATAGTCATATAGAAGAATTAATTGAACGGAAGGAAAAAGCTGATTTAAATGGAGGTCAGGAAAAAATAGATCGGCATAATAAACTTGGTTTTTACACTGCGAGACAACGAATCGCTAAACTTGTTGATCCAGAAACATTTTTGGAATTGGGAAAACTAGCCCATTCTGATCAGCAAGGTGTCGAATCCAAAAGTAGTGGTGATGGAGTTATCACGGGTTTAGCAAAAGTGAATAATCGTCCTGTTGTTATTCAAGCAGCAGACAAAACTGTTTTTGCAGGTACAGAAGGAATGGTTTATTTCAGAAAAATGAAAGCGGCTCACCGTTTAGCAGTAAAGCGCGGTATTCCAATGGTTAATTTGATGGAGGGCGGGGGCTTGCGTATGCCTGATGGGATGGGTGCAGATGGAATAAGTCAAATGCTTTTCCCACAGGAATTGTTGTTGCATCAAAGAGAAGTACCTATGATTACTGCAATCTTAGGAGATAGCTTTGGTGGTCCTACATGGTTAGCAGTATCTTCGGATTTTGTCACACAAGTAAAAGGAACAGCCATGGCTGTTGCTGGTCCTCGCATGTTAAGTGTTGCAATAGGAGAGGAAATTTCTAACGAAGAATTGGGTGGCTGGCAAGTCCACGCTGAACATACGGGACAAGTAGATTCTTTTGTCGAAGATGAGGAAAGTGCTTTAAAGGCTGTGAAAGATTTTCTCGAGTATATGCCGTTACGTGGTAATGATGAGCCGAACAACAAAAAGACTACAGACAATCCATATCGAATACTCGAAGGAATTGAAGATATTGTACCGACAAGACAAAAGCGTGCTTACGATATGAAGAAGGTAATAAAAGAAATGGTAGATGATGGAGAATATTTTGAACTTAAATCACTATATGGAAAGGCTTTAATCACTTGTTTGACCAGAATAGATGGAAGAGTTGTCGGCATTGTTGCCAATAACCCAATCATGTATGCAGGTGCAGCTGGTCCAAAAGAATGTGAAAAAGCGACGGAGTTTATTGTGCTATGTGATTCATACAATATTCCACTGGTCTTTTTACATGATACACCTGGGTTTAGAGTTTCAAGTGAAGCTGAAAAAGGAAAGATGCCAACTAAAATCATGGTTTGGAATCAAGCACTTGCACAATCTACTGTGCTAAAGGTGTCCATTGTAATAAGAAAAAGTATTGGAGCGGCGTATGGAAATATGTGTGGGCCGACAATGGGAGCAGATTTTGTTGTGGCATGGCCGACAGCAGAAATTAATTTCACAGGTCCTGAAGTCGGAATCAATGTTGTTTATGGACAAGAATTGAAAGAAGCAGAAAATCCTAAAGAGAAAGCAGCAGAACTATTAGACACTTGGAGCTTTGACAGCTCCCCATATAAAGCAGCGGGTAAATACTTGATTGACGATATTATTAATCCAAGAGATACGAGGAAATTTCTATCTCAAACGTTTGAATATATTCATGTTAAGAACAGGTCAAAAGACAATAGCAAACTAGCCAATTGGCCAACTGGCATCTAAATGAATTCACTAAAAAGAAATAGGTGGTTTTATGCGCTTAAAAGGTAAAACGGCAATTATTACAGGAGGTGGAGGCGAGATTGGAAGAACAACAGCGTTAAGGTTCTCGGAAGAGGGTGCACAGATTGTGGTTGCTGGTATCAATAAAGAAGATGGTATGAAAACAATTGATTTAATAAATAAAAATCAGGCTCAGGCTATTTTTATTCAAACAGACATGACAAAGGAAAAAGATGTGGAATATTTGGTGGAAAAGACGTTAGCACATTTTGGAAAACTTGATATTTTATATAATAATGCGGGTGTAAATAGTGATGAGAAAAAAATTCCAGACGTTACAATGGAAGAATGGCAAAAAGTGATAGATATCAATATGACTGGTACATTCCTGGGTATGAAACATGCTATTCCACAAATGGAGCCTGGAAGTGCCATTATCAATACGGCAAGTATTGCTGGAATAAAAGGCCAAAAGTTAGTTTCAGCTTACTCTGCAACAGAATTTGGCCGGCAGAATATTCGGGTTAATGCTATAGCGCCAGGAGTCATCGATACAAAAATGGTAGATGGATGGAGACAGACGGAGAAATGGCCTATTTTATCAACAGCAAATGTTCTGAGGAGAGTGGGAGAGCCGGAAGAAGTCGCCAACACAGTACTTTTCTTAGGATCTGACGAAGCCTCATTCATTACTGGAGAAACCATTGTTATTGACGGCGGTACATTAAATATTTAAGCGAAATTAATAATAGAATAGGGAGTGATATAAATGGTAAAAGAATCAACTAATCATTTATTAACAGACGTGAAGGATGGAATCCTGAATCTTACGTTGAATCGCCCAGACAGTCTTAATGCATTTAGTCCAGAGATGATTGCAGAATTGAAAAAAGAAATTGAAAAAGCAAGCAATGATGAAAATATTCGTGTTGTTACATTAGCAGGTGCTGGAAGATCTTTTAGTGCAGGTGGAGATGTAAATACGATGGGGCTAGTTGATTCATTAGGAACATACCAACACATAGGAGAGTTAAATGAATTAATATTATCAATTAAAAGCTTAGAAAAACCAGTTATTGCTTGTGTTCATGGATTTGCTGCAGGAGCAGGATTTAATCTTGCACTAGCTTGTGATATTATCTTAGCAGCTGAAGAAAGTAAGTTTGCAATGAGCTTTTCTCAGGTAGGGTTGGTCTCTGACGGTGGTGGATCATATTTTTTACCAAAATTGATAGGACCTTATCTTGCAAAAGAATTATTATTTAGTGCTGAACCAATATCAGCTGATAAAGCTCATTCATTAGGAATAGTAAATCATATTTATTCAGTAAGTGATTTTGAAAAAGAATGTTTTAAGTTTGTCAGGAATATTGCAAATGGTCCATCGACAACATTTGGTTTTATCAAAAAATTAATCGATCAATCGCTTAATTCTAACTTAGAAACAATACTTGAACAAGAAAGAATTACACAAGCAACATTGATCTCTACAGAAGATCATCATGAAGGTGTTCAAGCATTTAAAGAGAAACGGAAGCCGAACTTTAGAAAATTTGATAAAAAATAAATCAGTAATATACTGACTAGTCAGTATAAAAAATAGGGGGCATAAAAATGATTTTTGCAGAATCGAATAAAGTAAAAGAAATGAGTCGTAAATTGGAAACTTTTATGGAAGAGAATATTTATCCAAATGAGAAAGTTTATGAGGAACAACTCGAAAAACAAAACAATAGATGGGAAGATGTTCCACCAATTATTGAAGAATTGAAAAAGAAAGCTAAAAAAGAAGGTTTGTGGAATCTGTTTTTACCTGACGAAGAATATGGAGCAGGATTAACAAATTTGGAATATGCTCCATTATGTGAAATTATGGGACGTTCTCCTATTGCACCTGAAACATTTAACTGTAATGCACCTGATACAGGAAATATGGAGTTGTTAGCACGTTATGGATCGGAAGAACAAAAAAAAGAATGGCTTGAACCATTACTAAAAGGTGATATCCGATCATGTTTTGCAATGACAGAACCAGATGTTGCTTCAAGTGATGCAACAAATATTCAATCAAGCATAAAAAAAGAAGGAAACGAATATGTATTGAATGGTCGTAAATGGTGGACATCAGGTGCAGGTGATCCTAGAACAAAATTAACTATTTTTATGGGTAAAAGTAATCCAGAAGGTGAGCGACATGAACAGCAATCAATGATACTTGTTCCAATGGATGCACCTGGTGTTAAAGTAGAGAGAATGCTTCCGGTCTTTGGTTATGATGGTGCTCCTCATGGTCATGCAGAAGTTACCTTCACAGACGTTAGGGTCCCAGTTTCTAATATGATTTGGGGAGAAGGGAAAGGTTTTGCAATTGCACAAGGGCGTCTTGGACCTGGGAGGATTCATCATTGTATGCGATTGATTGGTGCAGCAGAACGAGCACTTGAGTATATGTGCAAGCGTGTACGTGAAAGAACAGCTTTTGGAAGTCCCATTGCAGAACATGGTGTTGTGCAAAACTGGATAGCAGAGTCAAGAACAGAAATAGAACAAGCACGTTTATTAACTTTAAAGGCTGCACATATGATGGATACAGTTGGAAATAAAGAGGCCAAGACAGAAATTGCTATGATAAAAGTTATAGCTCCTAATATCGCTACTCGTGTGATAGATCGTGCGATTCAAGCATTTGGTGGTGCTGGCGTAAGTGATGATTTTCCTCTTGCAAGCTTTTGGGCTAACGCAAGGACATTAAGGATTGCAGATGGACCTGATGAAGTTCATAATCGTCAAATTGCAAGACTCGAATTGAAAAAGTATAGAAAATAACTTATAAAATAAAAAATAGGAGGATTTTTCATGAGTATATTAGATTTATTTAAGTTGGATGGAAAGACAGCGATTGTTACTGGTGGAGGCCGCGGACTAGGTGCACAAATTGCAGAAGCATACGCAGAAGCAGGCGCAAATGTTGTAGTTTGTTCTAGAAAAATAGAGGCGTGTGAAGAAATGAGTGAAAAATTGAAGAAAAAAGGAGTGGACTCTCTTGCTTTCAAATGCGATGTGACCAACGCAGAAGATATTAAAAATGTTGTGAATAAAACAAAGGAGCATTTCGGAAGTATTGATATTCTTGTAAATAATAGTGGGGCCACATGGGGAGCAACTGTTGAAGACACGCCACATGAAGCTTGGGAAAAGGTTATAAATGTTAACGTTAACGGTACATTTTATATGAGTCAAGAAGTTGGGAAAGTGATGATTGAACAAAAATCAGGAAAAATTATTAACATCTCATCAATTGCTGGATTTGGAGGAACCCCATCATTCATGCAAACAATCGGTTATAACACAAGTAAAGGTGCGGTCATGACATTTACACAAGATTTAGCAGCAAAATGGGGACAACATAACATTAATGTTAATGCAATTGCACCTGGTTTTTTCCCTACAAAGATGTCGGAAGTATTGATTGATCAAGGGAAGGATTATATTATGCAAAGCACTCCATTAGGTAGGTTAGGTAATGATTCTGACTTACAAGGAGCTGCGCTATTCTTGGCGTCAAAAGCTTCTGATTATATAACAGGAGATATTTTAACAGTTGATGGAGGAATGCATGCACTTTAAAAAATGTAATCAAGCTAGTGTTTGTGATAAGTTATAATTAGTAAAAATTTCAATAAGGAACAGGTGGCGAACATAATGATTAAAGATCAAATCACAAAACACAGCATTCAATTATTTGAAGAAAAGGGGTTCAGTCAAACATCAATTCAAGACATAGTAGAAGTTCTTGATGTTACAAAAGGAACTTTTTATTATTATTTTTCTTCTAAAGAACAATTACTTATGGATATACATTTACAATATATAGACAATTTATTATTAAGACAGAAAAAAATATATGATAATTCTTCTTTAAAAAACAAAGAAAAGTTAGAACAAACAATTCAGATGCTAATAAGCGATATAAAAGAGAAAGGTTCAAGTGGCCGCGTGTTTTTTCGTGAGATTCGTCATTTGAATAATACAAATATTCTTCAAATAAAAGAAAAACGAAATAAATTCAGACTTAAAATTGAAAATGTTGTTCAAGAAGGAATAAAAGTTAAAGAGTTTAAAACAGAACTTCCGGCAGATATGATTACTTTTGGTATTCTAGGTTTGACTAACTACAGTTATAATTGGTTTGATCCTAGCGGAGAGATAAGTCCTGATGAATTAGCTCGTATATTTTCAAATATGATATTTCATGGAATTGTTTAAAATAATCTCTCTATTAAAATTAGAAAAAAATGAAATGCATAGTTATCTAACTTCTACATACTGACTAGAAGGTATGTGGAAGTTGAGTTTATTAATTAATAAGAGTAAACAATTTGATAACTATAAAATCAAAACTGGAGGAAAGATATAAATGAGTAAAAATAATAAAGATACTATATCTGTTAGAAAAGGAGAAGAACTTGATGCTAAAAAATTGAAGAAATTTTTAAATGAAAATTTAAGTGAAGTTTTTGAGGATGAACTTATTATTGAGCAATTCGGGGCAGGTCATTCCAATTTAACCTATCTATTGAAGATAGGAGATTGGGAAGGTGTATTGCGCAGGCCACCTTTAGGTCCTGTAGCACCAAAAGCACATGACATGGAACGCGAATATACAATTTTAAAACATTTGCATCCAGTATATTCAACAGCTCCAAAGCCATATGTATATTCTAATGATGAGTCTATTGTAGGAAGCGAATTTTTTATTATGGAACGAAGAAAAGGAATCATTCTTGATACAAATTTTCCATCAGATATAACCTATAACAAAAAAATGGGAAAACAAATTTCTAGTCTAATGGTCGATAAACTCGTTGAATTGCATAATGTGGATTACAAAAAAACAGGTCTTGTAGATTTGGCTAAACCAGATGGGTTTATGGAACGTCAAGTAAAAGGTTGGATAAAACGTTATGAACGTGCAAAAACAGATGAAGTAGATGTTATAGAAAAATTAAAAACATATCTTGAAAATAATATACCTAATTCACCAGAACCAACCATTATTCATTATGATTATAAATTAAATAATGCATTATTTTCAAAAGACTTTAAAAAAATGACAGGTTTATTTGATTGGGAAATGACAACGATTGGAGATCCACTTGCAGATATTGGAGCAGCCATGAGTTATTGGATCCAAGAAGATGATTCTGAAATGTTAAAGACTGGATTGGGTAAGCCACCTGTTACTGTTATGGAAGGATTTTATACTAGAGATGAATTTCTACATGAATATTCAATAAAAAGTGGACGTAACTTAGACAATATTGATTTTTATCTTACTTTTGCGTATTTTAAACTGGCAGTGATATGTCAGCAAATTTATTATCGTTACAAACAAGGACAAACCCAGGATGAACGTTTTGCTCACTTTGATAAATTTGTTAAAAACTTAATCGAACATGCTTGGAAAACAATAAAACAATAGTTATAAAGAATGAAATGGGTGTTTGATGAAAATGAAAATAAATTTATTAATGAAAAAAGAAGAAATCGATACTGAAAAAATAGATCAAACAAAAATTGCTGTAGTACTTGATATTTTAATGGCAACAACTTCTATTACAGCAGCATTGGCAGAAGGAGCTAAAAGTGTTATTCCTGTTTTGAATGAAGCAGAAGCAATAAGTGAAAAAAAGAAGTATAATGATAAAGAAGTTTGTATAGCCGGTGAAGCAGGGGGATTTGTTATAGATGGTTTTCTAACTCCAGTACCTTTATCTTTATGTAAATATGTTCAGGGAAAAAAAGTTATATTATCTACAACAAATGGGACAGTTGCAATCCGATCTACTTTACAAGCAAAAAAAACTTATATAGCCTCCTTATTAAACAGTGTTGCTGTGGCAAAAGACATAACCAGTCATTATAATAATGAATCTATTTTGATTATATGTGCAGGTTCTTCTGGTCAATTTTGTCTTGAAGATTTTTATGGTGCAGGTTATTTAATTAATGAATTAATTAAAAGAACAGAAGACCAAAAAATTGAGTTATCTGACAGTGCTAAGAGTGCAAAACTGTTTTATCGAGCCTATTTTGATCAAGCTGAAAGGATTTTAAGCCAATCGGGAGTGGGACAAATGTTAATCAAAGAAGGGTTTCATAAAGATATCAAATTCACAAGTCAAAAGAATATAATGAATCTTGTACCCAAATTAAATGGTCATCAAATTATATTTTGAAAAGTAAAAAATCATATAAATAATAATGAACGTAGGAGGAATTCGTAATGAAAAATACAGCTCATTTTGATCATTGGCTACCCCGGGTGCCTAAAACACTTTCCGTACCTGAAACAACTATATTTGAAAATTTATCTATGACAGAACAAAAGTATCCAAATAAAATTGCAATTGAATATTATGGTTCATCGATGACTTATTCAGAGTTTTTGAATGAAGTAGAAACACTTGCTGGTTATTTGAAAAATAAATTAAATATAGAAAAAGGAGAAAATGTTTTACTATTTATGCAAAATTCTCCTCAATTTCTAATTAGTATGTTTGCCATATTACGTATTCAAGCAGTTATTGTTCCAATTAATCCAATGAGTATTACAAATGAATTAGAGTTCTTCGTAAAAGATGGAAATATAAAGCATGGTTTAATTGGACAAGAGCTATATGAAAAAGTAGCAGCTCCTTTAGTAAAAAATAAAATATTAGAACAACCAATTATTGCAGCATATTCAACTTATACAAATCCTAATAAAGCACTTGGAAAAATTCCAGAAGAAGCAAAAATGCCAGTTGTAGATTATCCGAATACTGTATTATGGTCCAATGCATTGAAAGCGGATACAATAAGTGATGCTTATACAGGAGAAATTGATGATACAGCGATGATACCTTATACATCGGGAACAACTGGAGTACCAAAGGGATGTGTTCATACAAATAAAACTATACAAGCAAATATTCACAGTGCATTTTTTTGGATGAGTTTAACACCAAATTCTGTTCCACTAACAACTCTACCTTTATTCCATGTAACAGGAGTTGTTCATAGTGCATTAGCCCCCATATTAGCAGGAAGTAAAATTGTTTTACTAACTAGATGGGATAGAGACTATGCAGTGAAAGCGATAGAAAAATTTGGTTGCACAGATTGGATAAATATAAGTACGATGTTGATAGATTTTCTTTCTAATCCTGATTTAGATTCTTATGATATATCATCTCTAGAAATTGTTGGTGGTGGAGGTGCACCAGTTCCAGAAACCGTTGGGAAACAGTTAACAACATTAACAGGTTTGGAATACGTGGAGGGATATGGTCTTTCAGAAACGATGTCACATACCCATTTTAATCCACCACAACGACCGAAACTACAATGTTTTGGAGTACCTGCATTTGATGTAGATGCTCGAATTATTGAACCTTCTACAAATAAAGAACTCGATGTAAATCAAGAAGGAGAATTGATTGTAAATGGTCCTCAACTATTTAAAGGATACTATAATCGTCCTGAAGAGACCAAAAAAAATCATATCTCGATTGATGGAAAAAGCTTTTTCAGAACCGGTGATATAGTGAAAATGGATGAAGAAGGATATTTTTATATTGTAGACAGATTAAAAAGAATGATTAATGCTTCTGGTTATAAGGTATGGCCAACAGAAGTTGAATCAATTCTATTTAAGCATCCTGCAATACAACAAGCATGTGTTGTCAGAGCAGAAGATGAAAAGCGAGGTGAAACAGTTAAAGCTCTCGTAATACTAAATGAAGAATACAAAGGGAAAATTACTGAAACAGAAATTATTGATTGGTCAAAAACTCAAATGGCTGATTACAAATATCCTAGATCAGTAGAATTTAGAGATGAATTTCCTACTACTGCCAGTGGAAAAGTGTTATGGAAAAAGCTGCAGGAAGAAGAAAAGGTTAATTAGTTGATTTAGTTTATTCACAAAAGTTTAATTTGTTTAAAACTTACGAGAAGATTTAAAGGTTTGGTGTTTACTGAACTCTAAACTTTAGACTAAATATTTATGCAGCTAATTTGCTGGTATTTTGACAGTATTAAACCGAACTCATACCAGTCAATATTTCTTTAATAAGCTTTTATTGTGATAATAAATATACTCTTTCACTCTGTATTTTAATGCTTCAAACAATTCTGAAGACTAAACATACTTTGAAAATCCCATTATCTTTTGAAATATAAAATGTTCAAATAACACTTTATGATTCTAATGAGAATATTTTAGTTGTTGATAATAATGAACTGTATTATCTTCTTTATTAAGAAAAAGTATTATGAGTTTATAGGAGGAACAACATCTATAGGGTATTATAATGCAGAAAATACTTTACAATGTAATGGTAACCAAATTTTGAATATATGGAATTTTTTATATGAGACTTTTCATAAGTTGGCTTGACTTATGAAAAGTTTCTTTGTTATGTCACAAGGATATAGATATTCATAGTAGTATTGATATTTGTGTAACTCAATCTATCGCTTTTTTTACATCAACCTTATTGCAATTAAAGAAAAGTATTCGTGTGTCTAAAACTGTGTGGTATAAGTACTTTACAAATGTTTGTTAACTTTAAAGTTTTGATTATTAACTCTTGTCTCATATAATCTGGAGTGTACTGTGTTTTCATCGAATGAAATCTATTAACGTTGTATATTTAACGTCACTTCCATTCTATAGAACATTTCAACAACTGACATAATATACGTACATCCCCTCATATATAAATAATAAACAGTAGTTTATACTATATCTATCATGTTAATGATGAATACTGAGAAAGAAAGGGGTATTTATAAAGTGAAAGTTGTTCATTCAAAAGTTGTTGTTATAGGAGCAGGAACAGGCGGTTTGACCGTTGCGTCACAATTATTACGAAAAGCACCTTATTTAAAAGGTGATTTAACGATTATCGATCCATCTGAGGATCATTATTA
>Ga0209487_1001353_pt1 | contig 20803 bp, 10 predicted proteins | sample Poulit2012_FD_187524 | JGI IMG/M metagenome (GOLD analysis project Ga0209487, IMG submission 187524) | Agricultural soil microbial communities from Georgia to study Nitrogen management - Poultry litter 2012 (SPAdes) (version 2) | ecosystem: Environmental > Terrestrial > Soil > Agricultural land...
ATTTGTGAAGCTTTTGGCAGTTAAAAGTTCTCCTGTTCTTCCTATCTTTAGCTTTTAATTATCTATAAGGCCACATTATTTGTTGCCCATTTGTTGCCCAATACACGTAAACCGCTGATATTGAAGGATTATTACATTTTGTATCGGGAAGTAAACGATCAAATGGTATTCTAACTTGTATAACAAGGTTCAGAGCAATAAAAACATCCATTAATCCTTTTATTTGGATGTCTTTTTTTAGCTTCTAAAACTGCGTCTTTACAATTGTGATGATACCCTAAATCTTCAAAGTTAGAAACAGGTACCCAATTACAATTTGTTTCATGAACTTCATAATCTCCATTAGATTGAACATTAAGGTTTAAAACATACTTTTTCATTTTATAAAAATTAAATTTCATGACAATATAAGGTTTAAATATATGATTATCAAATAAATATATATTTTAAACCTTGCGAATTCTACGACAGAAGAGTTAATGAAAAAACATTTTCCTGAAGAAGTAATCAGATAACACTACACACAACTTCAATAAAACCTACAAAACTTATATCTATCTTTCTAAAAGTCAAGGTTTTTAGTATGAATTAAGTCTAAAAATTGAAGGACTTAAAAAAAAGAATATTTTAATATTTTCCACAACTACACTTTCTATCGCAGATGATAGTTTCTTGTAAATTAATTGAATGAAGTTATTTTAAGTACTTACAACTCTTTAAAAAACGTACAAATTAAAGATGCCTTTATAATTTTATTTATTGTTTTCTTTTGTTAAATGGTAATAATCATTAAATTGGTTTTATATTGATTTTGTAATGAGTTTAAAGTCAATGTGTTTATTATGTGAAATATGTTAGCTTATAAGGTCAACTTCTCTTTAGTTAAATGAAATTTCATTTTAATCAGTAGAGTCTATTCTAACGATTTAATAAATAATCAGTTTATAAAATGGAAAATAACATCCATATCAGCATTAGCGTCCAAAAAACGCCTTATTTAAACTATACGTTCTGTTTAAATAAATTAAATTTTTTAGAGGCAATCACAATCGAAAATATTGATCCCGACATTCGAAGTTTTCAAATTTCGATAACCTCATCTTTGGGAATTATTGATGCGTATCACAAACATTTTGATGAGATAGCCTCGGAACGTCTCCATCTTGCTGATTTTGAGTTTCATTATAACATTCCATTTCTCCGTAATTTATCCGAAAAAGACATCGATACGATTAAAATAACTTTGCATAGCGCCGGAGAAGACTTGGCTACCTATTCTTTTTCTTTGGATGTGTTGCCTATGGATTATTTCGGTGGTTTGCAAAAACATCCAGCTTTATTGGCATCTTACGTTACGCCAAATCACGCTTTGATTTATGAAATTAAAACCGACGCTGTACATATTCTTGAAAACAGAGGACACCCACCTGCCTTTGAAGGTTATCAAGCTGAAAGTAAAGAACGAGTACTACAGATTACATCGGCCTTGTTTCAAGCTGTTCGACAAAAAGAAATTGTTTATAGTGCTATGCCTCCGAGTTTTGAAAAAATAGGGCAGCGCATTCGACTAATCGATAAAGTTATCACCACAAAATTTGGAAACTGTATCGATATCTCTCTTTTATTTGCTGCCGTATTGGAATCCGTTGATCTCAATCCAATTGTCATTTTCACTGAAGGCCATGCTTTTGTGGGAGTTTGGCTTGAGGATAAGCGATTTGAAAATGGAATAAACTATGATCATGCCGCTATTTCAAAACGAGTAGCACGTGGAATTAGAGATCTTGTGATTGTAGAAACAACGGCACTTTGCAAAGGGCATAACGTCAGTTTTCAAGGTGCAATAGCCGCTGCTGAAGTTCAGCTTATGAATGAAAGAAATTTTTTGCTTTCAATCGATATTAAAGGTTCACGAGCCTACGGTGTTAGCCCATTACCCTTAAGTCAAGAAGCAAACTATATCCAAAAATCAAATGTTGCATCAGAAACCGAGGAGGTGACTTTTGAAGATGAGAACTATGATTTAGGGGAGACGTATGATGATTTGGAACTGACCGATTTATCCAATCTCACCAAATTGAAGTTATGGGAGCGAAAACTTCTTGATCTTTCGTTAAGAAATAATCTTTTGAACATCCGATTTACCCGAAGTATGCTTCAGTTGGTGGATTTAAAGATTAATTTGTTAGAAGATTCTTTAGCGGAGGGTAAAAGCTATACGCTTATGCCTGATGACAGCCAATTGGTGACGCGAAGGTATAATAATTACCAGCCTCAACTTCATCCGTCAAACCCTTTATTCACCTTGGCAGATGAAGAGTTTTCATACAATCGGTTGTTGACTTATTACCATCAGGATGCCCTAGACACCATCTTAACACATTTATACAGAAGTTCTAAATTGGCTGAAGAAGAGAATGGGAAAAGTACGCTCTACCTCGGACTAGGTCTTTTGAAGTGGTACGACTCAAGAAATATGGAACGTTTGGCACCGATTTTATTAATTCCTGTGGAATTATCCAGACGATCAGTGAAATCCAAATTTACATTGCGCAGTCGGGAGGAAGAAACAATGATTAATATTACTTTGATCGAATACCTAAAGCAAGAATTTAGTTTAAATCTCGATGCTTTGGAACAGTTACCTTTGGATGAATTAGGCGTTGATGTGCCAAAAGTTTTAGCCATTTTCAGAAACGCCGTGATGAATCTTAAAGGTTGGGATGTTTTGGAACAAATTGTTTTGGGTACGTTTTCGTTCAACAAACTGATTCTATGGCAAGATATTACAAAATATACCGATGAATTACAGAAAAGCAGTATTGTCAAAAGTTTGATTGATGGGAAGTTAGCGGCGGATATTGAACCCTTAGATGAAGAAAACTACAATTTGGAAAATTTGTCTTACGCTAAGCTAACGCTGCCCATTCCTGCCGATAACTCTCAAATGAAAGCCATTAAAAGCGCCCATTTAGGGAAAACGTTCATACTTCACGGACCTCCAGGAACTGGAAAATCTCAAACCATCACGAATATAATCGCCGATGCTTTATCGAATGATAAGAAAGTACTTTTTGTTGCCGCCAAAAAAGCTGCCTTGGATGTGGTGCATAGTCGACTGGAAAGTATAGGGCTGGGACCGTATTGTTTGGAATTGCATTCAAATAAATCAAAGAAATCTGATGTGTTAAAACAGTTTGAAACCGCACTTGAAATTCCTAGATATCAATTGGCTACCAATTTTGCCGAAAAAGCAGAACGATTGGATGCAAGAAAAAAACAACTTAATAAATATGTTACTTTTCTTCATAAAAAAAATAAAATCGGGTGGAGTTTATATCAAACCATTTCATTTTTAGAACACCATCAGGTTGCTTATAATGATCAATTGCGAATTGATATCGATGTGCAACAAATCCCTTTGAGCCAATACAATAAATGGGTAGATTGGTTGATTCCGTTTAGTGCATTGATTCAAAGAATTGGTGTTCCCGATAAGCACCCTTTCGTTTCGGTGCGTATTTCTTCTCACAATATCGATAATCAAAGAAAACTTATCCAAGCAATTGACAATTATCTTAACACCCATAAAGATTATGAGAAACTATCCAATCAATTTGAGATTGTTCCCACAAAACTTGAGGTTTTTAAAAATCTTTTTTTAGCAATTCAAAAGCAATGGCCGGAAAAGATACTTGTTCCCTATATTCTTGACGCTACACATCAAAAAAACTTAAAGGAGTGGAAAGAAATTCAAGAAAAGCAGCAACATTTAGAAGATGGAATACTAAATCTATTTAATAAAAATATATTTGAACTGAATTATAAAGATCTTCGACAAAAGTGGAATCAAGCAAAATTTTCTTGGTTTCTTCCGAAGTGGCTACAACAGCGAAAAATAAAAAAAGTATTACAAGGATATGCTTCCAGCAAGATTGCAGATTCAGCGCAAGTTGAACGCTTGTTTTCACAATTGGACGAATTTCATGAATTGAATGAAAGGCTTCAAAATTCAAAGTATCAGTCGTTTGATGAAGTAAAAAGACTTTATTCCCAACAGGGTAGATTGTCTTTAGATAAGTTGAATAGGGATGTCATCCACCTAGAATCCATTAACGCGTTATTAAATAAGACCGAAATCAAGGATAAAATTAGTTGGCTGATAAATGCTTCAACCACGGATTATTCGATTGAAGATGTGCTTGGGAAACTTAGTGCGTTTACGAAAGCAAAACAGGAACTCGATCACTTTGTTTTTTCAATTCCATCGAATGAAAATTTGCTTGAAATGAAGCGCCGTATCAATCAGCTCGAAGATTGGGTAAATTATCAAATCTATTTAAAACAAGCTGTCGAACTTGGTTTGACGTGGTTAACTACCATGGTTGAAACCGGGAAAGCAGCGATTGATGATGTTGAGCAAGCATTTTATGAAATGCTCCATTTCAATCATTTTATACAAAGTGTTTATACATACGAAGAGCTAAAAAGTTTTGATGCATCGGTTTATAAGTCGCAAATTTTACAATTCAGGGATTTGCATAATGAATTTATAAATATTTCCAGAAATCAATTAATAGCAAAGTTGAGTTCGAATATTCCGAATGCAAGTGTTGAAGCTGCACAAAGTTCGGAAATCGGCATTTTACAACGTGCCATTCGGAGCAGAGGAAGAGGAATTTCGATTCGACGCCTTTTTGACCAAATCCCCAACTTAATTCCTCGTTTAAAGCCTTGTATGCTTATGAGTCCAATTTCTGTGGCGCAATACTTTGATGTCAATGATTCACATTTTGATTTGGTAATTTTTGACGAAGCTTCACAATTACCCACTGCAGAATCGGTGAGTGCGTTGGCCAGAGCCAAACAAGCCATTATTGTGGGAGATCCAAAACAGATGCCGCCCACAACCTTTTTTTCATCTTCAACATTAGATGAAGACAATCTGGATATCGAAGATTTGGAAAGTATTTTGGAAGATACCTTGGCCTTATCGATTCCGTCTAATTATTTGTTAAGACACTATCGCAGCAAACATGAGAGCCTTATTTCATTTAGTAATAAAAATTTTTATGATGGAAAATTGCTGACTTTCCCATCGCCGGATGATCTCAATCCCAAAGTAACTTTTGAATTTGTAGACGGCCATTACGATAAGGGAAAAACGCGAACTAATAGACAAGAAGCGGAGGCGGTAATCCAAAACATTAAAAACCATTTAGACTCTAAAAATAAAAAATCAGTAGGAGTTGTTACCTTCAATCAAGCACAACAAGGTTTGATAGAAGATTTATTGCAGCAACTATTTATGGATCATCCAGAGCTCGAAGCATTTGCTCTAGAAAATGAAGAGAATATCTTCGTTAAAAATTTAGAAAATGTTCAAGGCGACGAAAGAGATATTATTCTTTTTTCTATAGGTTACGGACCGGATGAAGATGGAAACGTATCTATGAATTTCGGACCTCTGAATCGTGATGGTGGATGGCGTAGATTAAACGTTGCCGTCACCCGATCTCGCTATGAAATGAAAGTTTTTTCATCGCTCAGAGCAGACCAAATTAATTTAAACCGCACCAAAGCTGAAGGCGTTAGAGGATTAAAAGAGTTTTTGAATTATGCCGAGAAAGGAAGTTATGTACTTCAAGACCAAAATCAAAAACAAAGTAAAATTTCACTCATAGATGCCATTGCTTCTTATTTGGAAAAAAATGGGCTTGAGGTAAAAAAACACATAGGAACTTCCGCTTATAAAGTAGATATCGGCATTGTTCATCCAGAGAATAAAGAAGAATATATTTTGGGAATTTTAGTAGATGGAGAAACCTATTACGAAATAGAAACAACACAAGATAGAGAATTACTGGCTCCAAGTGTTTTAAAAGCTTTGGGTTGGAATGTATTTAGAATATGGACATTGGATTGGATTAAAAATAAAGATGAAATTCTCAAACAAATTCAAGAGGCAATTACAGAAAATTTAAGTAAGAAGCCGGTTGCGCAAAAGAATGGAATACCTTCTCAGGTTTTAGAAGATGTTGGAAACGATTTGCTTATACAGGTAGAGGAGTCCGAGAATAATCGCTCCATTCCCTACAAAAGTGCTGACATTGAACCTGTTCTTTTAGCGGATTCTGATAGCATTTATTATTTGACCAATCGGGCAGTTTTGTTGAAACAGATGAAAGAAATCATTGAAGTGGAAGCGCCGATTAGCAAAGACTTACTTTTTAGAAAAATTCGTCAACTCTGGAATATAGGAAGAATTGGGAGCAAAATGAATCAATATCTCACCGAAATTTTAGAAACCATCCCTGGTATTTTGATAACGGAATCGCATCAAGAATTTATTTGGAATGATAAGCTAAGCCCTGAAAACCTTTCACATTATAGAGACAACAGTGTTGAAAATCGAGCTATTGACGATATTTCTGCAGAAGAATTAAGTGTTGCGATTATGGAAATTATGCAACACAATTTGAGTATGGAAAAGAGTGATTTAATTCGATTGTGTGCAAGAACATTTAATTTTATGAATGTCGGAAGACAAATTAATAGCGTTATAGGTCATACAATAGATCGTATGATAAAAGCAGGGAAACTAATGTTGAATGAAGATCGGGTTACGATTGAATGAGTGCGAATTGTACTAAATTTATTAAACATAATTTCCAAAATATAGAAAAATGGAAATAACGAATTATATATTAAATGAAATTCAAAAATCAAAAAGACAAGGGCTTGATATTACTTTAATAGCAGGTCCATTTTTAGAGAAATGCAAGAATCGAAAACAGTTATTAGAAATTATTCATGTTTCTAAATTGATTTATTGTCTCAAAAAAGAGATAACTATTTTACGAAAATCTGAAAGTCCAGACTTTATAGTTATACATAAAGGTGAAATGGTTGGTCTTGAGCTTGAACAAATAAAAAATAATAAATTTGCAAGTCGAATGGGTGATCTAAATGCAATAACCAAAAGAGCTCAAGAATTATTTAATATTAAGTATCCTGATTTTGTATTTCAGAGAACTAAGCGTTTTGGACTTTTATCTATTCGAGCTGCTATAGAATTTAATTACCCTTTAAAATTTACTAAAAACTGTAAAGAAGGTTTAGCAGATAATCTTGCTGATTTAGTTTATATAAATGCAATGCTCAATAAAGAAATTGGCAACCATTTTGTCAAAAGAATAGATATTCATGGACATAGCTTTAATCGTTTTATTCATTCTCCAAATATTAACAAAACTAAATCTTTAGATAAAGATATAATTCAAAAATTTATAAGTAAAAAAGAAGCAAAGTATAATGATTATAGACGAAAATCATCACTTGATAAACAATGGCTTTTATTAATAGCAGGGGGAGTTAACCCTGATTCTTATGATGTTTATGATGTTGAAAATTTAAAATTTGATACAGTTTTTGATGAAGTATATCTGCTTGATTATTTCAATTCTAAAGTTTATTCATTAAAGAGAAAATAAATGCTTAACTCAATGAAAACTTATTTTGTATCAAATAAAATTGGTGATTTAATTTTTTTACAAATCTTGCTTTAAATTAAGCCACCCAACATCCAAACGCCATGGATTGTCTTGAGTAGTGAGTAATTTGCGCTTGAATATATTTTTTATTCTAATGCGAAATTTTTTATGTTTGAGAGATTTAATTACAAATATCATGTTAGCTTTCCATCTTATTAGGTATTTTGTGATAATTTAAAAATTAACCCATGATTATAAATAATCAAACCAACTTATTTATTGAAGAAATTACTGAAAATATATCTGCTACTTCCGATGTAAAAATTTGTACAAACTATTTTACGTTTAATGCCATTTTTGACTTTTTCAAAAAAATTGAAGTTGAAAAACCTATTAAAATACTGATCGAAAACGAACATTTTAATAGCAAAAAATCACTGTTTGTTAACGATATTGCAGAAAACGAAACGGACTCTCAATTACAGTCTTTGTATCGATTACGTCAATCCATTCAATATTTTTCTCAAAAAAATATTCATATTCATACGGGCAATACAGGTGGAAATTCATATATAATAATTGATGACAATGCTTTTCAGTTTGCTCCCCACAGTTTTACGGAAACTACTCTTGGAATTATCAAAGATGCCAAACCATATATGATATTAGAATTAAAGGATTCAGCCACTGCGTTTAATTCAATCTTTAATCAGTTATGGGAAAATTCTACTCCAGTTAATAACGAATTAATCAAACTATATGACTTTGCGCTCCCATTAAAAAGTCCAGAAACGCTTTATAAATATTCAATCCATAAAATTTTTAAAAATAAAACAACGGAAGATATTCACGAAGACAGGTTGAATAGAACAGGGTTTAAATCCACTGTAATTTGGAATAAATTATACAATTTCCAACAAGATGCAGTCTTAGGCGCTATTGATAAAATCGAAAAATATAACGGATGTATTATAGCTGATAGTGTTGGTTTGGGTAAAACTTTCGAGGCCTTAGCAGTGATTAAGTATTACGAACTTCGTAATGATCGCGTTTTGGTTCTCGCACCGAAAAAACTTAGAGACAACTGGGTTACTTACCGATTAAATGACAAAAGAAATGACCTGGAAAAAGATCGATTTAATTTTGATGTGTTAAATCATACCGATTTATCACGCGATAAAGGGATGTCAGGTGACATTAATTTGGAAATGATCAATTGGGGAAATTATGATTTAGTGGTGATAGATGAATCTCATAACTTTAGAAACAATAATCCCTCTAAAAAAAGACTGTCAAGATATGAAAAGCTACTGCGTGATGTAATCAAAAAAGGAGTGCGAACCAAAGTGCTTCTTTTATCTGCTACGCCTGTGAATACAAGATTAAATGACCTGAAAAACCAATTGATTTTTATTACCGAAGGAAATGATCAAGCCTTAAGAGATGATGGTATTGCAAGTATTGAATTAACTTTAAAACAAGCGCAAACAAGATTCAATGCTTGGATGAAACAAATCAATCCTACCAGAGAAGAATTAATAGAAAAATTAGATGGTGATTATTTTAAGCTTTTGGATATTTTCACGATTTCCCGATCACGCAAACACATCGAAAAATATTACGATGTAGCCAATATCGGAAAATTTCCAACCCGACTTAAACCGATATCTATTAATTCTGATTTCGACACAGAAAACACGGAGTTTTCCATCACTTATCTAAATGATTATTTAGAGTTACTGAACCTGAAGTTCTACTCGCCTTTGTACTTTGTTTATGACCATAAAAAGGAAGAATATGCAGCGCTTTACGATACGAAAACTAAAACCGGAGCTGTATTTAGCCAATTGGATCGAGAGGAAAACATTATCACCTTGATGCGTGTAAATCTATTGAAACGCTTAGAATCATCCATCCACTCGTTTTGTCTTACTTTAGAAAAAATTCTTAATAACATTAATGAAATTGAATATAAAATCAATAATCATAGAGAATTTGCAAATGATATTGATGTTTTAGATTTTGACTTCGATGACCAAGCATATTCCGATATGTTTATAGGAGGAAAGGTTAAGGTTTTAATCCAAGATATGGACTTACATAAATTCAAAGAATTTTTAATATCAGACCGCAAAATCATTGAGGAACTACTAATTAAATGTAAAGTAATAACAACGGAGAGAGACCAAAAATTAGCTGATTTAAAAGCGTTGATTCAAGAAAAAATCGAGAATCCCATTAATCCTAACAATAAAAAAGTTTTAGTTTTTTCAGCTTTTGCGGACACAGCAAAATATTTATATGAGCATTGCGCCGGTTATTTTAAAGAAAAATACAATATTAATTCTGCCTTAGTAACAGGAGATGGAACGAATTACACCAATATGAAAAATTGTAAAACTGATTTGCAAAGTATTCTCATCAATTTCTCTCCGCTTTCGAAGCTGCGTCATAGCATATTTCCGGAAGCTAAAGATGAAATTGATCTTTTATTCTGTACAGATTGTATCAGCGAAGGACAAAACTTACAAGATTGTGATTATTTAGTGAATTACGACATCCATTGGAATCCTGTTCGTATCATTCAACGTTTTGGACGTATCGACCGAATTGGTTCTAAAAATCAACAAATCCAATTGGTCAACTTCTATCCACATATCGAATTGGATCAATACATTGATTTGATACAACGCGTACAAGGTCGAATGCAAATTTTGGATATATCTGCTACAGGTGATGATAACGTCATTGATGAACGTGAAAATCAACCTAAAGAATTGGATTATCGTAAAAAACAATTGCAGAAAATGAAAGAAACGGTCGTTGATTTGGAAGATTTAGAAGGGGGAATCTCTATTACGGATTTGACTTTCAATGATTTTAAAGTAGATGCCGACAGATTAACTGAGGAAGAAATAAAACAATTTGAATTATTTGGGAGCGCAAACTTCTCCTTGGTTGAAAATAATTTAGTCGATCAGCCAAAAGGTGTATTGTTCTGTATTAAAGATTTGAACGAGAAGAATTTTGATGATAAACTGAAGAATAATTTATTACATCCTTTCGCTTTAGTCTATATTACTTATGATGGTGAAATAAATATCCCAATGAGAATGGGTAAAAAAGCTTTGGACCTCTTTAAAAAATTAGCTTATGGAAAACTGACCGTTAAGGAAGAAAATTTAAAAGAATTCAACCTCAAAACGAAAACAGGGAAACATATGAACACATATGTAGATTTACTAAACCTGGTGAAGAACCATATTTCTGGTGAGGAAAAAATGGTTGAATTACAATCTATCTTTAATCCGAATGGATCGATCATTGGCAATACGACCGCAGCTAATGATTACAAAGTGATTAGTTATTTAATAGTGATGTAGCCTATGAATATTGTAGATAAATTTGGATTTCCTCAGCAAATATTAATGGATTTGCCGATTACTAAAGTCGCACTAAAAAACAATGATGATGCGACTTTGAGCGATCGAAGGCTTTTGGATAACCCTGATATCCAAAGTATTCGAATGAAAGCAATCATCAAACAGGAAACTGCCAATATTCCTCCTTTTCAATCAGAGGATGAATCCTACTTAGAAGTATATTGTGTTGATGTGATTTTACAAGCAGGGACTTATGAAAAATATTATAAGAAAATAGCCCACTTATTGCATAAACTTATTCCGCATCATCTTATAATCATCATTCAATCGGATGACCATACGATGGTCAATTTCAGTTTGGCTACCAAATCTATCAGTAAAAATAGTGAGCAGCTGAGGGTCATTCAAAATGAATTTTATACCGAAAAAATTGATTTTGAAAATGAGTCATTTCTTGAGGCTTTACATTATGAAAATGCCAATAAGCAAAACCTCAAAACCTTGTATAACTATTATATAATGGTGGCGCAAAACTATAATCTCATAGATGTTACTCAAAAATTTCAATTAAGAACTTATGAGCAAACAGAAGAAATGCTCACCCTTCAAGAAGAAATTGAAGCATACCAAACTCAAATCAATCAAAATATAAAACAGCTCACAGCGGCAACACAAATGAGTGAAAAAGTACAGTTAAACACTGACATTCACACATTGAAAACGAAAATAGAAGAATTAAAAAACACCTTATTAAACTATGGAAAAGATCAATAAACTAACGTCTGAAGACATCGTTGAACAAAATATAGAAAAACTAAAAGAAATCTTTCCTACTGCATTTGCAGAAGGGAAATTGGTAGTGGAAGAATTACAAGCTTTGGTGGGTGAATACATCGAAGAAAATAAAGAATTCTACCAAATGACTTGGGCAGGTAAAACCGAAGCAAAAAAAGAAGCCAACAAGGTATCTACAGGAACATTACGCCCAAATAAGGAAGATAGTAAAGATTGGGACACAACAGGAAATATATTCATTGAAGGAGATAATTTAGAAGTGTTGAAATTGTTGCAAAAAACCTATAGCAACAAAATTAAAATGATCTATATCGATCCACCTTACAATACAGGTAAAGATTTTGTGTACAAAGACAACTACAAAGACAACTTAACCAATTATTTAGAACTTACAGGGCAAACGGATGGGGATGGCAAAAAACTATCTACCAACACGGATAGTGATGGGCGTTACCACAGTAATTGGCTGAATATGATGTACCCACGTTTAAAATTAGCTCGTAATTTGATGACCGATGATGGGGTAATATTTATTTCCATCGATGATAACGAACAAGCCAATTTAAAAAAATTGTGTGATGAAATTTTTGGTGAGGAGAACTTTGTAAACACCTTGATATGGAACAAGCAACACTCGCAGCAACAAGGGGTTATAAAGAGATATCACGAAAGTGTCTTAATTTATGCAAAGAATACATTAGTAATCAGTAAAATAAAAGGTGGTGAAGGAGAAATTAATGCTGGTGCACAAAAAAAAATTTCTAAATCAAATCCAGCTAGTTCATTTGTTTTCCCAAAAGGGACAAGAGTTGATTCAAAAAAGGATTTTATTTTAGAAGGAACTTATGGAGGTTCTGAGAAAACGACAGTTATTAATGGAAGATTTGTTTGTATTAATGGGTTTTTAGCTGAAGATGTCGAATTAGAAGCTGGGTGGACTCAAAAAAATCAAATGATAAGTTGGTTTAACAATTTAGAAACTATTGATTCTAAGGGACAAAAAGTTTTAGAATTTTACTTTAACTCAGAAGGAAAATTAAAATGTAGAAAAGAAAGATCTGTAATTACGCCATCATCAATACTTCCAAATTTCGGTATGTCAAGCCAAAACACAGAAGAATTATCTAAATTAATTGGTGGTCACTATTTCGAAAATCCAAAGCCAGTTGAAATGATTAAATTATTATCAAATTGGTTTACTGAAAGTGATAACAAAATATTAGATTTCTTTTCAGGCTCAGGAACAACAGCCCACGCTGTAATGGCATTAAATGCTGAAGATGGAGGTAATAGAAAATGTATTTCGGTACAATTACCTGAACCCACCGATGAAAAATCGGAAGCTTACAAGGCAGGTTATAAAACTATTGCAGAAATTACAAAAGAACGCATCCGTAGAGCAGGTGAATTAATCAAAAAAGAATTATTAGAAAAAGGAGAAGCGGAGGCTGAGCGTAGTCGAAGCCTAGATGTTGGTTTCCGTGCGTTTAAATTAGATAGCTCAAACATAAGAACTTGGGATACAGCTGTAGAAAAATTGGAAGGGCAATTAGATGCATTCGAAGAAAACAATGGCGATAGCATCAAATCAGATCGTACAGAAGAAGATGTATTATTCGAAATCTTATTAAAATACGGTTTAGAATTAACCTTACCTATTCAAGAAAAAAAGGTTGACGGTTGTACCATTTACAATATTGGTTTTGGTGCGATGTACATCTGTTTAAGTAACGATATCAAAGTTTCTGTAGCAAAAGCAATTGGTGAATGGCACAAAGAATCCTTTGATGACAAACCATCTGTAATTTTCAAAGATGCAGGTTTTGCTAACGATGCAGACAAGACAAATACTGTACAAACCTTACGTCAAGCAGGAATTGAAAATGTAAAATCGATTTAGGTATGGAATCCTTAAAAGAATTGATAGCTCAATTAAACGCCACGGACGAATGTAGCCGTATTGAAGCCAAAAAAGCTTCCGAAATTGGCAAATCGATTATGGAAACGGTTTGTGCATTTGCCAACGAACCTAACCTTGGTGGAGGTTATTTGTTATTAGGAGTAGAAAAAGAAAGTAGCAACAATAGTTTATTTCCAGAATATATTGTATCGGGAATTCCCACTGAAAATTTAGATAAGATTCAAACAGATTTAGCAACTCAGTGTTCGAGTATGTTTAATAAACCGATACGTCCTAACATTAAAGTGGAGACGATCAATGACAGAAACGCTATTATTGTTTTCGTTGAAGAATTAGCCGAAGACCAAAAGCCTTTGTATATTAAAAACAAAGGTTTGCCACAAGGTGCATACCGCAGAATTGGTGCCGCTGATTTGAAAGGAACTGAAGATGATTTAAGCATTTATTATAACAATACGGAGTCCTTTGATAATTCGATAGTTAAAGATGCTGAATTGGAAGACCTTTCAGAAGAAAGCATTGAATTGTATCGAAAATACAGAGCTTCGGTAAATGCTGATGCAGAAGAATTGCAATATTCAGACATTGAATTATTAAGATCTATCAATGCGATAAAGAAAAAGAAAGATGAAATGTTAGTCACCTATACAGGTCTACTAACTTTTGGTACTAAAATGGCTTTGCGCCGAATCCTTCCGATGGTTCGTGTTGACTATATACGTGTATCAACCAATGATTGGGTGGAAGATGCAGATAATCGATTCAGTTCTACTTTAGATATGAGAGGCTCTTTGTTAGAATTAGTACAAAGAATTATTCATACCATTAGTGATGATCTGCCAAAGGGTTTTGAACTAACTGATGAAAATATTCAAGCCAAAAATATGGGACTTCCTTTAAGAGTCTTACGTGAGGCAGTTGTAAATGCATTGATACACAGATCTTATAGAGAAAACTCCCCGATTCAGATTATTAGATACCCCAATCGAATTGAAATAATGAACCCAGGATTTTCATTAAAAACTGAGGAACAATTAGGGGAACCAGGCTCGATCAACCGAAATCCACATATTTCTGCTATATTTCACGAAACTAACTTGGCAGAAACCAAAGGTTCAGGAATTAGGACAATGAGAAGGTTAATGGAAAATGTGTCAATGATGCCTCCAACCTTCGAGAGCGATCGTGAAAATAATCGGTTTACGGTTCGACTTTTACTCCATCATTTATTAAATGAAAATGATTTAATGTGGTTAAAACATTTCGATAATTACTTCCTTACAGACAACCAAAAACGAATACTAGTCTTTATTCGTGAAGTTGGGGCAGTTGATAATTCATCAGCACGCCAAATTAACGGGACAGAATCAAATATTACGAATTTAGATTTAAGAAAATTAAGAGAGATAGGTTTGCTTGAGCAAATCAATAAAAATAGACATGCGTATTATCTACCGAGTTCCTTATTAAAGGCAACCTATCAACCAGCTGCTGAAGATACTTTAGTTGATAATAGTCTTAGTGCACTACCTACTAACCTTAGTGCACTACCTACTAACCTTAGTGCACTACCTACCAACCTTAGTGCACTACCTTTTGATCTTAGTGCACTACCTGAAGATAGTTTGGGTAAATTATCTAATTTAATGGACCAGATAAATAATTTGCCAAAACGGATAAATGATAAATCGTTAATATCAGAATTAATTCTTCAATTATGTGAAATACACACATTTAAGTTAAATGAATTAGCACTTATAATTGGACGATCTGATAAATATATATTAAGGGAATTTATAAAACCATTATTAAACGAAAAGAAAATAAGCTACAAGTATCCCGATATGATCAATCACCCAGATCAGGCATATTTAACTACTAACAAACTGAATGATTAAACGATGGCAATGAAAATACAATTTGAAGATAATTTAAAATATCAACAAGATGCTGTAGATGCTGTTGTTGATGTTTTCAAAGGACAAGAAAAATTACAATCAAACTTTACAGTTTTAGCGCCAACTGACCAAACCATTGGTTATGAGGCAGACTTAGGTTATGCTAACAGGTTTAATTTGTTTGATAGACAATTGGTAGACAATACGCAAGAAATACAATTAAGAAATGGTTTGAGGTTGTCTAAACCACAAGATATTGATAGAAAAAAACTGCAATATACCATAGAAATGGAAACAGGTACGGGAAAGACCTATGTTTTCACCAAGTCGATTTTTGAATTGAATAAGCGTTACGGTTTCAAAAAGTTTATCATTGTAGTTCCTTCAGTTTCTATACGTGAAGGAATCAATAAATCCTTAGAATTAACGGATGAACATTTTAAAAGTTTATATGATAATGTGCCTTACAAATATTTTATATACGATAGTTCTAATTTGAGCCAAGTCCGTGATTTTGCTACGTCTGATCAAATCAGAATAATGATTATCAACATTCAAGCTTTTGCTCGGGATTTAAATTCAAAAAGTAAAGCCAGACGTATCATATTAGATTATAATGATCGCTTAGGAGCAGTTCCTATGAATTTAATAAGAGAAACGAATCCTATAGTAATCGTTGATGAACCGCAAAGTACAATGAGTTCACCTTTGCAGAAAGAGGCTATACAAAATTTAAACCCATTGGCTGTTTATCGTTTTTCAGCCACTCACAAAGAGAAAATTAATCTCTTATACAAGTTTGACGCCATTGATGCATACAACGATAATAAGGTGAAAAAGATTGAAGTAGCATCCATCACGACACAAAATGAAGTAAGTGATGGTGCATTTGTTCAATGTATGGGAGTGTCTAATAAAAATGGTATAAAAGCCAAGTTAATTTTAGATATCAAAGGTCGTAATGGCAAAGTGTCACGTAAGTCTAAGGAGGTTAAACTGGGTGATGATTTGTATGAAATCACCAAGCTGGAACAGTATTTTGGATATATTATCAATGAAATAAACATCGAATATGAATACGTTCAATTTACCAATGGCAAATTGATTAAATCAGGAGAAATTGTGGGCGGTGTAAACGACCGAGAAATCAAACGAAAGCTGATTGCTAAAACCATCGAAGAACATTTGGATAAGGAAGTGACATTAAATCCAAAAGGAATCAAAGTGTTGAGTTTGTTTTTCATCGATAAAGTTGAAAAATACCGTCAATATGATGAAGAAGGAAATCATTTTAATGGTGATTATGCCAATGTTTTTGAAGAAGAATACAATCGTATCATTCAATCACCAAAATATAAATCTTTATTTAATGAAATTATAGATATCAATACGGATGTTTCTGAAGTACATAAGGGATACTTTTCAAGCGATAAGAAAGGGAAAAAATCAAACTCGAAAGATAAGTTTGAATTTTTTAGAGACACTTCAGGCTCAATTAAAGCCGATGAGGATACTTACAAATTGATAATGAAGGATATAGAACGCTTGTTAAGTTTTGACACCCCCGTTCGCTTTATTTTTTCTCATTCAGCTTTAAAGGAAGGTTGGGACAATCCGAATGTTTTCCAAATCTGTTTATTGAAAGAAATGGGGGCTTCAGAAATACGACGTCGTCAGGAAATTGGTCGAGGCTTACGTATTGCAGTGGATCAAACAGGAAACCGAGTTTATGATGAAAATGTGAATATCCTAACTACAATAGTCAATGAAAGTTTTGTAGATTTTGTGGAAGGCTACCAAAAAGAACTATCAGACGATACAGGAATTAAGTTTGGCTACTTATTTATTGAGTCATTCAATACCATTTCAACAGGAATTGACGAATTCAATCAACCTATTTATTTTGGTCAAGAAGAATCAGAAAAGTTATTTAACCACTTTATTGAAAAAGAATATATCGATAGAAGAGGGAAAATTCAAGACAGCTTAAAATTAGCTGTAAAAGAGAGCAATGTAGATCTAGGACAAGAGTACGAAGAGATAGTGAGTAAACAGATTATTAGTAGAATAAAAGAGGTTGCGGGAAGCTTAGATATCAAAAACAACGAGGAGAAAGTACACGTAAAGCTAAACAAGCAAGTGTATTTATCAGAAGACTTTAAAGCACTTTGGGACTCAATCAAATATAAAACAATTTATAAAGTAGATTTTGATTCAGATGAATTGATTGAGAAGTGTATTGATTCTTTGAATCGAAATATTTTAAATGAAAAAGCCAAATTAGAACATACCGTTGCTACTTTATCAGTGGATAAGTCCGGAGTAAAAGCTGAAGGTGAAATTAAAAAATATGTAGAGCATCTTGAAACACAGGTAAACCATCTACCAGATATTATCACTTATCTACAAAATGAAACAGATTTAACCCGAAAATCATTAGTGAGAATATTAAAAGGCATAGAACCAAGAGTTTTAAATTATTTTAAAATTAATCCTCAAGCATTTATTGAAAGTTGTATTGATGTGATCAATCTTCAGAAGCGTTTGTTTATAGTTGATGGAATCAAATATGAGAAAATTGGCGAAGGAGCGTACTACGATCAAAGATTGATTGAAAATGAAGACTTGGTGGGGTATTTAAGTAAATACTTGGTTGAATCAACAAAATCAGTGTTTCAACAAACTTTATGTGATTCTCAAGTCGAAGTGAATTTAGCGAAGGAATTTGAAATGAGTGAAAACATTTCTCTATATACAAAATTGCCAAGTTGGTTCAAAGTGCCTACACCTTTAGGAACTTATAATCCCGATTGGGCAATTATGTACAATAAAGGAGATGGCGATCAATTGTATTTCGTTACGGAATCAAAAGGAACAACCATAAATGAATTTTTAAAACCGATAGAATTAGGCAAGATAAAGTGTGGAAAAGCACACTTCGAGAGTATTGGTAGTCGGATGATCGTAGCGGCAAACATTGAAGACGTACAAAATAAAATAGATTCGATTTAAAGATTTTTAATTAGTGATTTTGCCAGTAATTACCATCATAAAAACGTGTTAGTGGTTTTGTTCTTATGCTAAAATAGCAGAAGTTCGAAAGGATTTAGATAGCAGAATTCAATCAAATTTGAATACATTTTAAATGCAGTAAATTATAGAATTTAAAAAAATAGAAAAACGTTTCAGCGTAGCAGATTTAGACCAGACAAAAAGAAAGTGTAAAGCGACATAAATAACGTATTTGAAGATTTAAGTTTTCTAAGACTGATTTACTTTAAATAAACATCTCCATCTCCAATCCCATCCATCAACAATTTTCACTATATTTACTGATAATCAATGAGTTGATTGGTTTGGGCTAAGTTGTGTTTTGTCGATGATAGGCGAGTGGTGCAATGATGTCCGGATTGAATCGATTCGATTTTTAACGCTAAAACTTTTTATCATGAAAACAGTTTCCTCTCTAATTTTTTTTTATTGACGGCTTTTTTTGTTAATGCTCAATTCTTAGAAAAAGTGAAAGAAATCAATCCCAATGGGGATGCTTTGCCTATGGATTTGGTGATTTACAATGAGAAACTTTATTTCACTGCCGATGATGGTGTGCATGGACACGAACTTTGGGTGAGCGATGGGACGGAAGAAGGTACTTATATGTTGAAAGATATTTATCCGGATTTTTTGAGCTGGCCAAATGGTTTTACGGTTTATAATGATAAATTGTATTTTCAAGCGAGAGACGAAAGTCATGGTGAAGAGTTATGGGTTTCGGATGGAATTGAGCAAGGGACAGTGTTGTTTTATGACATTCATCCGACGGGTCACAGTGAAGTAAGTGGCTTTTTTGTTTTTGATGGGAAAATGTATTTCATAGCTTATGATGGTGTGCATGGCATGGAACTATGGGTAACCGATGGTACGCCTCAAGGAACTCATTTGTTCAAGGATATTAACACTACTAATTCTGGGAGTAGTTTTCCCAGAAATTTTTTCATTTTTGAAGGTCAAATGCTTTTCAATGCTGATGATGGTATTCATGGTAAAGAACTTTGGACCACAGATGGAACGGAAGAAGGAACGGTTTTATTAAAAGATTTAAATGATTTTTTAACATCGAGTAATCCTCAAAATTTTTATCTGCACAATGGTAAAGTCTTCTTTACGACTAATCTTTCATTGGGTAATGTTAATTTCTGGCAAACCAATGGAACAGAAGAAGGAACGATTCCGTTGTATTTTTCCGAAATTGAAAGTAGAGCTCCTCAGAATTTTATAAGTTACAATGGTGAATTGTTTTTTACAACTATGCATGGATACGATGATTTTAAATTTTGGAAATACAATGCGGATGGATTGACGCAAATCATTTATGAAAATACTCCAAGTGGTCAATTGACGGTGTTTAGCGATTTCATAATTTATGAAGATACACTTTATTTTTCTGCTAACTTGGATGAAGGAGGAATTGAACTTTGGCGATTGACAACGGATGCTCTAAATGTGAAAGATGTTCAGTCGATGGATGATTTGAAAGTTTATCCGAATCCTGCAAAATCAACTTTGAATATTAAATCGCAACATGAAATTAAAAATGTGAAGTTGATGGATGCGACGGGTAGAACTGTTTTGGAGAAAAATTTCAATTCAACCGAAGTTATCTTAGATGTTTCAAATTTACAGGCATCGGTTTATTTCATCAATATTACTACTAAGAATTCAAAACATTCGACTAAGATTATTGTAGAATAAATGATCAACAAGATTTAACAAAACATTAAATATTTACAAATGAAAAATCAATAAAGCATTGACCTATGTCAATGTATGAATATTTAAGTATGCTTATTTTTGCAATTGAAGAAAATTAATTTAGAAAATAAAGAGTTAAGATGAGTTTTATAGAAATTGCAAAGAGTAGATATACGACTAAATTGTATGATGCGAACGGTAAAATTTCTGATGAGGATATTGAGAAATTGAAAGAAATTATTAGATTAAGTCCTTCATCGATCAACAGTCAGCCATGGAAATTTACTTTTGTGGGCGAAGGAGAGATGAAGCGAAAATTAGCTGATTTAGCTTTTTGGAACAAGGATAAAATCAATGCAGCAAGTCATTTGGTAGTTTTCAGTGTGATCGATGATATATCGTTGTTCAAAGCTCAAATCAATGAACATTTAGGCGAGGGTGCAATCAAATATTTTGAAGAATTCTTAGAACCTAAAGGAGAAGCCGAAATTAAAGCTTGGATGAGACATCAGGTTTATTTATCCTTAGGATTCTTTTTATCGGCTTGTGCGAGCATGGGCA
>Ga0209487_1001354_pt1 | contig 20781 bp, 21 predicted proteins | sample Poulit2012_FD_187524 | JGI IMG/M metagenome (GOLD analysis project Ga0209487, IMG submission 187524) | Agricultural soil microbial communities from Georgia to study Nitrogen management - Poultry litter 2012 (SPAdes) (version 2) | ecosystem: Environmental > Terrestrial > Soil > Agricultural land...
TTAATATGAGAAGAGACGAACTTGAATTTTACGGAAAGGAGTAAAGTAAGGGGTGAAATCTATTGAATGGAAGTATGAATTTGCTTCAACTATGACTAAAAAAATATAAAATTTCACTTAACAAGCGACACAACATAATCTGAACCTTTATAAAAGCTATATTTTATGTGGGAAATCTGTCTGGAACTTTTGAATGAATAATATTATTCTAGTGGTTATCCTTAAATGAGTAAAGGATATTCAGTTAATAATGTGAGCGCCTTCAAAAATCATCTACTATTTATGGGAATATTATGTATAATAAATGTAGGTAGGAAAGTGCAGTGTGTCAAAGCGCTTAATTTATCATAAAAAAGAAGGAGGTAAAAGTAATATGTCTCATGATCATGACGCTTTATTAGATAGGGATCGAAAAAAAGAGCCAAAAGTTGAATTAGAAAGAAAAGAGGGAGAACCGACTTTAGCTTTCATAGGGGCTTCTTGGGCCGCTTTATTGATTGGTGTTTTGGCTTTTCTTATCGGTTTGTTTAATTCAACAATGGAATTGAATGAACAAGGCTATTATTTTGCAATTTTAATATTCGGGCTTTATGCTGCTGTGTCCCTACAAAAGGCAGTAAGGGACAAAGATGAAGGAATTCCAGTTACTAGTATATATTTTGGTATTAGTTGGTTGGCACTTATTATCTCTATATTTTTAATGGGCATCGGATTATATAATGCAGGAAGTATTATTCTAAGTGAAAAGGGTTTTTATGGTATGGCCTTTGTTCTTAGTTTATTTGCAGCCGTAACCGTTCAAAAAAACATAAGAGATTCACAGAGAGCGAGAGAAAGAGACTGAAATAATTTACTATACATGTTTTATCATAAGGCTTCTGGACACGTTTGTTGGACAGTTTATGATCACAAAATACATTCGTAATGGCTAAAGAAGTCAAAAAACGATGATGTTATTTGAATAAAACAGACCCATCTCTAGTTTAGGCTAGAGTTTTTTTATATGAAGTTTTTCGGACGCTTATGCCGTTCAAATCATATAGAATATCCTAATAAGATATTGTTATATTAGGAAAGAGATCTATGTATATTCAGCTAAGGAGGAGTAATGTGATGAATTATTTTAAAAGTATGATGTTTCTTATGATCGGGGTCATTTTATTAGTGGGATGTAAGCCTTCGGAGAAATATGCGGGGGAGTGGAGTGCTGTTTCAGATCGTGGAGAAGCGGTAAAAATGCATTTTGATCGAGAGAAGAAAACGTTGACACTTACAGGTAGTGATGGGAAAGAAGAGGTACATGAAATCAATCAAAATGCTACGGGGATTAAAAATAGTTTGCAGTATTATCGAATTGAAATTGAAGAGGACTCTTATTATATAATTTTTAAAGATCGAAAAGATGAGGGGAATGCGGAATTTGTAAAGCAGACAAATCATGGAAGTGATTTTGATGATATGGTCGGGGATGTTATTTTTGAGATGAATCGTGATCATGTGCCGGATGAATGAGGTGAAATTGGAGTGTAAACGAGCGGATGGGGACAGTCCCCCACCGCTTTATCACTTTAGTATGGCGGGGGACTGTCCCCAGTGAAAAAAGGAGGGTTTGTTTTGATAAAGGAAGATGTATTATTTAAAAGTGGGGCAAATGCTATGAAGAAATTTGAAGGTGTTGGTGGGATCCTGTATTTAACGAATGAGGCCTTGTACCATAAACCCCACAAGTTAAATATCCAATCAGGTGAAACGTTTATTCCATTGTCTACCATCAAGCGATTTGAAGCGAAAAACGATTTGTTAATTTTGCGTAATCTGCTTATGGTTATTACGGAAGATGATAAACTGTTTAAATTTAGAGTGAGTAAAAGAAAAGAATGGATTCATAAATTAAATGAAGTCTTAGGATAGTTCGTACCTTCACACCAATTTTGATGTGAAGGTATTTTTGGTTTAATATAATAGGCCCTTTTGTTCTTGAATTGAGAATAGGGATTTATTTATTCATTATTTTTTGTAGCAATGCCCATATCTCCATCTACTTTACCACTTTAGCATGGCGGGGGACTGTCCCCAAAATAGTTTTTGCATGCGAAATTAGCTTCTTTGACGTATGATAAGGGGAGGGGAGTGTTTCACCAATCTTGTTTAGGGTATTTTTTGTAAACTACCATTAGACTTGATTTGGGGGAGACTTCTTTTTTATTGACGTAAACCCCTTAAAATTATAAGCGCTAGGAATGATGATGTTCATGTCAGTTAATAACCGATTTACATGACAATTTTTAATTCATCAATTGAAATAGTTTTAACAAATGGAGGTGCCTATTATTGTTGAGATTTGAACATGTTTCAAAAGTGTATAATGGAGAAACAAAGGCAGTTAATGATTTATCTTTACGCTTTAAGGAAGGCGAGTTTATTTGTTTCATCGGGCCAAGTGGTTGCGGAAAAACGACAACGATGAAAATGATTAATCGATTGATTGAACCTTCTTCTGGAAACATCTATATTAACGGAGAGAATATCTCCGACAAGGATCCAGTGAAGCTTCGCAGGGAGATTGGGTATGTCATCCAACAAATTGGGCTGTTTCCGCATATGACGATACAGGAAAACATTGGAATCGTTCTGAAGTTATTAAAATGGCCTGAAGAAAAGCGGAAGGCAAGGGCAAAGGAGTTAATTAGCCTAGTGGATATGACACCAGATTATTTGGATCGCTATCCACACGAACTAAGTGGTGGCCAACAGCAACGGATTGGTGTTTTACGTGCTTTGGCAGCAGATCAGTCACTTATTCTAATGGATGAGCCATTCGGTGCGCTTGATCCTATTACGCGCGAATCTTTACAAGAGGAATTTAAAATATTGCAAAAAAAGTTGGGCAAAACAATTGTTTTTGTTACACACGACATGGATGAAGCGCTGAAGTTGGCAGATCGAATCGTTATTTTGCGCGATGGGGAATTGGTTCAATGTGATACACCTGATGAGATTTTGCGTAACCCAGCAAATGACTTTGTTGAGGAGTTTGTCGGAAAGGATCGACTTGTACAGGCTAAACCAGATATTCAAACGGTTGAACAGATCATGAATCCAAACCCGATTACAACGACGAAGGACAAAACACTTGTACAGGCGATCCAACATATGAAGCAAACGAAAGTTGATACGTTGCTTGTTGTCAATGAAGAGCATGTACTAGAAGGATTTATTGATGTCGCAGTGATCGATCAAAAAAGGAAGAAAACAACCCTCGTCGCAGATGCCTTTGAAACGAAAATGCTTACAGTGACGGAAGGAACCTTTATTCGTGACGCGATCCGGCAAATTTTAAAAAAGGGTGAAAAGTATATCCCTGTTATTGATAAAGAAAAACGTTTAATCGGAATTATTACAATGGCAAGCATTGTCGATATGGTTTATGACTCAATATGGAGTGAGGAAGACTTATGAATACAGGGATAGGGAGGGATTTGAGTGGAAAGTGTTTTCAGCTTTTTAAGTAGTAATGGTTCCGAATTGTTGTTTAAAATATGGGAACATATATATATATCACTGATCGCCGCCTCGTTAGGGATCCTTGTTGCTGTTCCACTCGGAGTTCTGTTAACGCGGATACCCAAATTTGCCAATGCGGTAATGGGAGTCCTAAGTATCGTACAAACCTTTCCTAGTTTTGCGATATTAGCGTTTTTAATCCCGTTATTTGGGATTGGAAAAGTGCCAGCAATTATCGCTTTATTTATTTATTCTGTCCTCCCTATTTTGAGGAACACGTACATAGGTGTGAGTGGATTGAATCGAGATTTACTTGAAGCAGCTAGTGCCATGGGAATGACGCAATGGGAAAAGGTTATCTATGTTGAACTACCACTTGCAGTTCCCGTGATCATGACAGGGATTCGTGTATCAACCGTCTATTTAATTGGCTGGGCAACACTCGCTGCCTATATTGGTGGAGGTGGCTTAGGGGACTATATTTTCAGTGGACTTAACTTATATCGAGCTGATTTCATTATAGCTGGAGCTATCCCCGTCACAATTCTTGCCCTATTTACCGATCTGTTTTTAGGACGAATTGAAGGAAGGGTAACGCCAACTGGAATGAAAAAGTTGAAGGACGCTAACTAGAAGGGTGGCAATATTTAGATGTTTAAACAAAAACGATACTTTATTTATTTGTTGCTTATATTATCAATTATGATAAGTGCTTGCTCGCTTCCCGGACTTAGTGGACCTGCTAAAAACACGGTTACGATTGGAACGCTCGACACATCAGAGTCACAAATTATGGGACATATCGTTAAGCTTCAAATCGAACATTACACCGATGTGGAAGTGACAATGATCAGTAATTTAGGTTCATCTATTGTGCAGCATCAGGCGATGACAAGTGGTGATGTAGATATTACCGCAACAAGATATACGGGAACAGATTTAGCCGGAGCTTTAGGCATGGAGCCAGAAAGTGATCCTGAAAAAGCGCTCGAAATTGTTCAACGTGAATTCCAAGAAAGATTTGACCAAACATGGTTCGATTCATACGGCTTCGCTAATTCTTATGCATTTGCAGTTAGAAAAGAAGTGGGGGAAGAAGAGAATCTACAGACAGTATCCGATTTAGAAGCGATTGCTGCAGACCTGAGGTTTGGTGTTGATAATTCATGGTTAAACCGAAAAGGTGATGGGTATCAGGGTTTTGTAGAAGAATATGGTTTTGAATTTGCCGAAACATTCCCCATGCAAATCGGTCTCGTGTACCAAGCAGCAGCAAATGAAAAGATGGATGTTGTGCTTGCTTATACAACAGATGGGCGGATAAAAGCCTTTGATCTACAAGTGTTAGAAGACGATAGACAGTTCTTCCCAGCCTATGATACATCACTGGTAGCCCATAATGAAATCTTAGAAAAACATCCTGAACTACAGGAACCCTTACAAAAATTATCTGATAAAATTGATACAGAAAAAATGCAGGAATTGAATTATGAAGCGGATGGAAAACTAAAAGAACCATCGATCATTGCAAAAGAATTTTTAGAGGAAGCCAATTATTTTGAATAACGAATCCGGAAAGTAGGAAATGACTATGGAAACAATACAAGATGTTTTATTCTATTATTCACAAAATGCGTGGTATGTATGGGAACAATTTTTTCGGCATTTCCTCATGTCTATCTACGGAGTCCTATTCGCAGCAATTGTTGCTATTCCACTCGGAGTTTTGATCGCGCGCTATCATCGATTAAGTAAGTGGGTTATTTCACTTGCAAATATTATTCAAACCATTCCCGCTTTAGCGATGCTCGCCATTCTGATGCTTGTCATGGGGCTTGGACCGAATACGGTAGTGTTTGCACTCTTTTTGTATTCATTGTTGCCGATTACTAAAAACACATATACAGGTATTCTTAATGTTGATCACTCTTTAACTGAATCTGGAAAAGCAATGGGAATGACCAAATTTCAAGTTCTAAAGATGGTCGAACTTCCCCTTGCGTTATCTGTCATTATGGCCGGATTACGAACGGCATTAGTTATTTCCATCGGGATTGCAACAATTGGGACATTTATCGGATCCGGCGGTTTAGGGGATATCATATTGCGCGGGACAAATGCAACAGACGGTACCGCCATTATTTTAGCAGGTGCTATCCCAACGGCTTTAATGGCTGTGATTGCAGATGTCGTTATGGCTTGGTTCGAACGAATCTTATCACCAAATAAAAAAGGGGCAAGTGATTTGCAGATGGCCGGAGAACAAGAGGGTTAGGCTTTAACCGTGTAAGAACGTTTCCTGAAGACTCTATTGGAGAGAAAATGAGCTGAACATATGATTTGATATATTTTTGAATCGTACTGGCTCTCTATAAGTACCACAAAATGAATGTGGAAAGGGTGAAGACCATTAATAAAACATTTATCTACCAAAATAAACTACCCAGCTTGCCAATACCGCCTTTAAGTAGCACGCAAGCGAAACTTTATGAATGGATTAAGCCGTTGGTAAGCAAAGAACAATTTGAACAAACAACAAATGAGATTCAACGTTTCTTTGCAGAAAATGGAGAAGCAGAGAAGCTTCAAGAAAAATTACATGCCTGGGATCAAAGTAGAAAAGGAAGCTGGTTAGCACCACTTTGGGAAGGTCATTATTTAAACCATCGGGATCCCTTGCCACATAGTACAAACTTTAATGTATTATTAAAAAGTGATCCAGATAAAAATCAGGATACCATTATGGAAACAGCCGGGGAAATTAGCGTTTTAGTCACAAAGTTATATCATAAAATGATCGATGGAAAACTAGAGCCGTCTATGTTTAGGGGTAAACCACTCGATATGAGTCAATATAAAAAGTGGTTTCGCTCAATGCGAATCCCGCAATTAGAAAGAGACGCATTCTATGTAGCTGATTTCGATAAAAAGAATAATCATGTCGTCATCTTATATAAAAACAATGTTTATAAAGTATCCGTGACAAATCATGACGGTGTGATTTATCAAAGCTTTGACATCACCGCGGCAATCGAAGCAACGATAGGGGCGGGGGAAGATGAGGGTGTGAATGTTGGTCTCATTACAACGGCTGAAAGAGATTCGGCAGCTAAAGTATACGACGAACTCAACATGTCTAAGGTGAATGCTGAAACACTTCAAACAATCGCTGATTCCCTTGTTGTGATCTCAATCGATGAAGAAAGTAAGAATCCCGAGGAAGCAATTAAAAACTTGATGTTAAATTCCACCAATAAGTATTTCGATAAGACTATCCAAATTATCATTACGAAACAAGGGGAAGTCGGTTTCAATATTGAGCATTCTGGTGTCGATGGGACATCGGTTTCCACAGTGATAAGCTACATTAGTCAAGGACTAATGAAAGACGACCCTCAAACAGTTCATACACCTCAAAAACCAATGGTTGAAAAAAAGGAATGGGAACTGTCGGAAAATCTCCAAGAAACATTAGTTCAATTTCAAAAAGATCATTTGCAACGAAAGAAAGATTATTTCCTTCAATCAAGAGTGTTTACCAACTTTGGGGCAGATCAGATTAAAAAAATGAAGATTAGTCCGGATGCCTTTTTCCATATGGCATTACAAATCGCCCAATACCGTACCTATAGGCAACTTAAAAGTGTCTATGAACCTGTATCCGTACGTTTCTTTTATGAAGGAAGAACAGAAAGTGCACGTGCCACGAGTATGGAGAAACGCAATGTGGTGGAAGCGATTGAAAGTGGGAAGGAAACGAATAAATACTTGTACTCCCTTATGCAAACAGCAAGTACGGCCCATTCTCAGCGGATAAGGGATTGCCAAAAAGGATTTGGCATTGAGAGACATCTATATGGTCTTGAGCAAATGTATTATTTATTTGGGGCAGAACTAGGCTTGAAAGAGTTACCAGCGATCTTTTTGGATGTAGGATATACGACACTCCGCCACGAATTTATATCGACGAGTGGAATGGCTTATGAAAATGCTAAATATCGTATGTTTGCTCCTGTTGAAAAAGATGGTCATGGAGCAGCTTATTTCATTTTAGATGATTCGATTTCCATCAACATCTCAAGTTTTGCGACGAATAAAGAGAATGGTAAGCAATTATTAAAACATATGGTAGATGCATTGGATGAGCTAAGAGTGATTGCTGAACAATGAAGCGAGTGAACAGTTTATGTAGGAGAGTACGATCATGAGATAAGCCAATTAAGATGTATGGGCATCAAGGGAAGTAGTTGTTTTCTTTAGATAGAGAAGCAATACTTTAATTTTAAAAAGGAGACCACCTTCAATCTTAAGATTTATAATCAAGGCGCTACCATCGATCCAAATGATAAAAAAATAAAACCAGACAACCGATAAAAGATCGGAGTGTCTGGTTTTTTAGGGTTATGCACTTTTGTCAATAAGGCCGTCTTTAATGGTGATCAGCTTATCTGCAAATTGAAGCATTTCTTCTTCATGTGTCACAAGCAACGTTGTAATATGCAATGATTTTGTCAAATCTTGAATCAGTTTCATAACTTCTTTTGATCTTGTAGAATCGAGACTGGCTGTTGGTTCGTCAGCGAATAACATATTTGGTTTGTGAATAATCGCTCGTGAAATAGCAACTCGCTGTTTTTCCCCGCCTGATAAAGATGCTGGATAGGCATCTTTTCGGTGGCCCATACCGACGAGTTTTAAAATACGATCAACTTCTTCTTTCTTCTCATGTTTCTTCATTTTTGAACCTGAAACATCAAGCATAAGCAAAAGTTGGTCCTCGACATTTAAGAAAGGGACAAGATGTGAAGATTGGAAGATAAACCCGAATTGTTCAGCTCGGATTTTTCGTACCTCATCTTGTTTCATCGTTGATAAATTATCCCCGTTAAACATGATTTCACCATCTGTTGCGGGTTGTAGACCTGCAGCAATAGTTAGTAGCGTACTCTTTCCCGATCCAGATGCACCAACTAATGCCGTGACCTCACCTTCGTTTAATCTAAGGTCAATACCTTTTAATACTTGTTCTTCTACTTCACCATTCTGAAAGCTTTTCATGAGATTATCAATTTTAAATATCTCCATTTTACATCTCTCCTTGTTGAATCGCTTGTAGGGGCTGTATTTTTTTGATTTGAATACCGGATAAGGTCGCACCAATAAATCCGATAATGAAAAAGACAATTGTTAATTGACCGGTTGTTGCTGCAGTTAAGTGAAATGGCATTCCTTCAGGTGCTATGCTCGAGAATAGTTGACTCAAACCGATAGATAAAGCAAGTGCAATAGATGTGATGACAAACATTTGCGTCCACATCATTTTAAATAATGTACTTGTTTTAACTCCGATAGCTTTTAAAATGCCATAAAGTCCAATTTTTTGGACGTTCATCATGTAGAAGAAAATCCCAAATAGCATACCGCTAATGACAACTAAAAACCAGACGATCATATTCAATGAAAGTTGTTCAGCGCTGTAGCTTGGGATGGTGTTTAGAAAGTCCTTGTTGGAAAAAGCCTGCAGTCCACCCATAGATTTTAGCTCGTCCTCTCCAGGAACAAACACCATTTGCATTTCATTCACACGATACATCTCCTGATAATTACTAGGGTTAATAAAGGCGACAGGTGAGTGACTAAATTTCTGTTCCTCCACAAATCCTTTTACGATAAGGTCTTTGCTAAGTTGATTGTTTGTCAGCTTATCGCCGACTTTAACACCCGCATCCTTTAATGACCCATCAAGCAATACCTCTCCATCTGCAACCTCTGGAAATAAGCCAGGGTTTGTAGCGGTGACAAAGGCAACACTTAGTTGTTTATCGTCTGAATTATTAACAAATCCCATTTGAATGGATAAAGCTGTTGCCTCTTCGTTTTCCTCGACGATTTTATCTTCAATGTTTTCATCTATTTTTGAAAGATTATAAGTCTCATCTGCCTCTTCTTCCATATAGAATGTACCTTCAGGCATATCCTTAATTAATGCTGCGTTATCTTGTGAAAGACCATTTGCTAATCCGGAAATAGTGAATGTTAATAGACTAACCAGAAAAACAATGGATCCTAATATGACAAAACGTGATTTACTCTTGATGATTTCTTTCCATGCCATTTTCAATTTTGTGTCCTCCATCTTGTTGATACTCATACCATAACGGACGAATATGAACGCAATATGAACACATGGGGTCAGTCCCCCACCGCTTTATCACTTTAGCATGGCGGGGGACTGTCCCCAAAAGTCGTATTGTTTTTAATAAACGGGTTTAGAAGTACTATTAGAGGGTAAACTTATAAGAGATAATGATAGAATTCTATCTTACGTAATGACTATATCTGATTTTAGGGGGCTTACATATGCAATTACTACCACGTGAAAGAGAAAAGTTATTAATTGTTGTTGCTGCTGATCTTGCTAGAAGGCGAAAAGAGCGCGGACTTAAATTAAACCATCCTGAGGCCGTAGCGATGATTACATATGAAGTAATCGAAGGTGCTAGAGACGGGAAGACGGTAGCACAATTAATGGAGTATGGAACAACCGTATTAAATCGGGAAGATGTAATGGATGGGGTACCAGAAATGATAGATGATATTCAGGTAGAAGCAACATTTCCTGATGGTACGAAGTTAGTAACGGTGCACAACCCAATTCGATGAAGTTCTGAAGGTGAATAATAGAGTAAAGGAGATTGAAAAACATGTTTCCTGGCGAATATATTTTAAAAGATGAAGAAATTAATTGTAATGAAAATGCTGAGAATACACATTTATTCGTAATAAACAAGGGTGATAGGCCCATACAAATTGGCTCTCATTATCACTTTTATGAAGCGAATAATGCTTTAGCATTTAATCGAGAAGAAGCGTATGGCAAACGTTTAAATATTCCGGCGGGGGCTGCAGTCCGCTTTGAACCTGGTGATGAAAAAGAGGTACAGTTGATTGACTATGCTGGAAAAAGAGAAGTTTATGGTTTTCATAATAAAGTAGACGGACCATTGGAAGGCAGGGATAAAACATGAGCTTTAAAATGTCGAGAGAACAATACGCACAAATGTATGGACCAACAACAGGTGATTCTGTTCGGTTAGCAGATACAGACTTGTTGATACAAGTTGAAAAGGATTATACGAAATACGGTGAAGAGGTCGTATTTGGTGGTGGAAAAGTGATCCGTGATGGAATGGGGCAACATCCACTGATTACCCGTGAGGAAGATGAGCGGGTTCCGGATACGATTATAACGAATGCTCTGATTCTTGACTATACAGGCATTTATAAAGCAGATTTGGCTATTCGAGACGGGAAAATTTCGGGTATTGGAAAAGCTGGAAATCCGCTTGTACAGGATAAAGTGGATATTATTATTGGCGCCTCTACCGAAGTTATTTCAGGCGAAGGGAAAATTATTACAGCAGGTGGCATTGATACGCATGTTCACTTTATAAATCCAGACCAATTTGAAGTGGCTTTATCTGGAGGAACAACGACATTGATTGGTGGTGGAGCAGGTCCAGGTGCAGGATCGAGAGCGACAACAGCAACTCCTGGGAAATGGCATATTGAGAGGATGCTAGGTGCAATGGAAGCCTTCCCGATTAATGTTGGGTTAACCGGAAAAGGCCATGCTGCTGCAAGTGAACCTTTAGCTGAACAAATTCTTGCTGGTGCTATCGGTTTGAAGATTCATGAAGATTGGGGTGCAACACCATCTACTCTTGATCATGCACTAACTGTTGCAGACGAATATGATGTTCAAATTGCCCTTCATGCTGACACATTGAATGAAGCTGGCTTTTTTGAAGATACGATGAATGCAATCAATGATCGTCTTATTCATATGTATCATACTGAAGGAGCAGGTGGTGGACATGCTCCAGATTTGATAAAATCTGCTGGTTATATGAATGTCTTACCTGCTTCAACGAATCCGACGTTACCTTACACAATAAATACAATTGATGAGCACTTGGATATGGTCATGGTTGCCCATAATTTAAATCCTTCTGTACCGGAAGATATTGCTTTTGCTGATTCACGTATTCGTAATGAATCCATTGCAGCAGAAGATATTTTGCAGGATATGGGTGTGTTTAGTATGACAAGCTCAGATGCTCAAGCAATGGGACGTATCGGAGAGGTAGCACTAAGAACATGGCAGACAGCCGATAAAATGAAAAAACAACGGGGAACGATGGAGGGCGATCATGAGCTTTCCGATAATAACCGAGTGAAGCGGTATATCGCTAAATATACGATTAACCCGGCTATTGCCCATGGGATATCGGATTACGTCGGTTCTGTTGAAGTTGGAAAAATGGCCGACCTTGTCATTTGGGATCCACAATTCTTTGGTGTAAAGCCAGAAATGATTCTGAAAAACGGTATGGCTGTTCAAAGTTTAATGGGGGATCCAAATGCTACGATTCCAACACCACAACCAATGCTTTATCGACCGATGTTTGGGGCCTTTGGAAAAGGTTTATCCCATAGTTCGATTACATTTGTTTCGCAAGCAGCTTACGATAATAATATTAAAGAAAAGCTAGGACTTGAGAAAATGGTACTTCCTGTTCACGGTATTCGTCAGCTTACAAAGAAAGATATGAAGTTAAATTCAGCAACACCTGATATCGATGTCGATCCACAAACCTATGAAGTGAAAATAGATGGAGAAGTGCTTACATGTGATCCTGTTGATGTCGTACCAATGGGGCAACGTTATTTCTTATTTTGAGGTGAAAAAATGATTGTAGAAGAAATCGTAATGAATATAAGAGATTTAGCAGCGGATGAAATAAATCATCGTCATAAAGAGGTGGTTTATTTAGAGAGTGCTCATTTAATGAAACGCATTCAGCGTGTAGAAACGGACCATGGTCGTGAAATTGGGATTCGTTTAAAGAATTCGAAAGACCTTGAAGCTGGAGACGTACTGTTTATGGATGATGAGAATATGATTATTGTCGATGTCCAATCAGATGATTTAATTGTCATTAGCCCTCGTAGTATGCATGAAATGGGTACAATAGCCCATCAACTCGGTAACCGGCATTTACCAGCACAATTTGAAGGAAATGATATGCTTGTGCAGTATGATTATCTCGTCGAGGAATTATTAGAGGAAGAGGCTATTCCTTTTAAACGTGAGGAACGTAAGGTAAAACAAGCCTTTCGACATATCGGACATAGTCATGATTAATCCAACACTATCGTTATTCCAGCTATGTGATTCCAATTTTCCAGTCGGATCTTTTAGTCAGTCATTTGGACTTGAGACGTATCTTCAACAGGATACGGTCCGGAATTCGGATACATTTACAGAATGGCTAACCGTTTATGTGAAAGAACAACTCGCCTATGCGGATGGTATTGCAGCAAGGATTGTATATGATGCACTTGGTCATGGAGAGTTAGAGAAAGTATGGGAACTGGATCGTCTGTTAACTGTACAAAACCTAGCTCGAGAATCCCGAGATGGCACACAACGTATGGGGGATAGCATGTTGAATATATCTGATTCTATTTATAACCTACCGTTGTTGTCCACATACCGAGATCGAATTAGAAAAAAAGAGGCATTTGGACATCCGGCCATTGTCTTTACGATGGTCAGCCATCATTTACAAGCAGATAAGGAAACAACTATTTTATATTATTTATATTCAACCGTAATCAGTCTCATTCAAAATGCTGTTCGAGCTATTCCACTAGGACAAACGGAGGGACAGAAGATTATTTATGCTTTTCAAACCGAGTTGAAAGAAGCAACCGATAAAATCATGCATTTAGATGAAGCAGAATTTGGCGTTGTTTCGCCAGGTCTTGAACTTTCACAAATGCAACATGAGCGTGTCGGAATACGGATTTTTAGTTCATAATCTGATGCATACGAAATCTATGAAAGGATGTCTTAACTATGGAACCAATTAAAATAGGTGTAGGTGGTCCAGTAGGGGCCGGAAAAACAATGCTCGTTGAAAAAATTACCCGCGCATTAGCCGATGAAGTAAGTATGGCAGTTATCACAAATGATATTTATACGAAAGAAGATGCTAAATATTTAGTTGAACATGGTGTGTTAGATGATGATCGAATTGTTGGGGTAGAAACCGGTGGCTGTCCACATACCGCAATTCGTGAAGATGCGTCAATGAACTTCGCAGCGATTGACGAACTGAAAGATAAACATTCTGATCTTGATCTGATTTTTGTAGAAAGTGGTGGAGATAATCTAGCCGCCACTTTCAGTCCAGAGCTTGTTGATTTCTCTATCTATATTATTGATGTGGCTCAAGGGGAGAAAATCCCCCGTAAAGGCGGACAAGGAATGATCAAGTCAGATTTATTTATCATTAATAAAACTGATTTAGCGCCATATGTTGGTGCCAGACTTGAAGTTATGGAATCTGATACAAAGATATTCCGTGGTGAAAAACCATTTTACTTTACGAATTTAAAGGATGATTCGGGACTTGATGATGTTATTGACTGGGTTAAAAAGCATGCCTTGTTAGAAGGGCTCGGCCAAGATGTCTAAATGGACAGGTGTTCTCAAACTAGATATGGAGAATCGTCGAGGTCGAACCGTAGCTAAGAAAGTTTATTTTCAGGGTGCATTTAAGGTGATGCGCCCTGTTTATCATAATAATGGGAGTACCCCCTGTTATTATGTGTTGAATCCGGGTGGCGGATATTTGGATGGTGATACGTATAGTATGACTGTTTCACTGGATGAGGGAGCAGAATTAACGCTGACAACACAATCGTCAACAAAGGTATATAAAACCCTTCATTCACATGCATACCAAGAGACAACATTTTATTTAAAAAAGGACAGTTACTTAGAATATTTACCAGATGCACTCATAGCATATAAGGATGCAAAGTATTACCAAAAAAATGTTGTACATATGGCCGAAGGTGCTACATTGCTTTATTCGGATATCGTGACTCCCGGTTGGTCTCCAGAAGGAAAACAGTTTAGTTATGATATGCTTCGCCTGAAAAATGAGATCTACATGGAGGGCGAGTTGGTAGCATTTGATCATATCAAGTTACAGCCTGGAGAACAGGATATGACAGGACTTGGATTCATGGAAGGTTATACTCATTTAGGCTCCTTTATCGTAATAGGGGAAAAGACGGATGAGAAGTTACTTGATCAATTATATGAAGCCATTCAGAAGGAGACCGGTGATTTTTCCTTTGGATTATCACAACTGACTGTTCCCGGTTTTAGCGTTCGGATCATGGCGAACTATACACAGGTTATCGAACGAATCATTACCGTTTGCCATCATATTATTACGGATGAGTGGTATCAGAAAAAGCCGAGCTTCTTACGGAAATACTAAACAACCTATCCGGCAACTACGCAAAAGTTGTCGGATATGTTCATTTTACGTAGGGTTATTTTTCATAAATAATAAGGGTGGAGCTGAGAGTATGAAAAAAATAAATTTACTAATCGCCTTCATTCTCATTGTTATGGTAAGTGCTTGTTCAAGCAATAGTGGAAACGAAGACGAACAAACAAACGAGGACGTTACCAAGAAGGATGAATTGGTATTAGCTGTTGGCGGCGAAACAGAGGAGGGCTTTGATCCGACGACAGGCTGGGGCATGTATGGGTCTCCCTTGTTTCAAAGTACGTTATTAAAGTATGACAAAGAGTTCATGATTGAAAATGACATCGCCACAGAATACGATGTGAGTGAAAACGGTTTGGAATACACGGTAGAGATTCGAGAGGATATCAAGTTTTCTGATGAAGAACCTCTTACAGCAAAAGATGTTGTATTTACTTTTGAAACGGCGAAAGAAAGCGATTCGGTGATCGATTTAAGTAATCTTGATAAAGTAGAAGCAACAGATGAGAAAACAATCGTATTTACATTAAAGCAGCCGGAATCTTCATTTATTTCGCATCTTGTAACAACCGGGATTGTCCCTGAACATGCGTATGATGACACATACAATGAAAATCCGATTGGCTCTGGTCCTTATCAATTGGTGCAATGGGATAAAGGACAGCAACTGATTGTTGAACAAAACCCTCATTATTATGGAGAGAAATCCGAATTTAATAAGTTAACCTTTCTTTTCCTAGAAGAAGATACGGCATTTGCAGCGGCAAAAGCCGGGGAAGTAGATATTGCAGCGATTACACCTAGTTTCGCCAAACAAGATGTTCCTGGAATGGAGCTCATAGAATTAGATACCGTCGATAATAGAGGGATTGTATTTCCTTATATAGAGGCGGGCGAAGAAACAGAAGACGGCGTACCGATTGGCAATGATGTGACCGCAGATGAAAATATTCGTAAAGCAATAGATATAGCCGTAAATCGTGAAGCATTGGTGGAAGGTGTGTTGGATGGGTTTGGAACGCCAGCTCATTCGGTAGCAGATCACCTGCCATGGTGGAATCCAGATACAAAAATAAAAGACAATGAAATGGAAAAGGCAAAAAAGATGTTGGATGAAGCTGGATGGAAGGAAAATAGCCAAGGTGTCCGGGAAAAAGATGGGTTGGAAGCTGCTTTCACTTTACTTTATCCTGCAGGGGATGAAATTCGTCAATCACTATCCCTTACGGTTGCAGAAGAACTTAAAGATTTGGGCATTCACGTGGAAACCGAAGGGCAAAGCTGGAATGACTTAGAGAAAACGATGTTCTCCAATCCGGTTATGATGGGGTGGGGGAGTCATGATCCACTTGAAATGTATAATATTTACAGCAGTGAAACAAGGGGTGAGGGCTTCTATAATACAAACTATTATTCCAATCCGGTTGTCGATGAATACATGGAAAAGGCCATGCGTTCAACTACACAAGAAGAAGCAAATGAATATTGGCAGAAAGCCCAGTGGGATGGTGAAACAGGATTCTCATCCAAAGGGGATGCCCCATGGGTCTGGCTGATTAATCTAAAACATCTTTATTTAGTAGATGAAAACTTGGACATTGGGGATCAAAAAATACAGCCACATGGTCATGGCTGGCCTGTCACAGACTTTATTAGTGAGTGGCAGTGGAAGGAATAGCAGTTCGTTGCATGTGTACCGTAGACTAATCATATGTATGATTGCAACTTATGATCAATCAGGCTATCCCTCAATTCAGTCTGTAATTTGACTACTTACTTGTCAAAGTTAATGAATTTCATAATACCGATTTAGTGCCACATCGCTACAGCATATAGTTTCGTTTAACCATTCTTAACTACATACTGTATCGGTGTTGCTGATTTTGGCAATTATGAAATTCATTCAATGTCTTAGAATAAAGCAAGAAAAGAAAGAGGGATGGCATGCGTTTTAAAAAAATGGCTATATATATATTGAGGGTTTTGTTTAGATTAGCAACGTTATTAATTGCCATTAGCATCCTATCCTTTATACTTGTGAGTCTTTCACCAATTGACCCTGTCCAATCGTATATTGGTGCGGATATGACAAGGGTTAGTCCGGATCAACGTGAAAACATCGCTGAATATTGGGGATTAAATGAATCAAAAGTACAGCAATTTATGAGTTGGGGAAAGTCTATATTACAGGGAGATTTAGGAACTTCCTTATTATATAGGAGTAAAGTTATTGATGTAATTGGAGAGCGGTTTTTAGCTTCATTGGCATTGCTCGTTGTCGCCTGGGTTATTTCCGGTGTGGTCGGTTTCTTATTAGGGATCATTGCGGGTATGAAGAACGGTACATGGATTGATCGTCTGATTAAAGGATTTTGCTTTACACTTGCTTCGACCCCAGCTTTTTGGATGGGTCTCTTATTGTTAATGTTCTTTTCTGTTTGGCTCGGCTGGTTTCCAATTGGTTTGAGTTCACCGGCGGGAGTACTCTCAGCAGATGTTTCACTGATAGAACGTTTACGCCATTTGGTTTTACCTGCCTTAACCTTAAGTATTTTAGGGGTCGCAAACGTAACCTTACATACGAGGCAAAAACTGGTGGAAGTGCTTGAAAGTGAATATATCCGTTTTGCCAAGGCGAAAGGAGAGCGAGGAATAACCTTAGTTTGGCGTCATGGTATACGGAATATATCCTTACCAGCGATCTCCCTGCACTTTGCCTCGTTTGGGGAGCTATTTGGAGGTGCGGTGTTAGCGGAACAAGTGTTTTCATACCCGGGCCTTGGTCAAGCGATTGTTCAAGCAGGTCTTGGTAGTGATATCCCACTATTATTAGGGATCGTTCTATGTAGTGCGCTCTTCGTGTTTATCGGAAATTTTTTAGCAGACTTTTTATATATGATAATTGATCCTCGGATGAGAAGGAGAAGTGGGACGTAATGCTTGATCGCGCGATCAATGGAAAACAGTTTAAAATAAACTTCAATGTCAGGAAACGGATTACGATTAGCGCGGCCCTTGTCCTCCTCATCATGATTGGTAGTGGTTTATTTATCGACGCTGAAAATCTTACTGTCAATATGGAAATAAAAAACCAATCACCTTCCCTTACACATTTGTTTGGAACGGATTGGTTAGGAAGAGATATGCTCATGCGTACGCTAAAAGGATTGACTTTTAGTTTCGGCGTAGGCATACTTGCGGCATTATTAAGTACGCTAATTGCTTTACTACTCAGCCTGTTTTCTACCTGGAATAAAACAACAGATTATATCGTTACCTGGTTAATCGATTTATTTTTAAGTGTCCCACATATTGTTACGTTACTATTAATTTCGTTTGCCCTTGGTGGTGGATTTAAAGGGGTTGTTATCGGACTTGCTTTAACACATTGGCCAAGCTTAACCCGTTTATTAAGAGCGGAAGTACTGCAAATCAAAGCGGCGGACTATGTAGGAGTTTCGCGTCGTTTGGGAAAATCTCGCCTTTGGATTGCACGCCATCACTTTCTGCCCCATATATTCCCGCAGCTGCTCGTCGGGTTTATTTTGCTGTTTCCACATGCCATTTTACATGAGGCTTCCATCACCTTTTTAGGTTTTGGATTATCTACGGAAACCCCGGCTATCGGAATCATATTATCGGAATCGACGCGTTATTTGTCAACAGGTCTATGGTGGCTCGCTTTTTTCCCAGGATTATCATTACTCATTATGGTTGGCCTTTTTGATGCACTCAGCCGAAGCGGACAGAGGATTCTTGATCCGTTTCATGGACAAAGGGGATAAGGAGGAAACATCATGCGCATAGATAAGGGGAGACAAACCGATCAGGTCCCATTGCTAGAAGTGAGGGATTTTTCCTTAACATTCGAAGAATCAGATAACGTCTCTCCTGAAACAGAGTTGGACGTTATACATAAGCTAGACATAACCATCTATCAAGGGGAAATTGTAGCTGTTGTAGGTGCCAGCGGATCTGGAAAAAGCTTATTGGCAAATGCTGTTTTAGGTGTACTACCAGAAAACGCAGTTACAAAAGGTATCTTGAATTATAAAGGAAAAGAACTTTCTAGGAAAAGACAAATCGCCTTACGTGGCAATGAAATTTCGCTAATCCCACAATCTGTAAATGCGCTTGATCCATTAATGAAAACAGCTAAACAAGTTCAAGCGGTGATTAAAAACAAGGACAAGCAAACGATTCAGCAGTCCATTTTTAAAAAAGTGGGTTTAGCTGATGGTACGGGTGATCTGTACCCCTTTGAACTATCTGGTGGTATGAGCAGAAGAGTACTTGCTGCAACCGCGATGGTTAGTGGCGCAAATTTAGTGATTGCAGATGAACCGACACCAGGTCTGGATCCAAAGGCGCTCAACGATACAATCACACATATGAAACAGATGGCAGTAGATGGGAAAGGGATCATGTTTATTACGCATGATATTAATGTGGCTTTACAAGTAGCAGATATGATTGTCGTTATGAACGGGGGTGAAACAGTGGAACATGCCCAAGCGAAAGATTTTACAGGCAAAGGGGAAAATCTAAAACACCCTTATACAAAAGCATTGTGGAATGCACTGCCACAAAATGACTTTTCATCTCCTAGGTTAAAAACCGCTTTTTCTGAAGGGGAGAAAGCTCCCATAAGTCCGGTAACGGCAGCTAAAGATGAAGTCAGCATGCTCGAGGTTAAAGGAATTAGTTATCATTATCCAGATTCCCCATGGCTATTCAAAAACATGCATTTTACTATCAAGCCTGGTGAGATTGTTGGGGTCTTTGGCGATAGTGGCTCGGGTAAGTCAACGATGGGGAAAATCATTGGTGGATACAAAGAACCAGTGGAGGGAAAGATATGGATAGATGGCCGGTGCATTTCGAGCGCAGCTGTTCACCCTGTACAAGTCGTTTGGCAACATCCAGAAATGTCAATTAACCCAAGATGGCGTATGCGTCGTATCTTGAAAGAAGAAGGCAATCTAAATGTAGAGTTCATGAAAGCATTCGGTATTAAAAAAGAGTGGCTGTCGCGTTTGCCAAGAGAGTTATCTGGTGGTGAATTACAGCGTTTCTCTCTGGCACGAGCGCTTGCAGGTGATGTAAAATATCTGATTGCAGATGAAATCACAACGATGCTTGATGCTGTCACTCAGGCGGAAATCTGGCATGTCGTGCTCAAATTAGCAAAGGATCGGAATATTGGTGTGCTCGCGATTAGCCACGATCAACAGCTATTACAAAGAGTATCTGACCGCATCATTAACTTTGCAGATATAAAATAGAAACTTTTATTTTTGGGAAAAAGGTATATTTTTTATGTGAAAGGGTATATCATCATTAAAGTGCTTGATCAAAAAGAGGAGTAGAGAATTGGAGTCGATTGACTATAAATAGATTATAGGAATTCGGTTATTCGATGTTTATATTCGGATATTTGGACAATCACAAAAGCAATATTCAAGGAGGTATTTCTGATGGTCGATGAATTTGAAGTAGAACCGGTATTTGAATACAGACAGCACGAACGACATCAGTTTAAGCTGGTCATAGATGGTCGTAAATATAAAGGTGACTATCAAGATGGTAAAATTCAATGGTTAAATCCGCATCCGAAGCAAGTGGTTAGCGAGAGTGAATTAAGAGCAGTTGAAGCAGAAGTATTTGAATTATTAGGTGCACATGGGGTGAGGGATGAAACAGAACACATTGAAATAGAGCCGATGCCGAGCTGTGAAAGTCGTCAGATTCATGTATTTAAATTGAAAATAAATGGTGAAGAATTTAAGGGAACGTTTCGTAATGAAGAGATAGAATGGTTTCATCCCAAACCAAGACGTAAAATAAAAGCGGAACGTGTTGAAAAAGTAGAAGAAAAAGTACGAGAAAAAATAAAAGA
>Ga0209487_1001355_pt1 | contig 20778 bp, 20 predicted proteins | sample Poulit2012_FD_187524 | JGI IMG/M metagenome (GOLD analysis project Ga0209487, IMG submission 187524) | Agricultural soil microbial communities from Georgia to study Nitrogen management - Poultry litter 2012 (SPAdes) (version 2) | ecosystem: Environmental > Terrestrial > Soil > Agricultural land...
CTGCAAAAACTTTTGCACGTTCAGATTGCTCGCCTACAACGATACGGGAAGGATGTAGGTTATCGTATAACGCACTTCCTTCTCGCAAAAACTCTGGAGAAAAAATAATGTTCTCGGTTCCAAATTTTTCTCTAACTTCTTTTGTATATCCTACTGGGATCGTAGATTTAATAACGATGATAGCCTTGGAATTAACGGTCAATACATTTTCTATTACTGCTTCTACACTGCTCGTATCAAAATAATTGCAATCTGGATCATAATTTGTCGGTGTAGATACAATGACATATTCCGCATTTGTAAATGCTTCTTCAATATTTGTAGTCGCTTTTAAATTCAATTTTTTTGTTGCTAAAAAATCTTCAATATCTTTATCTGCGATTGGCGACTTTTTGTTGTTTAGCAAATCTACTTTTTCTTTTACAATATCTAATGCGACAACTTCATTATGTTGTGCCAATAATACAGCATTTGCTAAACCAACATAGCCTGTCCCAGCAACTGCGATTTTCACTGTCTTAACACTTCCTTATGTCTTATATATTCTTAAACTTATTTAACCTTATAATAATCTACATACCAATCAGCAAACTTCTGTAAACCGACCTCTATTGGTGTTTCTGGCTTAAAGCCTATGGCTTCATGTAATTGATCAGTAGAAGCATATGTTCTTGGAACATCTCCTGGTTTCATTGGTTCGAATTCTTTCTTAAATTCTACCTTTCTACCTAAAGCATTACTTAAAGCTTTCTCTAGTGTTTCAATAAAATGCATTAATTTCTCAGGGTTGTTATTCCCAATATTATATACTTTGTGAGGAACTTGCCCGGTTGGAGGATTCTCTATTAAACGCTCAATCCCCACGACAATATCATCGATATATGTAAAATCTCGATATAAGTCATTTTCAAAGTCACCGTTGTTAAATATTTTGATAGGTTCCCCTGCAAAATATTTATTTGTAAAACTGTAATATGCCATATCCGGTCGTCCCATTGGACCATATACGGTAAAAAACCTTAATCCTGTAGAAGGAATGCCATATAAATGACTATACGTATGTGCCATTAGCTCATTTGCCTTCTTTGTGGCCGCATAAAGGGAAACAGGATAATCAACAAAATCCGACTCTTCAAAAGGCACCTTTTCATTAGCACCATAAACAGAACTAGAAGAAGCATAAATTAAATGATCTACTGGATAATGTCTACACGCCTCCAATATGTTAAAAAAGCCGTTGATATTACTGTCAATATAAACATCTGGATTCTCTAATGAGTAACGAACACCTGCCTGAGCAGCTAAATTAATGACTACATCTGGCTTGTACTTTGCGAAAACTTCCATCATTGTCTCTTTATCAGCAATATCTGTATTAATAAATGTGAAATTTTCGTAAGGTATTAATTGATCTAATCTAATTTTTTTTAAACTAACATCATAGTAATCATTAATGTTATCTAGTCCAACAACCTTACAACCTTGTTCTAAGAATTTCTTACATTGATAGTATCCAATGAAACCAGCACAGCCACTAATTACAAAAACATTATTTACTTTTTTCATAATTTAAGTTCCTTTCTATTAATTATAGTATAGAAATTTTGTCGAAGTTTATTTTACAATTTTACTTATTATTTTTTTATATTTTTAAAACCCTTATTACTTAAGATTTCCAACTACATATTACCTATTTTAATTTTTTTGCCTTCATATGAATTTCTAAAGACGTTAATAAAATTAGCGCCTTACCATAGTTCCCCTTTCTTTCTATATGTTGTTGGAATATGTCTCTAATATCTATCCAATTAATAATATCCCTATTATATAAGTCATTTATATTTAATCTTATAATTTCTTTTAAATCTTGTTTCTCTCTTATATTTATATCAAAATCTAAATAATTAACATATGGATTATATCCAGTAAATTTCCTTTTAATTTTATAATATATTTTTTTTGAAAAAACTATAGGTTTAGCAGTTTTTAGACTTAAACCAACGTTATCCTTAATTGGATATAAAAACATATTAGGAAATCGTTCTAGAAGAATTCTTTTATATAAGAACTGATTTGTTCTATATTTATTATCTATACTTAGGAAAAAGTTTATCATATTTTGATCAATAAATGGCGTTTTATAATTAAAACCTTTCATTAGAACATGAGGTGCAATAAATTTAAGTTCATTATTAAAAAATATTATTAACTCTACGATACTAATCTTACTATCAATATTTTTTATATCTATTAATTCTTTAAATGGATTTTTTTTATCAGAAAGGAGATTAATATCATATTGATAAGCTCTCCTATTTATATAATATTCTATAGCTTTATTTATATCATTGGGTGCATTTTCGTGATAATCTTCTCCAAATAGCTGCCCACCAAAAAATCCAGACCAAACTATATGATTATTAAACAATTCATCTAACTTCCAAACAGGAGCGTGATGAAATAAAACTGTTTGGTGATCAATTCTATTAGAAATATCCAATAACTCTTCCATCTTATAACGATGATTTATTAGAGAAAAATTTGAATGTTTTGTACCTAAATCAGTTGCGATTTTATTTCCAATTTCATAATCAATCGTTCCTGGGGTACCAAATGTATAAGTACTTATATTAGAAGCTTCAGTAAATTCCAATAAAGCAGATAAAATAGCTCTACTGTCTAACCCCCCACTGATAGGTACAACATGTTTTTTATTAAATTCAAAGTTATTCTGAATTGCATTTATAAATATCTCTGTACCTTCTTTGACCAAGATGTCTATATCTTTTTCTTTGAACTTTTTCTTGTTTACCTTCGAAAAGTCAAAATAATAATTTGGATTTTTGTAATCTAAAAAATATCCTAACTTTAAGAAAGAATCTAAGTTATTTTGACTTAACAAATTACTATCCCCTTTATTTTACTATAGTCTCAAAAATTTTTTTCGTATAAGCTCTAGTCATTCGACTAAAGGTTTTATGTTAATTCACCCCAAAACTGAAACAAACAAGAATAGATTTAAAATTCCTCTACAAACCATTCCTTTCTTAATAAAGACCCGAGCACCTATTTATTTACTGTTTTTCTCAATTTTCTTACTTATATTTAATGTTAATATAATTAATAAAAAATTTATTAAGCCATCGGATATCCCATATAAAGCAATTGCTATTTTATCGTCATTAAATACAAAAAAGCCAAACCATAAAGAAGCAACCCGTATTAAGGTTTGTACAATAGTAACACAGAGGTGTAATGACTGAGCCGACAAAACTGGCAATGCTCTTATACATGGCTCATTGATAAATCTAAAAAAGCTTGATAATGCTAACCATCTAGCATATTCCCCCGCAGTCACCCATGAATCACCAAATACAAATCCAAATAACCAAGGACCAAACGCTATTAACAATCCAAAAGGTACAATGCCTAGCCCACTGAGGGCAAAAACTGCTTTTTTGATTAATGACGAAAGCTTTTCCTTTTTAATAAGCGCTCCATTAATGCGTGGGTAAAATACATCCCCTACAGATTTTCCAATTAACGAACTGGGGAGAGTTAAAACTGTTCGACATAGTGTATAAAATCCAGATGAAACAGGACCAAAAAAAGTCATCAGTAATAATACAGGTAATCCCTTCGTTATAGCATCAATAAAAGCTTGTGGTGCTCTTAATAGGGGGAAATCTTTATGCCTTTTAGCAATTTCTTTTAATGACAAACGCTTTTCTGAGGACGTATTTGGTGATTTATATTTTGACTTCCTTCCAAATAATATTAGCATTAACGCTTTTAAACCATTAGCTACTGCTGTTAGGCCGACTAATACACTAGCGGTAGGTGTAATTAAACCTATTCCTACTTTACTAAATTCTAGTATGACGGCTTGATAAAAACTTACTTTGGCATTAATCCCGAATTGCTTTGTTCTAATGTACCACTGTTCTGACACTTGCATAAGTGTTGTAAAAATAATAACGATAGGAATTAAAAATAAATATGTAGCTGCTTCTCCTATATTAAAATACTCAACAATAATATTTTTAAAAATGACTAGAAAAATCATTATAATAAGCGTTAAAACAGATGATATATATAATGAAAGTTTAATCAATCCCTTTGCATTTAAATCATTTTTTGGTAAAACTATTGCCATAGGATATGTTAAAGCCGCAACGGGAATAATAAATTGAATTATTGAAATAAATACCCCCATAACACCATATGCTTCAGGACCATAAACTCTTGTAATAATTGGTGATAAAGTCATTTTTACAATTTGTGCACCAATAGTTCCCGTAACCATAACAATTACATTTTGAACAAATGGTTTTTGTGTAATTTGAATTATTTTACGTTTCATTTTTACTCCTAAAATCAAATTGGGTTTTATTATCTTACACCGACAGAAAACATTGTTAAACATTCAATATGAGAACACAATAAAGATAGTATCAAAATATATCAATCTATTATAAAGTTTATAATTTTCTTTGCTCTTATTTCCCAGGTGTAATTCATTTCAAAAGTCTTTCTAGCATTGAACCCCACCGTTTTAGTGACATGTTTATCTTCCAATGTTTTCAACGCATTTAACCAGCTATTTATATCTGAAGGAGTACAGAGAAATGCATTTACTCTGTCAGTTAATATTTCCCTTAATACAGGAAGATCTGAAGTAAGAATAGCCTTACCATAAGACATATATTCAAATATTTTCAACGGAGACATCCATTTTGATAAATTTATATTGTTGTTTCCATAGCTATGTACAACTTCCAAATATGGAGCAATCATAACATCACATGCCTGAATATATTTTCCCGTTTCTGCATGTGGAACAAATCCATAATACTTTATATTTGACAATTTTTCAGTTAATCTTTTCCATTTAGAAATATCTTCTTCTAATCCTCCGATAATATGAAATGTTCCTTGAGGATATTTTTTAGCAAGTTCTGAGATTATTTCCATACCTTTACCTCTATACAATTGCCCAACATAACCTATATTTAAAGTGCTATTACCTTTTAATTGCACAGGTTCATCTTTTTTGGCTAAATCAGCCCCATCATGCGCGGTCAATATCTGGTCAGGATTTAGATTATACTGTTCTCGGAAATAATGTCTAAGCTCTTCAGAAATAACAATTAATTTATTAAAGCTTTTCCTTTTTATCAAGGAACGAAACATAACATCAAATCTCTTTTTGGTAGACGGAAATGGATAGTGTAACTCCAAATTCACTTTGGTTCCTAACATTGCTGAAAAATATATACCCAAAAAGAACCTACCATAGACAATATCAGGTTTTTCTTTTTTTACTTCCCTTGCCACTTTTAATCCATATATATAAGCACTACCTTTAAAATTTTCATAGTACTTTAATTTCCTTATTTCGAAATTAGGTTTAACTCCATAATAATCATGAATATTTTTTACATCTTCAACTTTTGATTTTTTGTCTGGAGCCAACAGAATAACATCATGTCCATTTTTAGAAAATGCTTGACAGATTTTCATTACGTGCACACTATTAGCAGTACGCGATGGAATTATGGAGTTTGATATATAGAGTATTTTCATTTTTTCCTCCTTTATAATTCAAGCTATCTCCAAATAATAAAAAATATTATAAATATACATTATACAAAACATTCAACAACCATAAACATAACCTAATTTATCTTACTTAACTTTTCAAAAATGAAATTATAAAATAATTATCAATATTTGATTTATCAAATTAAGCGAGGCACAATTTCTTTTCCAGCATGTTCAATGAAACACTCAATTAGTGTTTTATAATCTAATGATTTTCTTGGTATGTTGTTTCTTCTAGAGGAAACGCTAGTTATATATTCTTGAGATACTGTTCTGAAATCCATCTCTTTGGGTAATCCGTTTTTTCTTAAAAGTCCATTTGAGTTTTTATTCAATGCTCGTTGGGATGGGGTTCCTGGATCAGCAAAATAAAAATCAATATCGTGTTTATTGCTAATGTCTTTCCAGCTAGAAAACTCTTTTCCACAATCGAATATAATCGACTTAAATAAATTTCTTGTGATACTTTGGAGCCAGTTATTAAGTGATTTTTCAATATCACAGGCTTTTCTGTCCTCTGGTTTAATCGTAATAATACATCTGCTTAATCGTTCTACTAAAGTAATTACGGCACTTTTATGGTGATTACCAACAATAGTATCTTCTTCTAAATGGCCGAATTCTTTTTCAAAGTTTGGGTGCTCTTGTTTACGTTCAACAATGGTTCATCTAAAGGCTTGTTTACCTCTTCTTTCTTGATGACCGCTAGGTTTTCTTTTGCCTTTCATTGGCAATTTCTCTTGGCTGAAGATTCCTTTTGCAAACATGCAATAAAGGGTTTTCATGCTACAAGAAATGTTTTTTCTTTCCTACCAATGATGATATCTGGTGTCCAGTTTTCACTTAGTTTTTCGTTGATATAATCAATTTCATCTTGAGGGAGTTCGATTGTATTACGTCCACATTTATGTTTATTTTGTTTGTACTCTGAGTATATTTCAATTGCTGTTTTTCCTTGTTTAATCTTCCGAATAATTCGATAGACGGTTTCAGGACCGCGACCTAGTTTTGTGGCGATTTTATGACCTTTGTAACCAATTGAAAAATATTCCTCTATGAAAATAAGTTCAGTTTTGGTTAGATGGGTGTACGACATGGTTGATGCACTCTCCTTATCTTTGGTTGGATATATTGAGTGTATCATAACATGTCGTTTTTTTGTCTCGCTTAATTATACAAACAGAAATTTTTAAACATCATTGTCCTATGTGATTATTCAATTAAGATTTATATTGAACATATTTCCCTGAGATTAAATATAAACCTTTTTAGATGTGTTTTTTCTTTGCAAAGAGATAAAATAAATAAGTGTAATTATCTTATAGAAATGAGGTCCAAAAATAAATGGTTGTTTTATATTAAACAAAAACAAAATAAACAACACACTTAGATATAACTTTCTAAATTCCTTTTTAAGGCCTAATGATAAAAGAAATAATCCTCCCCAAAAAATGCCAGTAATTATTACTCCATATTCAAATATTTGTCTGACAAATCCAGAATCCGATAATCTATAAATTGTTGATGGGATACTATGGTTTTGAAATGCACCTTCTCCAAATAAAAGAGTAAAAGTATCAGAGGGTAAATACAGCATATTCAATAGTATCTGATTTGAAGAAGTGATCATTTCTCCCTCAACAAATAAGAGCGTGATAAATGGATCTAAAGCAAACCCTAAAACTTGGTCTATTTTAGTACTAAAATATCCAATATATGCAAGATAACTAAATAACAATAAAAGGGATGATAAAAAAAAGAAAATTAATAAATAATAAAGCTTTTTAAAATAAATTAACAGTATACACCCAATAACTATGAGGGATATTAGTCCTGTTCTTCCGGTTAAAAAGATAGCTATTATAACAAATATACTAAAAAATAAAAAATTCTTCCTTTCTTTTATTCGAAAACTCTCCCAACCAAAACCTAAAAGTAAAAAATAAAATGAATACATCAATGATAAACTTGCACCTTCAAAGTTCGTTAATCCCCTGAATCTAAGGGTTTCCTCATAGTTACTTATATTCCCCGAACTATTTACAATAATATCAACATAATATTGTAATGATGGTACAAAAAACATTACTAAAGTTATAATCGTATTAAAAACTATAAAATACATAATACTAACGATAAACGTTCTAAACCCAATATTTGAATTGTAAAATAGAACTGAAACAATAAAAGAAGTAAAAGAAAAATAAAGCATTCTGATAGTCATATATTCATATTCTAGATCGTATAAAAATCCAAATAGCAATGAATGTAATAGTGGAATCAGTAAAAACATCATTAATATGACTAACATTTTAAAAGACATAACGGGTACTTGAATGTTTTTGTTCAATTTTAGGATGAAAATAAATAAAATGAACAACGAACTAATCATTCCTAAATTAATACTAGTTGGAAAACCATTAATTGGAGGACCAAAGATATAGAATACACATAATACACATAATAAGTTTATATAAATAGTTTCTTTACTCAACTTCAACTAGTAACACCTGCTCATACCTAAAAATTTTGCTTTCCTATCTTTTACACATTGATCTTTTTTTATCTTTATGTAATAACCTAAATAAATCGAGATTTGATAGACATTCTTAAGATACTATATCATTATCCAACCCAAAAAAATTAATTTGCCCCTAATCTATAATTAAAATTCACATGATAAATATATAGTTCATAATCCAATCGGTTTGGTCTTTTTTTATATTAGATATTAGATTATTTAATTGCAATTCTTAATTGCAATTCTTAAACTACCACCTGCTAAAGCAGGTGGATTTTGACATAAATGTCGGCGACTAAAGTCGCACTTCAGGCTGAAGTCCTGCTGAAAGCCCTTATGCTTGAAGCATACTCCAAGTTACGACTAAACTCATTCTTCAATCCTGAATATTTCATCATTTCCCTCATTGAATTGATTAGCGATATAATTTCTTATTATTTCTTCTGTTACCGTTCCGACTGTAGCACAAAAATAACCCCTTGCCCACAAATGCTGACCCCAATATCTTTTTTTCAATTCAGCAAATTCATCTTGCAGTAATCTTGATGATCGTCCTTTTAGATATTGCAAAATTTTGCTTGGTGCCATACTTGGTGGACATGACAACAACAAATGTATATGATCTTTTCCTACACTTCCTTGTAAGATGGTTATTTTTCTTGCTTCACATCCCTGCCTAATAAGTTCTCTTGCTCTTACTGCTATTGGACCACGTAATACCTTATACCTGTATTTTGTTACCCATATAACTTGATACTTGATATCGTATACTGCATGACTACTTTTTCTATATCCGTCCATATTTTCACCTCATAAATAAGTATGGACAGATAAAGATAAGGCTAAAAGCTGATACCGTCTAAAGACGGTGGAGTTTGACCACGCATTTGTAAGTTAAATATAAAGAAACTATATTTATTGAATGTATTCATGGTTAATTGTTCAACTTTATCCAATTAAATACACTTTAGATCTACTTCAATATTTTGGACACATAAAAGTTAAGTTTTTCAGTAGTTCTTTGAATATTGTTTATATTAAACTGTTAAGGCTTGACATGGAGCCTCTACAAGCATAATTTCTAAGCTAGGAAGCCAACTAATTTAAAACCGCGCTGGCATGCCATAACAGGCTATCATGCCCGCCTCTCCATGTAAAGCCGTGCAGTGAATTGATTTTGAAATAATCACACAGCTCAAGCTAGATTTTCCATTTCTTGTGGTGTTTTATAGCCAATGCTACCGTGAATTCTTTTACGATTATACCAACCTTCAATGTATTGAAATAATGCTAATTCAGCGGATTTATCATCAATATATTGTACATGATTTTCTTCTTCTTTCTTTAAAATAGCGTGAAAGGATTCCATGCAAGCATTATCATAAGGACTGCCTTTGTAACTAAAAGAATGTGTCATTTTGTACTTTTCAATAACTTGTGAGAATTGATCGCTCGTATATTGCGTACCTAGGTCTGAATGAAAGATTAGTCCTTCGCCTGGTTTCTGTGTGTCATAAGCATTTTCTAGTGCTTTTATAATTAGTTCAGTGTCATAGAACGAGCACCCAATTTTTTTTAGATTGTAAGCCCATTGGAGTAAACTTCTTTATCCATGCATAAATTGTTACTTCAGATACTCCATATTCGCTGCTTAAATCTCCCAGAATAGAATAATTCGACAACCATTTTACGAAAGTCATCATTATAACGCTTGCCATTGTTATTATGTTTCATCGGACACATCCTCCGTAAAATTAGCTGTAATGACTGAACTGAGATGTGTCCATGAAACTAGGGTAGCATCAACTTTTGTAATATTAATTCAGACTTTTTTTAAAAAGTAAATGTTTAGAAATTTTGAATTAGTTATTTTTCAAACTGTTTATGACAGACTATGATATACAGTCATTAATTTCAAGTTGAATTACTATTGATATCTGAATACAACAATTCATATTTACTAGCCATTTTTTTTGCACTTAAATGACTATTGATAATTTGAATTGCAGAGTTTCTCATTTTTAAATAATCTTTTTTCAAAATTTTATTTAACCTATTAGTCAAGTCTTTTATATTATCTGTTTCAAATATAGTTCCTGCGTTTTCACCTAATTCCAAGATCTCGATATGAGGTTTAATATCCGATAAACATACTGGAAGTCCAACAGATAATGACTCTAAAACAGTATTTGGCAATCCCTCCGATCTTGAAGCAGATATAAAAATATCAGATGCCTGTAAATATTCATTTACATTTACAATTGAACCTAAAAAGGCTATGTTTTTTCCCGTATATAATTGTTTACATTCATCAGTTAATGGTCCTTCACCAATAATATACAAAAAACTATTATTAATTTCTTTAATATTTATAAAAGCCTTTATTATATTTTGGGGAGCCTTTCTTTTTATTAATGAGCCTACTGTTATAAAAATATTTTTATCTAGTGGTATCCCTAATTTCTTCCTCAAATTTATCTTTTCATTGTTACTTACCGGATAATATTTTAATTCATCTACACCATTTTGAATTGAGTTAATCGTCAAATTTAATTTTTTTTTAAATTTATCTTTCAAAGCAAATGAACAAGCTATCGGATTCTTGGCCTTTTTAATTATTCTTGTATGCTTCATAGCCATTAAATTACCTAATAAATTACCATACTTCATAGGGTAGTCTTCATATGGATAATTCCTTAAGGTTATAACATTCTTATATTCATTTAGATAATTAGTTACTAGACTATCCGGTCTAAGTCCTTGAGAGTGAATTATATCTGGTTTATAAGCTTTAATTATTTGATTTAATTTTTTTTTTGCTTTAAATAAACCTTTTAATCTGGACAAAGAAAGAGACTTAACCTTTATTTCTTTTTCTATAAACTCATCTATTAGGGTGTTACTAGGTTCTGGCGAAAGCGTTATAATTATTGGAGTATACTTTTTCTTATCTAGGTTAGTAACTAAATTAAAAAGTTGATTTGTGGGCCCAGAAGCCCCTAATGTAGAAACTAAGTACATTATTCTCATTAGTCGTATCCTTTCTATTTGGGTATAATTATCTAAATTAAACAAAGGTGTTATTCAAAACTTCTTTATTAGTTATCATTTTATAAAAGAGCAATTGACTTTAAAAGTAATATCATCTTATATTTTCTTTTCATTTTCCAAATGATAATTATTTTTTTCAACTTTAAACAAATGCTATTAATGCTAATAAGAATTTGGTATGGTATGTCAACACTAAATAAGTAATTATTTAAAGGTTCTCCCTTTTATTTATATTCTGCTGGACTTAGGTAATTCGATAACCATGAATTGGAATGTTATTAAACCAATTCAATGATTACTCAATCCCTAAACGTTTCCATGACCTCATTTATTAACGCTTAACGCATTATCAAACTTTTATCTCAATCTATATGATACATTCATAATTCATGAAGATTGTATTGTATAGTTTAAAAGGCGCAAATAATGAAGGCTATAACTTTATTTGGTCCGGCACTAAAACCAATAATTTCCTGATTATATAAATCAATTAGGACACATATATAATGCCAAGTCACAAAGTTTAATTAAGTCACTTTCTTCTGTGGAGCGATTATCATTTTCATTAAATGTAATGGACCCCCAATCTTAACTGTCCAACTTAGTGTAACCTATTAATTTTTAAAAATTGTTTAATACAGTTAAATATTCCGTTGCAATTGAATCAGCACTATATTTATTTGCACCTATTTTTATTATTTCTTTATCCCATTTTTCTTTTAATGCTTTTTTTATATAATACACTAATTTATTAACATTTAAATGTTCTACCAAATAACCGTTAACTCCATTTTGAATAATTTCTTTTGGACCACTAGGACAGTCAAAAGAAACAACTGGTATTCCAAAAGTCAAAGACTCAATTAATACATTTGGAAATCCTTCATATAGAGATGTTAGTACGACTAAGTCACTATTAGAATAATATTGCTCTACATCATCAGCAAAGCCTTTAAGAAAAACATGACCCGTTAAATTATTAGCTGATATATATTCTTCTATTTGCGATCTTAATGGACCTTCCCCGACAATATTGAGATAAACCTTATTATCTAATCCCTTAATTAGTTGATTAAATGCTTCAAGTAAATAAAAAATTCCTTTTTGTTCAGTCAACTTACCTATAAATAGAATTTTTTTATTATCATTCTTTATAATATCTTTACCCTCATTACTTCTAATCTTAATTTTTGTCGAGACCGGATTATTAATTACGCTGATTTTCTTTTTTGGTACATTAAAGTTTGTTTGTAAGTCTTCTGCCATACCTTGAGATTGACAAATTACGTAATCAACTTTTTTATAAAATAACTTTATTATATTAAAAACAATGTACTTATGCCATAACGACTTTTCTTTATCCCTTTTATTAGATAGGTTATTAATATTCCTTGCTATTATATAAAAATCCCTTCTTAAGATTTTTCTTACTAGAAGCATTAGTATCACTAATTGATGGTTAAATACTAATAATCTATTTATGTTACTATATTTATAGTTATTGATTAATGCAATTAACGATCTTCTGGCATGTTTAGTGTTCAGTGATTTCAACTCTATTCTATGATCTAGATCGTCAGCAAATATTGCATTATCTAAATTTAGTACAGTCACCGTTACTTTATATCCTTTTTCTATAAATTTATTTGCTAACGTAACTAGTACCCTTTCCGCACCACCACCACGTAATGAATTAATTAAAAAGTCTATTCTTTTTATCAAAGTATATTACCGTCCTTTAAAATTTAAAGATTAGCATTTTTTATTAAGTTATTAATGCAAACTATTTCATTTAATTATTTTTAAATAATTTCAATTGAATATAATCGTCTATTCCCTTCAAAAACTGAATCTATGCAAACCTTATTCCCAGAACGATTCCACCTTGGATGTAGATCACATCTCAATTCATTATCATACTTAAAAGGTGCAAATACTCTAGCCAGTTTCACTACATTTTTATCTCCTAAACGATAAACGGTAGCCATCCTTGTTCTATCTGGATATGTATCAGTTACAACCATTCTTCCATCATGGGAATAACTCGGATGTCCATCTGAAGTAAGTTCTGGCCACTTTCTTTCGTAATCTTTTGATTTATCCTTCATTAAATAATAGCCATTACCTTCCATATTTTTATGGGCAAAGGCAAGTATCTCTGTATCATTTTTCCATGTACAATGAGATGTCATATTATCATCACTTAAATTATACATATCAGTTCCATCACTATTAATTGTAACTAATCTAGTATACCTCTTGGAGCCATTAATCCATCTATGTAAAACCATAAATCGATCTCCAGAAGGATTTAACATAATATGATTTACCTTATGCTCTGCATTTTGCATTTCTGTTCTTGGTTCAAAGTTTGCAAAATCACTATATTTTAATAATGGCTTAATATCACCATTTGCTAAGTCTATCTTCCATATACATGGTGAATTGTGGCATTTCCCTAAGTTTCGATCTTCTTTATTCGAATATCCATAACCAGGTCTTAACCGATGTAGCCGTGAAAAATCTAAGGATAATGCAAATGTTCCATTTGACGAAACACTATATACAGGCATAGAAATAACTATTTCTTGCTTTAATCTTAAATTGTAGATAACTGAGCAGTATTCCCCATCTCTAAAATCGTTATATATAATTCTGTCAAAAAAATCAGGTCCCAACCATTGTAGCATACAGCCTTGTTGGATATTCCAAGAATGTGTTTTCCCAATTACTTCGAAAGAATTATTATTTTGAGTATCGAAAATAACAATCTCGGCAGGTTCATTGGGTGCAACACTTGAATAAGTGTTTTTCACCCGTAAACTGAGCATATATCTATCGGTTGCATCCCATGGGGATTTGTCATAATATCCAAAAAAATATTCCATACCATCATCTGGTGAGATTCTAGTAATATTTCCTTCTGATAAAATTTTCGGAGATAACGACCACATACATAATTGATACATTCTTTTTACAATTCGTTTAATGAAAGGAATCCTTGTTAATAAACTATTTATCTTATTTTCTATACTCATTAATCTACCACTTTCTCATTATCCATTGATTTCCGGAGAATTTTTTTACTAAGAAAATCAAATAGCCATAAAGGAGAAATAAAAACAACAACTTGTGCAAGAGATACAATTAGAAAGTCGAGGAATCCAGAATATCCAGACTTCCAAAAATTAAACAATAAGTAAATGTTGTTTTTACACTTTGTCCAACTTTTTCTTCTTTTTAAATTCTCATTATCTGCTCTAAATAATACTAATGCCTCGTTAATGTTTTTACTTATATATCCACTATTTAATATCCTAACAAACAAATCGAAATCTTGATTTCTACGAAAATCGTTATAACCACCAAGGTTTTGTATTACACTTTTCTTATACATAACAGTTGGATGATTAAATGGATTCCGCCTTTTAGAGAATCTTAAAATGTCACTATGTTCAGTTGGAACTAAACGTGAAGAAATAATATTATTTGGATCATTTGTAAATTCATCTATATAGGTTCCTACAATACTCAGACTATTATTTTTAAAAAATTCTTTTATTTGTTTTTCGCAACGATCTTTTTTTGAAATATCATCCGTATCCATTCTTGCTATCAATTCGTTTCGACATTTTTTTAAGCCTTGATTTAGAGCTATTCCTAGACCAACATTTTTCTTTAATGGAACAATAGTAATTAAATCAGGGTACTTTTCGAAAAACTGTTTTATTACTATTTCTAATTCATTGGTTAGCTCCCCATCTTTAACAATTACTATTTGGTCAGGTGGCAATGTTTGATGAACCATGCTTTTTATACTATCTTTAAAATATTGCGGTTTTTCTCTTTGATACACAGACATTAAAACACTATATTTCTTGCTTACCATTATTGCCACATCCCATATTAAATCACTTAAGTTTTTCCCATTAATATATCTTAGCTTTTCACCTTTATTTGCTCTGCAATTTTCAATAAATAATTATTTAATTCATTTTTCATCTCATCATTTTGCAAAGCCAATTCAATCGTTGTCTTTACAAAACCTAACTTTTCTCCAACATCATATCTTCTTCCTTCAAAGTCATAAGCGTATACTTTTTGTTTTTCATTTAATGCTTGGATAGCGTCTGTTAGTTGAATTTCTCCACCAGCACCTATTTCATGCTTATCTAAATGGGTAAATATTTCTGGTGTTAAAATATAACGACCCATAATCGCTAAATTTGATGGAGCAGTACCTTGTTTTGGTTTTTCAACAAATTCTTTTACTTGGTAACGACGCCCTTCTTGTGCGTTAGGATCAACAATACCATAACGGTCTGTTTCCTCTTCTGGAACTTGTTGGACACCAACAATTGAACTACCGGTTTCATCATACTGGTTCATTAACTGCTTTAAACATGGTGTTTCTGCACGGACGATATCATCCCCTAATAAAACTGCAAATGGTTCATCACCGATAAATTTACGTGCACACCAAACGGCATGGCCGAGTCCTTTCGGCTCTTTTTGTCTTATATAATGTATATCGACTTCTGCTTGTTTTACTTTTTGTAGTAAGTCTGTTTTTCCACTACTCTTTAAACTTGCTTCTAACTCAAAATTCGCATCAAAATGATCCTCGATTGCTCTCTTCGCATGACTTGTTACGATAATGATATCTTCAATTCCAGATTCAATTGCTTCTTCAACAATATATTGAATCGTCGGTTTATCAACGATAGGTAACATTTCTTTCGGCATTGCTTTAGTTGCAGGTAAAAATCTTGTCCCTAGTCCTGCAGCTGGGATAATTGCTTTTTTAATTGGTTTCAAATTAATACACTCCAGTCTTATTTTACATTTTAGTAATCATTTTTGTATTATGTATATTTAATTGCCATTCAAAGGCATCTCGACACATTTCATCGAGTTCTTTTTCAGCAGCCCACCCAAGGGTTTTATTAGATTTTTTTGGATTAGCATAGCATATTGCAACATCGCCTGGTCTTCTTTCAACAATTTCAAACGGAATTTTTACACCTGTTACTTTTTCAAAGGTTTTTATAATCTGTAATACACTATATCCACGACCACTTCCTAAATTAAATATCTCGGCTCCATTTAAATGTTTTATTTTCTCCAATGCTTTTAAATGGCCTTTTGCTAAATCAACTACATGGATATAATCCCGAACTCCTGTACCGTCTTCTGTAGGATAATCCCCACCAAAAACTTTAAGCTTCCTTAACTCACCTGTTGCAACTTTACTAATATAAGGCATTAGATTATTCGGAGTACCATTTGGATTTTCTCCAATCAATCCACTTTCATGCGCTCCAACAGGATTAAAATATCTTAATAACGCAACTTTCCATCGTGAATTAGATTGGGTAAGATCTAGTAAGATTTCTTCACTCATCAACTTAGTTCTTCCATATGGATTTAATGCCTCTGTTTTACAATTTTCATCTAATGGTAACCTTTCGGGCGTGCCATAAACCGTTGCGGAAGAGCTAAAAATCAAATTATATACATCATTTTCTCTCATAACTTCACATAAATTTATTGTACCCATAAGATTATTCTTATAATATTTTAATGGTAAATTTACTGATTCTCCTACCGACTTGTACCCCGCAAAATGAATCACTGATTTAATCGAATGTTGATTAAAAACATGCGATAAAGAGTCTTTATTCAGTAAGTTTACATTATAAAAGGCAATATCTTTACCTGTAATCTTTCTAATTCTCTTAATTATTTCAGAGGAGCTATTTGTTAAATTATCTACAATAACAACATCATAATTTGCTTCAAGTAATTCTACTACTGTATGACTTCCTATGTAACCAATTCCACCAGTAACTAAAATTTCCATACACTTATCCCTACCTAGTACGTACTTGTTTATCTTGCTCCATCACCTGTTAAAACTACTTTCAATGTTTTCATTATGATAATTAAGTCTAGTCTTAGACTTTTATGTTCAATATAATATAAATCAAGTTTCAACTTTTCTTTCGGAGTAATATCATAACCACCATTAACTTGCGCCCATCCCGTTAGACCGGGTTTCACAGCAAGTCTTGCAGTAAACTCTGGCATATTTTTTGTGAATTCAACTGTAAATACCGGGCGTTCTGGTCTAGGACCTATTAAGCTCATATCCCCTTTCAATACATTAAAAAGTTGTGGAAGTTCATCTATTCGAGTCTTTCTAATAAAACCACCTACTTTAGTTATACGAGGATCGTTTTCTGTCGCCCATTTTGGTCCATTTTTTTCTGCATTATTTCTCATCGATCTTAGTTTTATAACGTTAAAGTATTTCCCATTTAGCCCTACTCTCTCTTGAACATAAAATGCGGATCCAGGTGATTCAAGTTTAATTATTATTGAAAAAATAAAAATAATAACAGTTACAATTGGTAAACTTAAGATTACTAGAAACAAATCTAAACTTCTTTTAAAGAACGAATAATAAGAATGATGATTTTTTTTAATACTAACTTCTTCAATAGTTGGTGCATACTCTTCATAGAAATTTTCTTGACTTAGTTCTTCCAATTTTTATACACATCCTAGCACGATAATTGAATAATATAATCATTCTCTACTAGAGTGATTTCAAAATAAAATTTTATTACAATTCTTATAATTAATCTTTATAAATTTCATACATCCATCTAACAGGTATCCATAATTAGTGGGTACTTTTCTGTCTCTCCCGAAACTCTTATATAACGGTCACGAAAGACACGCCAAGCAAATCGGGAAGCACCAATCAAAATGATGTATACCATCCATGTGACGAGTAACATCCGTTTATATATAACAAAGTCATTAATGATTAATTGAACAATTCCTGCTGCAAAGACTGTACATGTGACAGACTTAACAATTGTGAGCAATTCCCCAACACTAGCATATGCCCATACTTTATTATATAAATGGAATATCATTGCGAATAAGTGGTGAAATACGAGTAGAAATATAGATGTAATGATTAAAATATTTGGAAGATATGCTGCAAGGAATGCGTGTGAATGTATAATCCAAAAACTAATAAATACGGATGAAATAACGATGATTGAATCCAATGTCATTAGTAAAATAAGTCTCTTCTTTGTTGTCAATGCAGCTACCTCCTTTATACATTACTTTCTTCCTATATATTATAGCATAAAGCCTATACATAAATTTGCACTTCTAAGTAAAATCGTAAAAAAATAACTTTTTTCAATATATCAAAAAAAGTCTAGTCAAAGATTTTTTATAGCGATATAAAACGATATGATGAAAACATTCATTGCTTTTCATTTTTTTACAAGATTTTTTTGTAAATAGTGCCGTCCATTTAAGAACGACCAAATAACCATTTTCGTTTTTTTCTTATAGGCATTGGTTCATATCGGTTTAAATTCATATTGTCAATTAGTAGATTACTATTTTCTAAAAACATATAATACGTGTCTAGTCCATATTGCTGTTTTACTAACGCATATGCCTCTTGTAATTCAAACGGTCTTGATATTACATCATGTGCGTCTGATGCAATTAAATGGGTCAAGTTTGCTTGAATTAGATTGTGGGAAAATTGTTCTATTTCTTTCCCGAAATGTCCTAATATACTTCCCGCTGTTAGTTGCGTTAATGACCCCTTCAAGACAAGGTCGTACATTTTACGATAATCCCGTCTTAATTCAGCATTTCGCTCCGGATGAACAATTACTGGAATGTATCCAGCTAACTGAATATCATAGAGTAATTTTTCTGTATAATATGGTACTTCATCAAATGGCAATTCAATTAGTACATACTTTGAATGATTGACAGTTAAAATTTCATTTTTATCAATATCCTCTAATATTTCACCATAAATACGTACTTCTTGTCCTACAAGTACGGTTAATGGAATATTTTTTGATTTAAAAAGTTCATTTAATACCGAAACATATTTTAAAATTTCTTCTTTTTTATTGTCAAATCTACCATTTTTATGATGTGGGGTGGCAACGACAGTATGAATACCTTGTTCAACCGCATATTCCGCCATCGCTATACTATCTTGTTCTGTTTTCGGTCCATCATCAATTCCTGGTAATATATGATTATGGATATCGATCAATGATTGTGCACCTCGTTGTGATGAAATTTTTCCTTCATCATATTAAAGATAAAGTAGTTATAAGTTCATTATAAACTATGTTACTAAACAATCAGATAGTTGTTTGAGTGAATAAGTACTTTTACACCAATACTATCGTACCGTGAACTTGCATTTTTTTACAATAGTTATTTATTGTTTATTTACTTTTATGCTGTATTTTGTCCGTTTTTGTCGTATAAATAGTTTAAGTAATCCTTTTGTAGTCAATAGTCTACCATATCTGGCAAAATATTTAAATTTTTTGTTTTTTACAAGTTTTCTGTACATTTTATTTACAATGGGAGGGCGTTTTTATAAAAAGCATTGTGCAGCCATTGTTGGTATAATAGAAATCATTTTGATATAACCGTTCCTGTTGATTCTATTTCTAGGTCTTTATTGGTAACGGGCTAGTATTGGATTTTATTAGGAACCATAATAGTAGTAATAATTCGTACTTGATTTTTTGCGGTCATTTAACACTGCACCTAATATCTTCCCTCTTGAGTCTTTAAACATATCAACCATTTTCTCTGAATCTTCTTTTTTCGTTATTCCGCTTCTAAGTACTATTAATGTTCCATCGACAATATTAGATAATATTTTTGCGTCTGTAACTACTAGAGCTGGCGGCGTATCAAAAATAATAAAATCATACATTTGTTTAGCTTCTGTTAACAGTTGTTCCATCCGTCTTGAGCCAAGAATTTCCGATGGATTCGGTGGGATAGGGCCACTTGTAATCGCATCTAAATTTTCTATATCTGTCGATTCAATCACATTAGATAATGAAGCTTCCCCAATTAATGCATTACTAAGACCCCGTATGTTACTGAGGCGGAACGTGTAATGTACAGTAGGTTTTCTTAAATCTGCATCAATGATCAACGTCTTTTTTCCTTGTTGTGCATAAACAATTGCTAAATTCGCAGAAGTGACTGACTTTCCAGCCCCTGGGTCACTTGATGTAACGATGATGGATTCTAAAGATGAATCTACTAATGAAAATTGTAAATTTGTCCGTAATGTCCGAAATTGTTCTGAAATTGGGGACTTCGGGTTTAATTTAGTGATAAGCTGACGCATTTTATTGTTTTTGTTCGTTAGTTTTTTTCTTTTAAACAAATAGGATCACTCTTTCGCTATTCTATTTGACATAAACTGTCTATGAGAAATATCTTCTTGGTTAATCGTTGTTATAACTCCTAATAATGGGATATTTAAATACTTTTCAACATCTTCTTCCGTCGTTACTGAAGTATCTAAATACTCGAGTAAAAATGCAATCCCTACACTAACCATTAATCCAAGTACAATCGCTATTGCGATATTCAGTTGAATTTTTGGTTCGATTGGTTTAGGGTCTGCAGGCGTAAATGCTTCCGTTAAAATACTAACATTATCAACATTTAAGATTTCAGGTATTTTTTCTTGAAATACGGTAACAGTCGTATTCGCAATATTTGTT
>Ga0209487_1001356_pt1 | contig 20767 bp, 18 predicted proteins | sample Poulit2012_FD_187524 | JGI IMG/M metagenome (GOLD analysis project Ga0209487, IMG submission 187524) | Agricultural soil microbial communities from Georgia to study Nitrogen management - Poultry litter 2012 (SPAdes) (version 2) | ecosystem: Environmental > Terrestrial > Soil > Agricultural land...
TCAAGCGTTTTACGCATCGAGGTATAGATAAAGTTGAAATTGAATTTGGATTACATGCATTAGCTAATAATTTAAGGAAAAAAAGAGCTTAAAAAGGGGAGAAATCCTCCTTTTTATTCTAAAAAAAACAATAACACAAATAAAAAATAGGAAAAACTTAATTTATCAGTAAAAATCGATAATAAAATAGCCGTCATCAAAATGAACTTTTGAGACGGCTACTTTTTTATTTAAATTCTTTTATACTTTTTGCATTAATGTTCTAAATGCCAATGCATCTTCTCCAAACTTTTCTTTAGATTCATTTTGAAAAAATGCAGCATGCTCTTTTTGGTATTTATTATAATCTTCAATGCTCTCCATTTGATATTGTATAACATAAGTTTTACCATCCTCGTCATCAACATATAATAATTCATGCATAGCGTAATCTACGAACAAACCTGTCTTCAGTAAATCAGGAATATGATTTGATTGCATCCAAGAAATCCACTCTTCTTTTCTTTCGTGACTCACCTTTACAGTTACATTATAAATAATCATTTTTTACTTTTTTCTAATTAAATAATCAACACTATATTTACCAGGACCTGCAAGGAAAATGACTATATAAGCCATAAAAAACAGAAATGGCAATTCATTTTTTCCCACAATTTCCCATCCTAACATATTCATAGCAACAAGCATAGTAATTATTAAAGGTATAGTTGCAAGTCTAGTCATAAATCCTAAAATCAATAAAATTGAACAAAAGAGCTCAGCAAATATAGCTAAGGAAAGACTCAAGCTAGAACTTAAACCCATAAAAGAATAAAACTCCCCTTTTAAAGCTTCAAAATTTTTTAGTTTTTTATATCCATGAGCAGGAATCATCATTCCTCCAAAGCCAATTCTAATTAAAAGTAAAGCTAAATCAGTGACCCAGTTCGATGTTTTAAATTTAAACAAGTTCATATTATTTATCCCAATAAGGTTTTGGTGTATATTTTATATTAATACCCAAAGATAAAACTATTAAATTTACTTGATAATCCTGATAAGGCTTAAATTCCTCCATAACTCCTGCAACTTCTCTTTGAGTTGTATATTCAGTATTCATATAATTTGTTGGATAATATTGTAATTTTATAGCTAATCCAGGATGCAAATGTGCTCCTACAAAAACATAAGGATGCACAGGCTCAGTTCTATTACTAAACCATTCTCTATATTTAGTTTTATCATTTCGTTTAACGAAGCCTTTTTCTTTATAATGGAAGGGCAAATCGATTCCACCACCAATAAAACCGTAATTACCTCTATTAAAATTCCCAAACTTTAAACCTAAGGGTATAGTCAAAGAATAAGTACGTCTAATAACTGTAGAATCCACATCTTTGAATTTTTCTATAAATCCTATATTTTTGATTCCTAAACCTAAAAATGCACCCACATTATTACTAAAATCATAGTGCATATTTGTACTAATATGGAAGAAGCCAGTATATCTTGGAACTGCAAATACAGGATCATTATTTCCTTTTTTAATAGTCGCACTACTTAATAAATGCCCATCAAAACCCGCAGTAAAATATATAGGGGTGATATTTGGTTTTAAGTTTTTTCCTTTTTGTGCGTAGCTATTTTCTATAAAAAAGAAAGAAAAAATAAGAGGTATTATAAAAAGAGTAATTTTTCTATACATATACAAAGATTTTTAATCAAATATAAAAAAATAAAAGGAAAATACGCTATTTGTCAGTTATTTTTTAATTAAACTGCTATATTAACAGCCCATACTTATTTGGCACATTAATTGCCATATATTAAAAGATATATTTAAAAATGAAAGCCAGCAGGGCTTTCTATAAAAAGAAAACAGGAATGGACTTAGAAAAAATATTTAGTAATATTGAAAACGATATGGAATTTATGCCTATTATACCTTTAGGAGAAGCAGAAATGGATGAGGAAGAAAAAAAGAATTTAAAAGAAGAATTACCCATAATAGCTTTAAGAAATACAGTCTTATTTCCCAATGTAGTTTTGCCTATCACTGTAGCTAGAGATAAATCTCTTTTAGCAATTGAAGAAGCTATGGACAATGGAAACATGATTGGTGTAGTTGCACAAATTGATGCACATACAGAAAGTCCAACAGTGGATGAGATATACCACACTGGAACTGTTGCAAAAATTGTGAAAAAACTAGAATTACCAGATGGAAATACCACTCTTTTCATCATGGGTAAAATGCGTTTTGAAGCAGAGGAGTTTATTCAAGAAGATCCTTACTTAAAAGCAAGAGTTTTATATAAGGAGGATATTTATCCCTTACAAGATGAAAATTTCAAAGCTTTAATCCAAACAATAAAAGACACTTCTGAAGAAATCATAGAAAAATCACAAAATTTTCCTCCAGAAGCTTCAATGATTGTTCGTAATATAGAAAACCCTTCCTTCCTAGTTAATTTTGTAGCCTCCAATATGCAGGCAAAAACAAAAACAAAACAAAATTTACTAGAGGAAGATGATGTTATTATTAGAATTAATAGACTTGTAGAAATTTTACAAGAGGAATTAAAAATTGCTCAATTAAAATTTGAAATTTCAAATAAAACAAAAGGAGAATTAAATAAGCAACAAAGAGAATATTATTTACAGCAGCAATTAAAAAGTATTAAAGAAGAGCTAGGTGGAGAAAATAGCGACGTAGATATAAAAGAATTAAAGAAACGAGCTAAGAAAAAGAAGTGGCCTGCAGAAACGCAAGAAGCTTTTGAAAAAGGATTAGAAAGACTTGAAAGAACTCATTCACAATCGCCCGAATATTCTATTAATTATAATTATTTGGATTTACTTTTAGATCTACCATGGGATCATTATTCTAAAGATTCTTATGCCTTACCTAAGGTGTTAAAAACCTTAGATAAAGATCATTATGGCATGGAAAAAATAAAAGATAGAATCATAGAATATCTTGCAGTTCTAAAGTTAAAAGGAGATTTAAAATCCCCCATTTTATGCTTAGTAGGTCCTCCAGGTGTAGGTAAAACTTCTTTAGGACATAGTATTGCTAGAGCAATCAATAGAAATTTCACTAGATTAAGCCTAGGTGGTTTACATGACGAATCTGAATTGAGAGGACATAGAAAAACGTATATAGGTGCAATGCCTGGACGCATTATTCAATCACTTAAAAAGGCAGGCACTTCGAATCCTGTGATTATTTTGGATGAAATTGATAAGATGGGAAAAGATTTTCGAGGTGATCCAAGTAGTGCTTTATTAGAAATTTTAGATCCGGAACAGAACCACACTTTTTATGATAATTATCTGGAACTAGAATATGATTTATCAAAAGTGTTGTTTATAGCAACAGCAAATAACCTTTCTGAAATTCAACCAGCATTAAGAGATCGATTAGAAATTATACATTTAAGCGGTTATAGTGTTGAAGAGAAAATAGAAATAGCAAAAAGACATTTAGTCAAAAAACAGGCAAAGGAAAATGGTGTTGATCAGTTTAAATTACGCTTTACCTCTACGGGTTTGAATTTTTTAATTCATAATTATACTAGAGAATCAGGTGTTCGTGAATTAAATAGGAAAATAGCTGCCATATATAGGTTTATTGCTAAGAAAATAGCAATGGAAGAAGAGTATCCGAAATCTATTACGCAAAAAACCATACAAGAAGCTCTAGGAAAGCCAATTTATAATCAAGAGCGATATTTAAATAATTTACCTGCAGGTGTGGCGGTAGGTTTAGCTTGGACTTATGTGGGTGGAGATATATTATTTATCGAAAGCAATACCGCTTTAGGTAAAGGTAAATTAACACTTACAGGAAACCTAGGGAAAGTAATGAAAGAATCAGCTCAAACAGCATTGTCTTACATTCGTTCACATGCGAAACGCCTTGGAATCGAGGAAGATATCTTTGAAAAAACAGATATTCACATTCACGTTCCTGAAGGTGCTGTACCTAAGGATGGTCCAAGTGCAGGAATTACCATGCTTAGCACTTTAGCATCTATATTTACAGGTAGAAAAGTAAAAGCATATTTAGCAATGTCTGGTGAAATAACATTAAGAGGTCAGGTGTTGCCAGTTGGAGGAATTAAAGAGAAGGTATTAGCTGCAAAGCGAGCAGGCTTAAAAAAGGTAATGCTATGTGAATTAAACCGTAAGGATGTTGAAGAAATACAAAAAGAACATATTGAAGGTGTTGAATTCATTTATGTAAAAACAATGGATGAGGTTTTAAATTATGCATTGTCTTAAAACAAATGCTTTTACTCATCAAAAAAAGGGATGTTTTAATGAACATCCCTTTTTTATTTCTTAGCACCTAATTTCAAATTAAAGTGCAGGTTCAAGATTCTTTGCATTAACTTTATTCCAACGATTGATTATGGCAGGATCATCTTGAGTGAAATAGATATCTTCAAAACTCATAGTATGTAAAGAGTCTATTTTTCTATAAAATTTACTTGGAATTATATCCTGAATGCTTTCAAATCCACAAGCTTCCATCATTTCAACAGTTGCTTTAATTGTATTATTATGGAATTGTGCCACTCGAACTTTCTTTTGATTAACATCTAAACCTTTATATAGATTTGGATTTTGAGTTGCAACTCCAGTTGGACATGTATCTTTATTACACACCAAAGCTTGAATACAACCTAAAGAGAACATCATACCTCTAGCTGAATAACATGCATCAGCACCTAATGCCAACATTTTCATTATGTCAAAGGATGTAATCACACGTCCTGATACTATAATTTTCAATTTTTTACGTATTCCAAACTTTGTCAATGCTTTATGAGCGAAGGAAATTGCTTCATATAAAGGCATTCCAATATTATCAGTAAACTCTAATGGTGCAGCACCAGTACCACCCTCAGCTCCATCAATTGCGATAAAATCAGGATAAATTTTCTTTTTATACATTGATTCGCAAATATCTAAAAACTCATTTTTATCTCCTATACATAATTTAAATCCTACAGGTTTGCCATCAGAAAGAGTTCTTAAGGAATCAATAAAATCAATCATTCCATCCGAGTTTTTAAAAGCTGAATGTCCTGGAGGTGATGCAACTGTTGTTCCTGGAACTACATGTCTAATTGCTGCAATTTCTTCTGTATTTTTATTTGCTGGTAATATACCACCATGTCCAGGTTTAGCTCCTTGTGATAATTTAAGTTCAATCATTTTCACTTCCGGACGGCTGGCATTTTTAGCAAAAAGTTCTGAGCTGAATCTTCCGTCTTCAGTTCTACATCCAAAATATCCAGTTCCAATTTGCCAAATTAAATCTCCTCCTTTCAAATGATAATCACTTATTCCACCTTCCCCAGTGTTATGTGCAAAACCTCCAATAGCAGCACCTTGATTCAGTGCAGAAATTGCAGTTTTACTCAAAGCTCCATAACTCATAGCACTAATATTCAAGATACTTAAGCTATAAGGATATTTACAGGATTCGTTCCCAACTTTTATGCGTAAGTCCTTATTTTCTATATGTACTGGAAATGCAGAATGAGAAACCCATTCATAACCAGGTTCATTAGGATTAGATTGCATACCAAAAGCAACTGTTTCTAATTCGTTTTTAGAGCGTTGATATACTATTGATCTTTGTCTTCTATTAAAAGGGACTCCATCAGTATCAGACTCCCAAAAATATTGTCTTAATTCAGGACGTATTGATTCAAAAAAATAGCGCATTATTCCTATCAAAGGAAAGTTCTTAAGAATGGTATGTGCATTTTGATTAACATGAACAAGACTAACAATGGTTAGAGGTACACTAAAAACCAACAAAGCAATCCACCCCATTCCCCAAAAGTACAAACCTAAAATACCTAATAAATTCAAAAGCATTAGGGTTCCAATTATTATGCTTTTAACAGGTGTTCCATATTTTTTTTGTGCCATAATAAACTGTACAACAACTTATTGAAAATTAACGTTTATTTATATCTTTTCCTCTCTCTATTCAAGGTTTATAACGAAAGAATTTAATAGTACAAAGATACATATTATAATCTACAAACTTGGTTACTTTACATGAATAGTTTTTAATCTTATTTTAAAATATCTACTACTTTTCAGTTATATTTTATATTTTTGTATTTATATCAAAAATTGAATTCATTATGAAAAAAATCATTTTATCTATTTTCGCTTTGACAGCAGGTTTTTACTTTACTTCATGTAATAATATTAAGGATGAAAATTCGGATCAAGTTGAAGAGATGACACAAGAAACAACAATTCACCATGAAAGTAATGAAGTGTATAAATTAGATGTTGAGAGATTTTCAAAATATAAAAATAATTATCCAGCAGAGGTCGATTTTTTTCAAGATGAGAATTTAAGTATGAGATTGGCAGAACTACTTCAGGATGATTATGAGGATATGAAAAAGTATTGGAATGTAGAAACTCCAATCGTAATAGAGGATAATATTCTTTACACTACAGGTTGTGAACAACATAATTGTCCAGCCAATCAATTTATATTAATTATTGATTTAGAAAAAGACAATATTAATGTATTTAGATTAGGAGAAACATCCATGGAGTACGAAGAAAAAGGGACTATAAGACTTCCTAATGAAATTGAAAAGGAATTCCAAATGATTATGGATAACTCCATTATTTAATATTCTCTATTTAAAAAATAAAAGAGCGATGAAAAATCTCATCGCTCTTTTATTATTTATTAATTTAGGTGATACTTTATTATTTTACATCTCCCATTAATTTTCTTACTAAAGGAGAAATTGCAATTAACACCACTCCAGCTATTAATGCATAAATACCTAAGGTTTTATATCCATCAGTATAAGTAATTAATTTCTCTGGTAAGGATGCATTTTCAGAAGCTTCAGATAATCCAGCTCCTAATATACCTGCAACATATTGACCATAAGCAGAAGCTAAAAACCACATACCCATCATTACTCCTTGAAGTTTTATCGGTGCCAATTTAGTCATTATAGATAAACCAATGGGTGATAAGCATAATTCTCCAAAAGTAATTACTAAATAAGCCATTGCAAACACATCTAAACTAGCAATACCACTACCCACTACTACTTCGAAGAAACGGGTTAAATACAAAACATAAAATCCACCTCCTAAGAATAAAAACCCCAATCCAAATTTCACTACAGTATTGGGTTCGATTTTTTTCTTTGCCAATGCCACCCATAACAATCCAATTAATGGAGCGAAGATGATAACAAATACAGAATTCGCAGAATTATTAACACCATTAGGATCTAATTTTATACTTCCTAGAACGGTATCATTTAAGTTGTGTGCAGCAAAAATACTTAAAGATCCACCGGATTGTTCAAAAAATGCCCAAAACAATATAGAGAACACAATGAAAATCAGTGCAGCAATCAATTTTTTAGATTCTTCCCATGTATGACGGGTCATTTCATAAACTAAATACAGTAAAGTTGCTGGACCAATTATATACATAAACCAGTCAGTATATTCCGTATTAGAAACCATTTTCATAATTATTGGAATACACAATAAAGTACCAATATAGGTTGCAATATATAAAACTCTACCTTTATTAAGTCTTTTAGCTTGGCTTGTTCCTTCAATTGAATCATTTTTCACAGTACCCCCTTCATTACTTAAGACATCAGAATCTTTAACTTCAAAGGGAGAAAAACCAATAGGACCTAAATTCTTCTTTGTAAGTAAAAACACTAATAAAGAAATTGTCATAACTACCCCTGCTAAACCAAATGCAACATTCCATCGTAAATCTTCAGGAATAAAACTTGAAAACAATTGTCCTTTTCCTATAGCAATACAACCGTAACCTCCTAATAAAGCACCGATATTAATACCAGAATAAAACAAAGAGAATCCAGCATCTCTTCTTGTATCTCCAGTTTTATAAAGTTGTCCAACCATAGTTGAAATATTTGGTTTGAAAAAACCAGTTCCTACAACTGTAAAACTAATTCCAAGAAAAAACTGATATTCTGGGAAAGGATCAAAAGCTAAAATTGCACTTCCAATAATCATGAGCAATGCACCCCAAAATAGAGACCTTCTAAAACCTAAAATTTTATCTGCAAATAATCCACCAATAAATGTAAAAGCATATACAAAGGCTTGTGTTGCTCCATATTGTAAATTAGCTTGGCTTGCCGTCATATGTCCACCATCTGCAAGGATTAAATGCGTTACCATAAAATAGGTTAAAACTCCACGCATTCCATAGAAGCAGAATCGCTCCCACATTTCCGAGAAAAAGAGTGCCCATAGTTGTTTGGGATACTTCCCTTCAAAACCTTGAATTTCTTCTAAGGTTAAAGCTTGCTGTTGTTTCATAAATTTAAATTAAATATTAAAACTCTTATTTTACACCATGCATTAATTTTTTAATAACTGGATTTAATATTGCAATAATAATCCCAGCGATTAATGGAACTAATGTAAATATTAAGAAAAAATGACTCATACTATACTTTTCCGATATATCATCAATCATTCCACCCATTGATCCTGCTAATTTATTACCGATTGCAATTGCTAAATACCACATACCAAACATAAAGGCAATCATTCTAGCTGGTACTAATTTACTAACATAAGATAAACCCACTGGCGATAAACAAAGCTCTCCTAAAGTATGGAATAAATAAGCAAGAACTAACCAAATCATACTTACACGCACAACTCCAGCTGTTGCACCAGGAGGAATTGCTTTAGATCCAAAAGCTAATATTGCAAAACCTACACTCATCAATATTAATCCAAAAGAGTACTTCATCGCAGCACTTGGATTGTATTTACTTTCCCACCATTTGGAAAAGAAAGATGCAAAAGCAATAATGAAAAATGAATTCAAAATACTAAACCATGAGGTGGTAATTTCAACTTTATTTCCAACATGTTCTCTTACAGTTGCTGGAATAATTTTTGATTCTTCTTGATATTCTTGATATAATCCTGAAACTTTAGATAATCTTTCTTCATTTAAATAGATTAAATCTCCCAATTCTTCATGCAAGAAAATTGATTCTCCACTTTTTAATGCATCATTAGATGCTATTGTTATACTTTGTGTTCTCGTTTCAATAGCATCATCTATAACAAAAGACTCATGAACAGGAACCCAACTAAAAGCTTTAGAACCATCTTCTTCTAAAATGGCTTGATTATTTTCATCTACCTTAACAATTTGAGCTTCTTGATAAGTGATTTCATAAGCTTGAGAGCCAAAATCATATTTCAACATCCAAATCACTACACCCCACACACCTAAAAAAGCCAAACCTAAAAAGATGTTTGATAATGCAATTTGCTTAAAGGTCTTTTTAAATAATAAGTATAATACCCAAGTAATAATAATTAAAGGGATTATAGTTAATAGAGAATTAACTATTAAATAAATTTGAGCACCGGTACCCACATATGTTCTTTGTGTAAAATCTCTTGCAAATAAAACTAAAGATGTCGCGCCTTGCTCAAAACTCACAAAGAAAAACACAGTAAATAAAGCGAAAATAATAACTGCTATCATTCTATCACGCACCACTCTTTCATAGCGAATAATTCGAGAAATTACCAAATATAAAAATAAAACCAAGCCTACAATAGTAATTACTAAAGGACCACTAATTTGTTCTGGGTTTAAAATAAACTTCTCTGGTAATAAATGCACACCCCCAATTTTAGATACTGGATCATTTATTAAATACAATAAACCAATGATGGAAGTAATTACAATTAATACTTTATCTATTAAAGTAAAAGGATTTTTCTTTGATTTTGTATCTTCTAACTCACCAGTTTCTTCATTGATATTTACATCCATCTCCTCTGCCATATTTTGATTCTTATCTGGCTTTCCACCAATTCTACCAAATAGTGGGCCTGCTAACCAAAATTGCAAGCACCCTAATAACATAAAAATTCCTGCCAATCCAAAACCCCAGCTCCATCCAACTTTTTCTGCTAAATAACCACACAACATCATTCCAAAGAAAGCTCCTGCGTTTACACCCATGTAAAAAATAGTATAAGCACCATCTTTCTTTTCAGGCAGATAAGTATACATTTGAGAAATAACAGAAGTAATATTAGGCTTAAAGAAACCTGTACCGATTACTAGTAAAGCTAAACCTGCATATAAAGAAAATTCGGTTTCTAAAGCCATAGAAGCATGACCCAAAGTCATAATAATACAGCCTATCACAACAGCCAATCTATAACCTGTAAGTCTATCAGCAATTAATCCCCCAACAATTGGTGTTAAGTACAAGAGTCCAGCATAGGTACCAAAAAGAGCACCTGCATTTTCAGAGGTCCAAGCCCAGCCTGGATTACTCCCTATAACTGCCATTGTTAAAAAGTTAATTAACAATACCCGCATGCCATAAAATGAAAATCGCTCCCACATCTCTGTGAAGAACAATACAAATAAACCTGCTGGATGACCCAGAACTTTTGTTTCAAAGAAATTCCTTTGATCTTGAGGTATAGATTTTTCCATGTGTAATCTTAGTTTAAACCAATAAAAAAAGCTTCTAAAAGCTCTTTTATTTTACAATTATGGCACAATTTAGAAAAAAATAATGATGTCACAGCAAAATTCTTGTCTTTATTTTAATAATTGTATAGTTTTTTCAACTTTTTTTCACTTTTTTCTTTCCTCTAAAATAGATTTAAATTTCATAAATATACCCTATTCCTCTAAATCATAAATAGGGCTAAAAGGATAACGCATGCGAAGTTGCACATAAGTGTAATAAATTTCAACATAACCTTGTATAGCAGAATAAGAATGATGGTTTAAAATATCATTGGCAAAACTAGAATTAGAAGATGTGTAATGACGCATACTTCCAGTTGCATCATAGAAGTTTAAAACACCATTGATACCATTAAAGGTGGGTACTCCTGTTTGAAAATTAATATTTTCTATTCGAACTAAAGTAGATTCATACTCTTTTCTATTAGCTATCAATTCACTTATAGTCACAGTCTTAGCAGGTAAATTTATATTTTCTGCATAACGAATAACATTATAATTATTTAATCCTGTGAGCATTAATTTATTCTGTTGCTCTTTTAAAATAGCACCCTGTAGCTCCACCTCAATGCTATCACCCAAAGCAAAATCAACATTTTGATTAAAAATTAAAATAATACCCTTATCTTGAGCAGAACCTTGCAATATAATATTTCTATTATTAATATTAGCATGCTCTTTATCAGAAATAACAATCCCGGATATTTTTATTCCTGATAAGTGTACATCAACACTTGAGTGTTTTCTTCTTAAACTATCAATACTTATTCTTATTAGTTCTCCAGGATTGTCTAGTGCACCTTCACAACGGTCTTTATACATCCCTAAATCATTTAAATTTCTAATTTGTAACTGACCTATATTATTATATCTAGTATAAATTGCACGAACTGTTCCTTTATGCACCGGAGTTTTAATATCATAAAAATCAGCAAAAGCGCTAGTTCTTATATTTATGTAATTATAGGAGCAGTCTTTTAAAGTTCTATTTGTGTTTGTCGCAATATGCAAGGGCTTGGCAAAAGGGACATTACTATGTTCAGGAACAAATTCCACATCCTCCAACTCTATTAGAACATTCAATAAAGAATAAGCCATATCAGGGTTTTCCAAATCTGAAATAGCTACTCTTTTTGGAATTATCTCATTATTATAGCTCCCTTTTATTATATGCTTTTCTATCATTGCATATGGTATCGGAACTAAGTCTCCCCTATCATCAAGTGCAAAACCAATTTGAGGATTTTTCGCATAATTTCCAAAATACAAATGCTTTAAATTAACAAATATCCTTCTGCCAATGGGAAAATCATTAAATAGATTATTTTGATCAACTAATAACTCCAAACCTCCTGTACTATCTTGTATAATTATTTTCTTAAAAATATTTCCAGATTTATCGTCTGCAATAACAATCCCTGATATTATGCACTCTTCCTCAATCATGGTATTTTGCACAAAAGAATGAATAGCAGATATACTGTGTGTTACTTCTATTAGTGGATCATTATTGCTTAGTTCAGGAATTTCATTTTCTTTTTTTATACAAGAATTTCCCAAACTAACAGATACTAATATAAATACAAGAACATGAGATACTGATTTCATAAACTATATTTTAAATTCCAAACTTTCATGTAAAATACATATATTAATTAATACATACAAATATATCCGAATATTTATTTGACCATAATTTTAATAAGCTTTTTGAAAGAAATTGCTAGTATTGCAAGGAATTTCTTATTTTTGGCTATATTTTAAAAGATTTTATTATTTTATAAGATGATACAAATACAGAGAATTAGGCAAAATAAAGAAGAAGTTATACAAGGCTTATCTAAAAGAAATTTAGATGTAAGAGATCAAATTGAGGAGCTCTTAAGTATAGACGAAGAGAAAAGAAAATTGCAGCAAAGAAAAGAAGAAGCTTCGGCGAAAATCAACCAAATCTCTAAGGAAATTGGGAAATTTATGGCGCAAGGCAAAAAAGAAGAGGCAGAGCGTATAAAAACAGAAGTTTCTGATTTAAAAGAAGATTTTAAAACTAATTCTCAGAAATTACAAGATTTAGAAGAGCGTTTTCATAAAATATTAATAGATCTTCCCAATGTTCCACATCCATCAGTTAAAATAGGAAAGTCAGATGAAGACAATGAGATTATTGAAAGTCCAGCAGAATTATTAGAATTAGACGAAAATGCTTTAGCCCATTGGGATTTAGCAAAGAAATATAATTTAATTGATTTTGATTTAGGCACAAAAATTACAGGAAGTGGATTTCCAGTTTATACAGGTCAAGGAGCGGCATTACAAAGAGCATTGATAAGTTACTTCTTACAATATAATTTAGATGCAGGATATAATGAATATTATGTTCCTCACATGGTAAATGAGGATTCTGCTTATGGAACAGGACAATTACCAGATAAAGAAGGACAAATGTATCACATGCAATTGGATAATTTTTATATGATTCCTACTGCTGAAGTTCCGCTCACTAATATTTGGAGAGATAATATTATTTCTTCTGAACAATTACCTATAAAAATGACAGGTTATACACCTTGTTTTAGAAGAGAAGCAGGGTCTTATGGAAAAGATGTTAGAGGTTTGAACAGACTCCATCAGTTTGATAAAGTTGAAATTGTTCAAATTGTAAAGCCAGAAGATTCTTATAAAGTGTTGGATGAAATGGTAAAACATGTTGAGCAATTATTAATTAATTTAGAATTACCATATAGAGTTTTACGTTTATGTGGTGGCGATTTAGGTGTAGCTTCAGCTTTAACCTATGATTTTGAAGTTTGGAGTGCAGCGCAGAAAAGATGGCTTGAAGTAAGTTCCATATCAAACTTTGAAACTTACCAAACCAACAGAATGAAAATTAGATATAGAGATGAAAACAATAAACCTCAAATAGCACATTCATTAAATGGAAGCGCATTAGCTTTACCTAGAATTTATGCTGCCTTAATTGAAAATGGACAAAGAGAAGATGGGATCCATTTACCTAAAGTTCTTCACTCTTTCATTAATCCAATAATTAAATAATAATTTATGATACAAAGAATTCAAACAATATGGCTTTTCATAGCTTTTTTATTTACCTTACTAATATTTTGGTTTCCTATTTATAAAACCAACGATTCGATTTTAACGGTGGGTAATGATTTTATAGCTATTATTTTATTAGTATTAAGCATGGGACTCAGCTTAATTACTATTTTTAGGTTTAAACACAGAAAGGACCAAAAATTGTATACACGAATTAATATTCTTATAAACATTGCTTTATTAGCTTGGTTTTTTTACAAAATAAACGCTTTTCGAGAAGAGCAATTAACTCTATATAATCAAGAGGGATATTATTGGATAGGAGCTTTTATTCCTTTAATTACTATTATTTTCTTAGTTTTAGCATTAGCAGGAGTAAAAAAGGATGAAAAGCTTTTACGATCTTTAGATAGATTGAGATAAAGCAAAAGCCTTCTATTTTTTTAGGAGGCTTTTTTATAAATAAAATTATGGAAATTACAAATTATATAAAACAATTAATGGATTATTGTGCTTATAGGGAGCGCGCACATTCTGAAGTGCGTGAGAAGGCATTTTCATTAGGTTATAATTCGGAAGAGGTTGATGAAATAATTGTTTTTTTAATACAAGAGAATTTTTTAAATGAGCAACGCTTTGCGGAGTCTTATACTTATGGCAAGTTTGAATACAATAAATGGGGAAAGATAAAAATAATCCAAGGTTTAAAACAAAAGGATATTCCTGATTCTTTAATAAAAAAAGCGCTAAAGCAAATTGACAATGAAGCTTATGAATTATTAATTCAAAAATTAATTGAACAAAAAGCAGCACAACTTAATAAAGAAAAAAACATTTGGATAAAGAAGAAAAAAATAAAAAATTTTTTAATACAAAGAGGTTTTGAGTTTAAAATAATTGATAAATTTTTAAATCATTATTTTAATTTGTAATTTTATACATTAAAATGCTGTTTTTAAAATAAAGAAAATGATATTTTTAACCACGAAAGGAGTGAGCATACATATTAGTACATCGTATGTGCGAACGGAACTACTTGATATAGTTCCTACTCATATATTTTCCTATACTATTAGAATTGAAAACCTCTCCAATTATCCCATTCAATTATTAAGTAGGTATTGGGAGATTATAGAAGCTAATGGACAAATAAGACATGTTGAAGGAGAGGGAGTGATTGGAGAACAGCCTTTTTTATATCCTGGCGAATTTTTTGAATACACTTCTGGAGTTGATATCAATAGTGATTTTGCAAAAATGGGAGGACATTATTTAATGGAAAATAAATTTAATAATAGTTATTTTCAAGTAGTCATTCCCACATTTCACTTAAACAACCCTATCCGTCTCAATTAGAACTTTTTGCGTCATCTTTAAAATTTTCTAAAACTCTATGAGAAATATAAGTTCTGATCAAGCAATTGATAAAGCGCATGCAAGAGTAAATCTACCTAGTATAATAATTGGTCTTCTTTCTTTAGTAATAAGTGCAACTACAATTTTATATTCCAGTCTTCCAAACTGGTATTTAGTTTTTGTATTACCTTTAGCATTCATAGCACAAAGAATTTATTGGAAAATAGCTATACGGTCTTGGAAAAAATGGGCAAAAAAGAATGTAAATGATTTGGTTGATTTACAATATAGAGCATTAGAAGAAAAGCTAATTAAAAAAGAAGATAATTTTTTTCTAAATTAAGCTATCTATTATATAATATTTCCCTAAAAACTTCAAACCTTTTTATCTATTATTTGTTACTTAAAAAAACAAATAAATTTAAAAAGAATGAATACAAAACGTATATCTAAGAGCATTGAAAAAATGCTTAAATCATCAAGTTAGAAAAGAAGCTGAAGCAACACAAATATTTTTATCTTATGCAATTTGGGCTGATGATCAAGGATATCCAGGAGTTGCTAATTTACTTTATAGGCATTCCGGTGAAGAGCGAGATCATATGATGAAAGTTATTGAATACATCCAAGCTCGTGGTGGAAAAGCTGTAATAAGTGCCTTATCTGCTCCGACAGAAGACCCAAAAGATATAGAAGATTGCTTTAATCAACTCTTTAAACATGAGGTAGATAATACTCAATCTATTTACGAAATTGTAAATCTTAGCCAAGAAGAAAAAGATTGGGCAACTTGGAACTTTGCACAATGGTTTGTAAAAGAACAAATTGAAGAAGAAACATTAGTAATGGATTTAATAGATCGTTTAGAATTAGCAGGTGGAAAAGATGCTACAAATGAATCTTTATTACTATTTGATAGAGAATTGGAGAATCATCCCGATGAGGCAGAGCTAGCCAGACAATCTTCAATTGAAAAACCTGTTTAGTTATGTGTTTTTTTGTATTTTTGATAATTATTTATGAATTATTTTCATCTTTAAAAAGAATTTGATAAATCAAGTACAAACCAATTGAAGCCGCAAAAATAAAAAACAACATTGCAAAACCAGGATAACCTAAAATATTCCAACTTGAAGGAATTCGCATCAATAAAGCGGCACCGAGAATTAAAGCAGCAATTATCAATCCAATCGTTATCCTATTAGCAACTTTTTGAAAAGCAAGTATAAAACGATGTTCATCTATCGTTTTAATTTTCATTTTAAAGTTATTATTTGCAAGATTTTCAGTAATCATATTCACTCTTTCAGGAAAACTCTCTACCAACTCTTTTGATTGTAACAAATTTTCAAGAAGATTACCCGTCTTGAGTTCTTTCTTCATGTGTTGTCTCATTAGAGAATCCACATAAGAACGCATTGTTTTTTGCAAATCATGCTCTGGAGATAAAACTGCTATAATCTGATCTAGATTTAAAAGAATCTTTCCTAAAACTGCAAGCTCTACAGGAAGCTTAATTCCATGCATTGCAGCAATTTTATTAATTTCTATAATAATTTTTCCAGTGCTAAGATCCTTAGCCTTAGTAAATTCATTTTCTTGTGCTTGACGAATAATAAGTTTTTTAAAACTTTTAATATCTAATTCTGATTCATTATAATCACTTATTTGTAATAAAATCTTTGCTACTTTTTCACCATCATTTGAACTAAGAGCTATTATTAAACGCATTATTTCTTCTTGCATCTTTGAAGAAAAACGAACAGCCATGCCCAAATCTAACAAAGCTATTTTATTATCCTTTGTCAAGTGTATATTCCCAAGATGAGGGTCTGCATGAGCAAAACCGTCAACAATAATTTGTTTTAAATAACCCTTTATAACTTCATCAACCAATTCTTCTGTAGGATAATCCATCAAAGATAGCGGAGAATAATCTGTAACCTTTTTCCCTTCGATTAACTCCATTGTCAAAACCTTAGACGAGCAATAATCTTGATACACCATGGGAACCTTTAATAAGGGAAAAGTTTCTAAATTATCTTTAAGCATTATTAAGTTATCTGCTTCTCGCTCATAATTCAACTCCTGTAAAAGCATGTATTTCAACTCCTCCAATATATCAAATAGCGAAAATTGTCTTGCTGTTTTACTGAACTTTTCAGCTTTTTCTGCTAAGGATAATAAAACTTCTAAATCTTCAACAAATAATTTCCTAATTCCTGGTCTTTGTATTTTAATTGCAACCTTTTGGCCATTACGAAGCTCAGCAATATGGACTTGTCCAATAGAGGCACTAGCCAAAGGCTCTTTCGCAAAATAATTAAATGCTTTAGAAATACGCAGGCCTAATTCTTCTTGAATAATTTCTTCTATTACTTCATAAGCAATTGGAGCAACATCATCTTGCAATTCTGTTAAAGCATCTAAATACACTTCAGGGAGTAAATCAGGACGTGTCGATAGCAGTTGGCCTAATTTGATATAAGTTGGACCCATTTCAACTAAATCATCAGCTAATTCCTTTGCTGCCTTTCTTTCTTTTTCTAAAGCTTCTTGATCTAATTCCAATTCTTTTGATAATCCATCTTCATTACTTAATATATTATATCCCAATATTTTAATATCAAAGTAAAAAATTCTAAATAACGTTCATACTTACTTGATAATATTCCCATAACATGTATTAAAATTCATTATAAAGATACCTATTTTTTTTAAACTATTTCATAATTTTTATGTTATCTAAGTATTCTAAACAACAAAAATTTTAATTTATGCGCTCAATTTTATGGTTTGTGGCAGTAATTTGCCTTATAATTTGGATCTTAGGACTAATCGGTGTCGGAGGTGGCATGGGTCTAGGAAATCTTATTCATATTCTACTGGTAATAGCTATTATAATTATATTATTCAATATAATATCTGGTAGAAAACCTTTTAATTAGTGAATAGTAAACTTAGATCTATTTTTTAAAAACAAGATCAAAAACCTTTCAGGTTTTTATTAGTAAAAATAAAGATACTTATTAAATCTGTAGCTTTTAAAGCTGCAGATTTTTAATTTTTTAACGGTAGAAAAGCTATGAAAGTGTTAGAATTAAAATTATATATAATGCTATGCTTTAAATTAGAGATAATAAAAAAGCAGGAGTAAAACAATTCTGATATCACGAAGTCTTTCTTCCTCTAATTTATTATAAGTAAATACAATTTAGAGACTATGAAATCTTAAAGAATAATTGCTTCCATTTATGGAAAAGTATTTTTTTAGTTAAAAAACAAGGTTAAACAAACCTAAAATTCCTTAAATATTTAGCAAAATACTCTTAATTAAAACCTATAATTTCTCATTTTTAAACGGTAAAGAAGGAAAGACATAAAAATCTAACCAAAGGATTACTATATTTACTATCGTCTAATTAGGTAGAACATTATACATTAAAAAATTACATTATGAAGAGATCATTACTAAGCTTATTATTTTTAGGCATCTTAGGTATTTCTTTTGCACAAGATACCGATGTTGAGATAAAAAACAAGGACCAAGTTGAAAAGAAATCCACCGATTTTTTTAAACCATATATTGGTTTCCAAGGCGGTTATTTGTTCAAGAATAAAAATCAATTAGAAAATCCACTTTGGCATTTAAATGATGGTTCTCATATAGAATTAAATTTCGGATTTAAGAAAGATTATTTTGGTTGGGATGCTAGTTTAGGATATTTGCGTCTTAATCGTTCCTCCTCCGAATTTGAAAAACTACAATTTAATTCTCAAATGATTTATGATGGAGCCGATACCAGTTCAGGTGATATGAGACCTGGCCCAGTTGTTTCTGGTTTAGAAAACAACTCTTTATATGTGGAGCCCGAGCATCAAACTTTTGAACATAAACCTTTTCAAGGTTTTTATTTAATGACAGGACCTAGCCTATGGTTGGGAAAAAATAAATTTAAAGTAAATTTAGGTTTAGAAGCAGGTTTAGGATTCAGTCAAATGGGTTATTATTTTGTTGCAGGAGAAAGAAATGCTGCAAACGGTTCTGTTGATTTCAAAGTGGATAATGGAAGCAATCTTGAAGATTACACCTTAAAGGCAGATAATATTCAATACAGACAATATGGAATGACTCAAAAATATTACGATAAATTACAAGCTTCTAATTTTGATTTTAATACAAAACAAGCCTTGGAGTTACATTTTATTAGTAGAGCTTCTTTAAATTTAGAATATTTTGTCATTCCTCAGGTTTCACTACATCTTGGAGGTAATTTCTGGTATATAGGAACTCCTAAAATGAATGGAAATCAAGAACTTAATGGAACCTCATCTTATGAACATGATTCAGGACGATTTACAAAACATTTATTTGATTATAAAGATGGATATGATAATTCTGATTTAATGCATTTCAGTGCTAATGCAGGATTAAAATACTGGTTTGGCACAAATAAAACTTCAAAGTCTGGTTCAGGAAGTAATTCAGAGCAAAACAATATAAAAGCTTCGGATAATAAAAATGTCAAGGAATTAAAGGTTCAAGTTATAGATAAAAAAACAAAGACACCAATTTCTGATGCGCTTGTTAGTATTAAAAATATTGAAACCAATCGTAGTTTTGAAATAAGCACATCTGAAAATGGAATTGCTACTTTAGAGCGACTACCTGAAGGTAACTATAATATAAATGGTTCTATACATTCTATCTCTACTAGTTCAGAAAAAATCACAACATCGGATTTTAATACTTCTGCACCAGATATATTTAAAACTATTTATTATGATGACAATCGTTTTATCTTAAAAGGAGTAACTCTTGATGCTATTAATGGAAGAACTGAAAAAGAAGTAAAAGTAAATTTAGAAAAAGGAAGCGAAAAAGTATCTTCTACAGTTTCCAACGAGGATGGAAATTTTCAATTTGTATTAGAAGGAAATTCGGATTATCAAGTACAAGGTTTAAAACATGGTTTTTATAGTAATATTGAATCTGTTTCCACGAAAGGTTTAAATAGAAGTCAAACATTATACGTAAAATTACAATTAGGCTTGAATACAGTTGAATTAGGAAAATCTTTTGTAATTGAAAATATCCTATATGATTTTGATGATGATGCGATTCGTGCTGACGCAGCAATTGAATTAGATAGATTAGTTGCATTTTTACAAGAAAACCCTAATGTTCGTATTGAATTAAGTTCCCATACAGACAGTAGAGGCAACAATGCCTATAACCTAGCATTATCACAACGAAGAGCTAGAAGCGCTGTAAATTATTTAATCTCTAAAGGAATAAACAAAAACCGTTTAGAAGCAAAAGGTTATGGTGAAACAAGATTAATCAACAGATGTAAAGATGGAGTTACCTGCTCTGAATCTGAACATCAGGCAAATAGAAGAACAGAAATAGAAATTATTAAATAAACAAAAATCGAAGTAAGATAAAAAAGTGTAGCTGTCTCATAACTGAGGCAGCTATTTTTATTTTAACAATTATATTCTTATCTTACCTTTGTTAATTCAACAATATTTTATATTTTTATATTGTTGAATATCAATTGTATGAAAGCGAATTTTAAAGAATATAATCAACAACAGAATTGGTTATTCCCCCCTTCTATAGAGGATTTAATCCCTATCGATCATCCTGTACGCCTCGTTAATAGTGTTATCGAGCATTTAGACTTAAAATTATTAACCGAAATATATGCTAAAGAGGGTCGTCCAAGCTACCACCCCAAAATGCTTTTAAAAGTAATTGTCTATGCTTACATGGATAAT
>Ga0209487_1001357_pt1 | contig 20746 bp, 27 predicted proteins | sample Poulit2012_FD_187524 | JGI IMG/M metagenome (GOLD analysis project Ga0209487, IMG submission 187524) | Agricultural soil microbial communities from Georgia to study Nitrogen management - Poultry litter 2012 (SPAdes) (version 2) | ecosystem: Environmental > Terrestrial > Soil > Agricultural land...
GGTACCGGTTTATTTAAACCAGTAAGAAAAAAATGCGGCTCTTCCTAAAATCAAATAAAAACATCACATCCCGTACATGATCATAGGGGATGTGATGTTTTTATTTTTACGTTCAACACAACAAAAATGGCATTCTCAATAGAATGCCATCATCAATTAATGTTTCGTTTTTACTGGTCGACAATCGTCACACAGCCCATAAAGTTCCATACGGTGGTAACTGACATCAAAACCAGTTACTTTTTCAGCTAATGCTTCCACTTCATCTAGAGATGGATAATGGAAATCAACGATTTTACCACATGCGTTGCAGATAATATGGTAGTGATCTGTCATATTACAATCAAATCGACTAGAATCATCCCCATATGTTAATTCTCGAATGAGCCCAACTTCTCGCAACACGCGGAGATTATTATATACTGTCGCAACACTCATACTTGGAAATTGCCCTTTGAGTGCCTTATATATTTCATCAGCTGTTGGATGCGTTTCGGATGTTAACAGATATTCAAGAACCGCATGACGTTGTGGTGTAATACGTACACCAGAATCTTTTAATGTTTCAACTGCTTTTGTTAATTTAGTCACCGTCATGCACCTCACTTTCAATTATTCATATTCTTAAATTGTAATCTTTATAAATAGTGTACCGTTTAACATGACACTCTGTCAATTAATGTTGATTATATTTGTTAAGAAAATATTGTAAGCATCATATTTATGATGTTTTTATCGAATGACCATTTCGAAGCATTAAACATCTGCTTTCAGCGGTATCTCAGTTCCGTTTAAAATTTGATTGACATAGCGAGCAGCTACGAAAAGGAAGTCTGATAACCGATTGAGATACGCTGTTGCCAGAGGGTTCGCATCTGGTATGGCTACTGTTAACCTTTCCGCTCGACGTGTAACCGTTCTTGCAACATGAAAGGCACTTGATGATTGATGCCCAGACGGCAAAATAAAATTATCTAGTGGCTGCAATTCCGCATCCCAAGCATCTATTTGTGTCTCAAGTGCATCAATATGCTCTTGTCTTATCTTCCAACTTACTTCTCGGTCCTTTGGTGTCGCAAACTCTGATCCAACATGGAAAAGTATCGTCTGTACACGGTGAATGCTATCATAAAAAGCTTCTTTTCCGTCCCAAGATTCTGTATTTAAACAACTCAATGCAAAACCAATCATTGAATTCACTTCATCACATGTCCCGTATACTTCCACCCGTGGATCATCTTTGGCAACACGACTTCCATAAACTAATGATGTTGTACCTTTATCACCTGTCCTTGTATATATACGCATTTTTAGTACCCCTTTATGACATCTATTTTATTAACAAAGTTGTCGTCATCATCTAAATATCGCGTTAAATTTTCAATGAAAATATCGAGCGCTCTTGTCACATACTCGGTAGATACACCAGATATGTGTGGTGTAACAGTTATATTCTTTTCCCGCCAAAACGGATGTTCTTCAGATAATGGTTCATCTTCAAAGACATCTAATACAGCATGTCCAAGTACGTTTTGTTGGATCGCTTCTAATAAATCAGCTTCATCAAGCACATCACCACGTCCCATATTTAAAAACACAGCATGTTTGTTCATTTGATTAAACTCAAAGGATTGAAATAAACCTTTCGTTTCATTTGTACTTGGTAAAACTGAAATAACAAAGTCCGCTTCAGGTAAAACTGTGTTCAACTTCTCAAGAGCATGAACTTTATCAAAGTAATCAACCTGCTTACCACTTTTCGAAATACCGATCGTCTTCATTCGAAAAGCTTTAGCTAATCTCGCGACCTCTTGTCCAATTGCTCCTGTTCCGACCACGACCATTGTACGTCCACTGATTTCCTTCAAAACAATGGATTGATCCCAGCGTTTTTCTATTTCATTATTTATAATTGATTTTTCCTGGCGGTACACTTGCAGCAACATAGAAATCGCATATTCAGCCATTGGCCCTTTATGAATCCCACGCGCATTTGTTACTAGAATTTTTCTTTTAATGATGATAGGAAATGGTAATTGATCAACGCCAGCAGACAATACCATAATCCACTTTAAATGATGAGCATGTGTCACCAATAATTCATCCACATCTCCACCATACGTTACAAGCACCTCAGCATCGCCAATGTACTTGTCACTTTCTTCTCTTGATTTACAAAAAACAAATTGCGCTGATGGAAAGTGTTTCCTTAAACGCTCCTGATACTTTGGCGACACTTTTTCAGTAAATAATATCATCATCTCTATCTCCCCTTATTCCGCATTTTCACCTTACTTTCATCATAATCCTTTTTATAAAAATGAACAAACAAAATTTATTATAAGTGATATAAGAAAAAGACCTTTGACTTCATATGACTATTTTTAAAGAAGCGATTTGTTAGCACAACCCTCACAAAAAAAGGCAACCCAAAGGTTACCTTTTAATTCTCATTATGCATTTGTTTGCTTTAAAAAGTCTAAAGCTTCTTGTACATGATCTTTCACACGTACTTTTCGATAGTCTTTAATGACTTGACCTGATGGATCAATGATAAACGTCGACCGTTCAATCCCATAGTACTCGCGGCCGAAGTTTTTCTTCAGCTTCCAAACATCATAAGCTTCAGCTACTTTATGATCTTCATCTGCTAAAAGATGAAATGGCAGTTCATATTTATCGATGAATTTTTGATGTCGTTCGATTGGGTCCGGACTCACACCTAAGATGACTGTGTCCAGATCTGCAAACCCTTCATATGCATCACGAAAATCACAGGCTTGTGTTGTACAGCCAGGTGTCATATCTTTTGGATAAAAATAAAGAACAATATTTTTACCTTTAAAGTCTGATAATGCAACGTCTTCATTATCTTGATTTTTTAATATAAAATTTGGTGCCAACTGACCTACTTTTACTGTCATCAAACCTCACTCCTCTTGAATCATTCTATTTCTCCTATAGTGTACCACATCGTTTGTAAATAATCGGCTTACAGAGATGCAGTCCCACTCAGTCTTAGATTAACAGATTATTGATTCTGAACTCAATTTAATAATAGTCATCGGCATATACATGTTAATTTTCATTTGGTCTTTTATTCCGTTTAATCACCCAACCAATCCATCCAATGATTGCAGAAACAACAGTATATACACTGGCCCATCCCAACATAGCTTCCCAACCAATTGGATAAAAAATTGGGATAATGACTGTCGGGATATTTAATAATACAAAAACGACAAAGGAACCTAGAACATATCGTTCTAATTTCAGTGTAAAATAAAGTGTCACAATAAGTGTTAACAGTGGTGCACCTATTAAATAAATTGGTATTTCCCACATATACTTAATCCCCTTTCTATTTTTCTTGCTTTTCAACGCCAACATCTTTAATGGTGAGGTCATCCGACGGCTGGAAGGAAAGATCATATTTTACATGACCGAATTCAAAATCTGTTATTTTTACATTCCCATTTATGGAAACGAACTTATAATCATATTGATCATCATTCAGCTGTTTTTGATAATGCTTAGCAATTTTCAAGATGTCATCATTTGTTTTATCTTCCGCATCAATCGTGATATGAACGACTATCGGTTCTTCCGTTTTCAAATCGGGTTCCCATGTGACATCATCATAAGTTCCCTTTAATATTTCCATTTGTACTGTTATGTCAATGATATCTACACCTTCACCTTCCATTTTTAAAGCAGTTTCTAATTCTGAACTAGCTTCGTTCCCAAGTTTCTCCATGAGGCTTTCATCCAAGTTATCATTATAAATACCATCCTGTCCTACTGTCATTTTCAGAAAACCATGAACAACGAATTCAAAATTTTCACTATTTTCCTCGACACCATTCGGGACTTTTAACACTTCAAAATGATACCCACTATCCTTAAAATTATAAAACGTATCTTCAATATGCAATGTTTGCTCTGGATATGTTTCGGTTAAATAATGTTCAAGATGCCGTTTGGCCATATATTTTGAGAGTGGATTACCGTTAAAAGCTGAATGTAACAGAATGACGGGTGTTGCAAGTAAGATAATAAGGCTCACGTACAGCCACTTTTTATGTTTTGTCTTCATATTCCCTCACGTCCCTTATTTTAAATATTAACATAGCAATCATCATCCCAATTATAGAAAAGAGAAGATGCAGACCTGCCCATAAACCCGCTCCCATGACAAAATTCAATCCAAACTCCAAGCGACTTTCGGAAAATTGATCAGCATTGTAAATTAATTGTGAGAACATATCAATTAATTGCCACGCAAAAACGGGCACAAACGATACTAACATGACGATAAAAATGTTTTTATAAAACAAGTACGTGACCAAACCAAGTAGTGTATAGGCTAAAATAAATTCGAAATTTTCCTTTACAATTGACGTTTGAATAGCCAAGAAAAAGGAAATGCCGACGAGTATTAATTGATATATTGATATTTTAAATGTAATCTTAGACATCATTTTTTCATGATCCATAGGTTCTGGCATCACTTCTTTTTGTAAGGGCAACTCCGATTGGGCTGCTTTTTCAGCACAAGTTGGACAACGTTTAAAATGGTCCTCTATCCATGCCTTCGTCTCTGGTTGGATGAGCCCTTCTTCATAAAGTGGTAGGAGATCCTCAACAATTCGACAATCAGTCATCTTCGTTTCGCCTCATTTCCTTTTGCAATTTTAGTTTTATTCGATGAAATGTTACCCGGGCGTAGTTTTCAGTACGCTGCAACAGTTGACCGATTTCTTTAAACGATAAATCACCATAGATTCTCAAAATAACAATCTCCTGTTCAATTGGAACAAGCTGCTGAACATGTGTCAGAAGCTGATCCACTTCGTCCATTAAAAGCACGGATTCTTCAGGTGTTTTTAAGGGTGGTGACATATCGTCTTGTTTTTTTAAAGTGTCTTCAAGATGTCTTTGATATTTTTTTGATCGATAATAATTTCTCAGAACATTTTTGGCAATTGAAAATAGCCATGTTTGTAAAGTTGAATGGCCGGAAAATGAATGAATGACTTTACAAGCCTCATAAAAAACATCCTGCGTTAAATCTTCCGCGATCGATTGATTCGATATCTTCACGTAAAAATAGGCATATACTTTTGGCTGCGTTTTTGCGTATATTGTTTTTAATGCGTTCATAATGGCCACCAGCACCTTATCATTGTCGTTCCTTACTATCTTAGTAACCTGAAGGTAGATTTCGTTACATTTTTTTAAAGAATTATATGATTCATCCTCGATTTGTACGTTCGGTGACAAGACGCAACATAAAAGCTGTTGGTAGAACATAGCCGATTAATGCTTGAATAAGCACAATAAGTCTCCCAATCCCTATTGGGACGATATCACCATATCCGATCGTTAATAATGTTACACCACTAAAATAAAAAGAATGGATAAGTGAACCAACCACATTCACATGATCATACCTGCCATCTTCTATCAAAATCATACCCTGAAAAGAAAGTATAAAGTAAATCAAACCAAAGCCTATGATTACGATACTATATATAATAAGTAGTGCATAAAATGTTTCTCTAGAAAATTGGCCATCTTTTAAAATAAAGCCTGTCATACTTTTGATAATGATATAACAAATGAATAAAATCATAATCCATAAAAATAAATTCATAAAACCATCCCTCAATCCACATCATTTGTATCATTTATATGCATAGGTTGTTCGCACTTAGTCATTTATCATTAAAAAAATATCGTGATCTGAACGCACGGCAGCCAAATGATGAAGATAGAACAAAGGCGGAAGCGCCCGTTCAGCGACGTACAAACTGGAGCACTTCGCAATGAGATAAAGGAAACACGGTGAGGTACGAACCGATGTTGACTTATCAATTGGAGATGTGTGAAGTTTGATAGTCGTTGGGCGTTGGAGCCGGACGTGGATATCCTTCATGTGAGATGTTATCCACAATGTCTCAATTTTATAATTTCCTATGCAATCAAAAAAAGCGCCTCTCACATAACACTGTGAAAGGCGCGTGTCATTTTATACATATTATGTTTTAATTAACTTTGCTTCTGTTCCTAAGTTTTGTACTTCATATAAATCAAAATAACTGCCTCGTTTTGCCATCAGTTCATCATGTGTACCAGATTCTTGAATTTCACCATCTTCAATCAGAACAATACGATCAGCATGTGTAATGGTTGCCAAACGGTGCGCAACAATAAATGTTGTTCGATCTGAAGCTAAATTTTCCAACGCAATTTGAATGCTTTGTTCACTTTCTAAGTCTAAAGCAGATGTTGCTTCATCAAATATTAGAATCGGTGGATTTTTTAAGAATACACGGGCAATGGCAATCCGTTGTTGTTGACCACCAGATAAGCGGACACCGCGTTCACCCACAAGTGTCTCATATCCAAATGGGAGGTCTTGGATAAAATCATGGGCATTAGCTGCTTTTGCCGCCGCAATGACTTCCCCCTCTGTTGCATCCGGATTTCCCATTCTAATATTTGTCGCAATGGATTCACTAAACAAAATATTATCTTGGATGACCATACCGATGTTATCCCTTAAAGATCGTGCCTGAACATCACGGACATCAATGCCGTCTACTTTAATCGAACCTTTGGTCACATCATAAAAACGCGGAAGCAGACTAATGAGCGTTGATTTTCCGCCCCCACTCATACCAACAAAGGCGATGGTTTCGCCCTTTCCAACATGTAAGTTTATATTTTTCAACACGTAAGGTTCATCTTCTTCATAACGAAAGGACATATCATCAATCACAACATCACCTTCTAAACGACCAAGTTCCGTTGCATCTTCTTTATCTGAAATATCATAGGATTCATTATAAAATTCAAACACACGATCAATGGACGCGATCGCTTGGGTTAGTGTTGTTGACGCATTAATGAGACGTCGTAATGGGCTATACACCCGTTCCATATAACTAACAAAAGCGACCATTGTACCGAGTGTTAAATGACCACTAATGACTTGATAGCCTGCGAACGTGATAACAATTAAAGGGGCCAAATCTGTTATCGTATTCGTTACGGAAAAAGTCAGCGCGTTCCAACGTGTATGGTCAATCGCACGATCTAAAAAGTTCTTATTCCGTTTATCAAATTGTTCGTCTTCATATGGTTCAAGTGCAAAACTTCGCGTAACTGGTATACCTTGAACTCGTTCATGTAAATGGCCTTGGGTTTCAGCCAGGGCTTGAGATCTCTCCCGTGTTAACCTTCTAAGTGTCCCAAACAAATACTTAACAGCAAACCCGTATAGAGGGAACAAAATAATGGCAACAATTGTTAGCCACACATCCATTGTCAACATAATTACAACTGCAATGGCAATGGTTACTAAATCAAGCCAAACATTCATTAAACCGGTAATGACAAAGTGCTTTGTTTGCTCAACGTCATGTATTACCCGGGAAATAATCTCACCCGTTTTTGTGTTCGAATAATACTTAAGACTTAGGCGTTGAATGTGATCAAACAATTCTTTTCTAATATCATATAATATATTACTACCAACCCATTGCGCTAAATACTGTCGAATATATTCAACTGGTGGACGTATGATTAGAAACACGACAAACGACCCGCCCATGAGCCAAAACAGTTTGCTAAGCTTAGCGGCGTTTGAGAGACTATCGACTTCAATGATATTATCAATCACAAATTTTAAAATAAGTGGAATGAGTAAAGGTATTGCAAACTTAAGAACACCGATCAATATCGTTAATATGATTTTCCATGTATATGGTTTAACAAAAAATAAATATTGCTTAATTGGTTTCATCCAGTTATCTTCCTTCTTTCGAAATTAAAAATGATAATAAAAAAAGCCCTGCTACTGTCGTAACAAGAAAATGATTGTAGTTATTGCTTAGCGATACGTCAAGAAACGTTCGTACCATTGATCAACAAAACCAGGTTCAAACGGGCCTTTGCGTTGTCTGATCCATTCTATTAGAAAAGCAAGTTGACTGTGAAGTATACGATCTATCACACTCGGATAATTCATCCTTTCTTTATGCAACTCATATTCATCTTCATCCAGAATATGATACGTCATATCTGGATAGACCATTACATCCAAATCATAGTCAATATATTTCAAGGCTTCATCATCGAATGCAAATGGAGAACTCATATTACAATAATAATAAATACCATCCTGCCGCAACATACCAATAACATTAAACCAATACGCAGAATGAAAATATGAAATAGCTGGTTCTCGTGTTATCCATGTCCGCCCATTACTCTCAGTTACAAATGCTTTATCATTTGCACCAATCACGACAGTTTGTGTACCTTTTAAAACAATATTATTCTCCCATATGCGATGTAATTGGCCGTTATGTTTGTAACTCTTTATTTTTATGTGTGAGCCAGATTCCGGGGCATCCATAATATCTTCCTTTCATAAAACTAGGAAATCGGTCATCCTCCCTATTATCACTTATAACTATTATAGTGTCATTATTTTTTTAAATAAAGTTTTTTGACCGAATGTAAAATACACTCATTTTATTATAACAAAAAGCAGTTTCCTTTTTAGATCCTGTCTAATAAGGAAACTGCTTTTTTGCTTAAAGCATACTATTTGTTACTTTTTATTTTGCTGAGCTTTTTGATTTTGCTTTCTTACTTCTTGAGCGTCTGTTTCAGATGCGAACTCAGTACCATACTGTTCTTGTTGTCCTTGAGCAGCTTGTTGGTTTTGCTTTTTAACTTGCTGAATGTTTGTACCTGCAGCAGATTTTTTTGGGTTTTTAGCCATCACTATCACCTCCGCAGTTAATACCTTTTCCATTTCCACAAACGTTATCCAACAAATTATTAGGAAAGTTCTACCATCTAAGTTAATTTAGGATTTAGACAAAAAGGGCATCATTTTTTGATGAGAAACTGGAAACGGATATGATTCCAACATCGTTGGCTTAACAAAAGTGAGTCGTTGATCTGTGACTTGATCTACACTAATCCGTGCATGAAATACATCCAATTGCCATATAATATGTGTAAAGACATGTTTAATGGTTGTTTGTTTTTCACCAATTTGAACCTTTAAACCATATTCTGCTTGTAACCAGTTTTCAGCATGATCCATACCAATTTCATCAATCGGTACCATGGGGAACTGCCAGAGGTTGGCGAGCAAGCCTGTTTCAGGGCGTTGTTCAATGATATAATGACCTGCTTCATTTTGAATAAGCAGAGCAGCGTAATGGCGTGTGCGTTTCTTTTTAGCCTTTGATTTCACTGGTAATTGGTCTTCGATGCCTGCAGCATATGCTTGACAATGCGCTTGAACAGGACAAAGCATACACATGGGTGCTTTAGGTGTACACACAAGTGCACCGAGTTCCATTATACCTTGGTTAAATGAAGACGGATCGTCATGTGAAATAAGTTCCCGCACGTATAATTCAAATAGACGTTTTGTTTTTTGCTGAGCTATGTTTTCTTCTATTTTTAAAACACGTGACAAAACGCGCATAACGTTGCCATCAACAGCTGGTTCTGGTTGATCAAATGCAATAGAGAGAATGGCGCCTCTCGTATAGGGGCCAATCCCTTTTAAATCGCCTAATTCTTTTGGTGTGCTTGGTACGTCACCGCCAAATACACGGACAACTTCACGTGCAGCATGTTGAAGGTTGCGAGCTCTTGAATAGTAACCAAGCCCCTCCCACGCTTTTAATACATCTTGTTCCTCAGCTTGTGCTAAATCATTGACAGTTGGGAACAATGTCATAAACCGTTCAAAATACGGAATAACTGTATCAACCTGTGTTTGTTGTAACATAATTTCTGACACCCAAATTTGGTAAGGGTCTTGATTTTGTCGCCAAGGTAAATCACGTTTGTTTTTTTCAAACCAGTTAAGTAGATCATCTTGAAAACTTAAAATGTCAATAGATTGTAAAGTATTTTGAACCATGATTTATCATCCTTTATGTTACAATTAAAGTATCGTAAAAAATAGGCTGTTAACTTTTTTGAAAATAAATTTGTCATTGGTTGAAATCTAAAGGAGGATCTTTTTAATTATGGACACAGGCACCCATATTGCAATGGGGGTTGCACTCGGGGGATTAGCAACTTTAGATCCCGTCGTTGCAAATGATCCGACTCTTTTTCAAGCCGTATTCGTCGGCGCCATCATCGGATCACACGCACCCGATTTCGATACCATTTTAAAATTTAGAAACAATGCAACTTATATTAAACATCACCGTGGCATCACGCATTCAATACCCGCGATATTTATATGGGGCATTTTAATTGCAGGCATCATTCACTTTGTCGTTCCTGAGGTGAGCTTTTTGCACTTATGGGCTTGGACACTTGCCGCTGTTGCCCTTCACGTTCTAGTGGATATTTTCAATGCCTATGGCACACAGGCCATCCGACCTTTTTCTAATAAATGGGTCGCCCACGGTTTCATTAATACATTTGATCCATACCTTTTCTTCCTTCATGTAGCAGGAATTGGTGCGTGGATCCTTGGTGCTCATCCTGGGTATACATGGTTAATGATCTATAGTGTCATTGTGCTTTATTATTTGAAACGTTATTTAGACAAACGGGAAATCGTTAAACATATCTACAAAGACTTTCCCGATACGGTGGAAGTCACAACCTCACCGACAATAAAACAACATTTTTGGCGGATTGCGATTACGACAACAGAACATTTCTATGTCGGGCACGCAACACATGGTAAGATAGAGATTATAGACACATTCGAAAGGGTACCATTACCCGATACCCCAGAAATCCACGCAGCAAAAAAAGATAAAAACATTGCAGCATTTTTATCCTTTTCTCCAGTTTATCACTGGGAAGTAAACGAATATGAGCATTTTACTGAGATTCGTTTTATTGATTTACGTTATCGCCAAAAGGGGCGTTACTCTTTTGTCGCTGTCGTTAAACTCGATCCAAATTTGCATAAACTCAGTTCTTATACAGGGTGGATTTTTTCAGAACAAAAATTACAAAACAAGCTCTATGTAGGAGATAATCCAGTTTAAAATGAAATCCCACTCGTTGTGGGACTTTGACTGACCGTTCATCTCAATTAAAAGCAGAACCGCATGAATTAAAGAAATTAGATTTCATGCGGTTTTTTATTTGTGCGTTTTTCTCAGTTTTTCAATCAGCTACTTTATCCCCAAGTAACGAAATCGGGATGGCTTGTTCTTCTTCATACATTTCACCGACTAAATTGATTCGATGCCCCCATGCCATCACGCCGTTAATATAATTAATTTTGAATGTATGACCAGGGTCCCCATTGAGTTCATGGGTGTCATCTGCTTTAAAGTCCTCAGGGTTGACCATATACGACATAACGATTTGAATCTTTCGTTCATTGATCGACACATGACTCAGTTTGCCTTCACTTTCTGCTTTTAAAGCCTTTTCCTTTAACCGCCCCACTTCCTCACGCAACTGTTCCATTGTATAATCACTATATCGATAATTCATTATGTTTCACCTCGTATGATTGTCTCGTGTGGCATTTTAATATATCACTTTTCAAGCGCATCAAGAAACTTTCCAATATATTCCATATCAAATCCTTGCCGGTAAAGACCTGCTTTTATTTTCTGCTGTAAGTCGAAACCAGACGACTTCTGCTGATGCCGTCTCAGAAGACGCTCACCTTGATAAACAAGCGCTTCCCATTCAGCATCTTCATCCACTGCCGAAGTTTTCTTCAACACATCCTGAATAACAGATTCCGAAAAACCTTGACGCATGAGGTTGGCATGTATATGTTGCAATTGTTTACGTTGTGAATGCTTGCTGCTTTTTTTGAGTTTCTTTTCAACAATCTTTTGGGCCTTTTCATGTTGTACATCTATATCTATTAACATGACAGCGCCATCTGCGATCTCAGCACGAACGCCTTTTTGCATCAATTCTTTTTTTATGAGCTCAGGCCCTTTGAGTGTTGTTTGAATGCGCGTATTGACAAAGGCTTCAGAAAATGACCTGTCATCCAATAGATTCTGCTCGATTAACCTTTCAATAATTTGAGCCACATGTTCTTGTTCAACGTCATTTTTCAAAAGGTAATCATAAACTTCTTGTTTCGTTCGCATTCGATAACTTAAATAACGAATGACTTTCGAATACGATTGTTGCCATGTATCTTGTTCACATAAAGTGGCCTGCATAGCATCATCTAATTCAAGCCCCTTTCGTAAATTATATTGTATGAGAACATCTTCATCAACACTAAAACCAAACCGCTCTCCATGGCCTTCGTCTATAAAAATATTGTATCGGTGTTTATTTTTCTTTTGTGTCGTTATGCGGGTAATTTTATTCAACGCACTCACCCCTTACAATATCATACCACGAATGATACCATGTTACATAATAGAGTCATCATCTTACTGAAGGGGTGTCAGTCAATGAATATTCTAGTTACTGGTGGTACAGGTTTTGTTGGTCAATTTTTAAGTGACACTTTAATCCAAAATGGACATCATGTCTACATCCTCACGCGTTCTCCTGGTGCGTACACGTCTGATGAAAATAAAACGTATATTGATTATTATGTCGATGCACAAGCCTTACCTTCTATTCATGCAGTTATTAATTTGGCTGGAGATACTTTATTTGGTTATTGGACGACTTCTAAAAAGAAAGCCATCTTACACAGTCGGCTTGAGGCGACTGAGCGACTCATTCAAATGATGAACCAGATGACGGTTAAACCCAAAGTTTTGATCAATGGTTCTGCAGTAGGCTATTATGGCACGTCAACAGAAAAAATGTTTACGGAAAAAACGACACGGCCCGGTGATGACTTTTTGGCCAAAGTTGTTGTCGCATGGGAAAAATGTGCCGAACAGGCAGCATCTCTCGGTATCCGTACCGTGTATACGCGTTTCGGTGTCATTTTAGGTAAAAATCATGGTGCCTTACCACTGATGTCACTACCTATAAAGCTCTTTGCTGGTGGAAAAATTGGCAGTGGTGAACAATGGATACCATGGATTCATATTGATGATGTCGTGCAAATGATTATTTTTAGTATAGAAAACGAGGATTTAGAAGGTCCAATCAACGTAACGGCTCCACACCCACAACGCAATAAAGATTTCATCAAAGTATTAGCAAACGTTCTAAAGCGCCCATACTGGTTCCCAACACCAAGCCCACTTTTAAAGATCGCTTTAGGTGACATGAGTACTTTAATAACCCAAGGGCAATATGTACTCCCACACAAAGCGCAAGCACACGACTATCTCTTTAAGTTCTCCACCGTAGAAGCTGCACTAGAAGATATCTTTTCTTAAGAAAAAATAAGGATGAATGAATCAATTCCATAAATGCTATTGTCGCAAAATAATCCGAAACCTTAAGTTAAAATATTAATGATTCGCAAATTGAGGAAGCGAATCAAGTTGATAGGAATGGAAGGTGGCGACTCATACGGGAATAGCACTAAAAATGGTGGAGATTCACCGACCATTAGCCTGTGCGAGATAGATACCAAATTGTCACAAAATGTCATTAAAAAGGTGTTTTCTTTTAACCTCATTTTGTGTAAAATAATAATGATCATTAAATAGGGAAGGCAAATGGTGCGCCACCAGTTAATCCTGGTTCTAGTAGGTTCGATTCCTACCCCGAATTTTTGTTAAGCTAGCAAATAAAAATTCGTGGGTAACCGAACTATATAGACGCCATTAAACCATCTTAGGATACCCACCTTTAATAAAAAGGAGGGTTTTTTTATGTTAAAAATGCGTGAATTATGTGAAGTTCCCGTTCTGTTTAAGTTACAATCCCATCCAAGTGTCTATCCTTATGTGAGAGAAAAAGCGGAAACGAGCGATGCCTATTACTTTATTATAAAACAAACCATTGAAGCAGAAGAAAACGGGGAATTAATTTCTAGAACAATTATAGATGAATACCATCAACCAATTGGCACAATTACGCTATATGATATTCATAATCAACACGGATTTTTAGCAACTTGGATTGGGCAGCCCTATTTTGGTAAAGGGTACAATAAAATGGCTAAGACATTATTTTTTCACGAGATATTTTCTCAATATAAGTTGCAGGCCATATTGATGAAAATACGAAAAAGTAATGTACGATCTCTAAGAGCCGCCACCAAATTACCGTATGTGAGACTTGCGAACACATTATTTTCCGAGATATACAAGGATATTAACAGAGAAGAAGATATTTACGATTTATTCGTCATAACAAAAAAACATTATGATGCATATGCGCAATTTTCTGGCCCCATTGCTGAAGATGCTGTCACAGGTGGAGAAGATGTCTCCTAAAACACATTCATGATCTAATTGCACATATCGGATATGAGTCAGAATCCAATTATAACTTTTCAAACTATAAAGCGAAGCTAACATAAAATTCGTTTTATAGTTTTTTTATTATATTTTGTTCCCGCACTATCATATGCAATCTTTGTTGTGCATTTTTCCTAGCCTCATCTTTACTATGACCAAATCCATAGCCAACCATGATATTCTCCATTTCTAGATTGAGTACAGCCTGCCATACTGTTTGTTTTTCAATATGGGACATGTATAAAATAGTTGTCTTTGTTTCATTATCATGTTCTTTTTTTACCTCAACATGTGATAAAAACAGTTCTGCTATATGCACGTGTGTTGATTCAATGTGTGAATCCCTTAAAATTAAACAACAAACCATATTAAACCCTCCCCCTTTCGTTCTGTATAGGCACATTTTACTATATGAACCTTAAAAGAACAAGAGTTTGACATCTTTAAGCCGTTCCTATGATAGCCTTAAAGATGAAAACAAACCAAATAAATGTAATTTAGAGAGATTAGGTGTGGTGACAATGTCTGTTGAACATATTGCTTATAACATAAAATATTTTAGGGAAAAATATAATTGGACCCAACAAGCACTGGCTGATCGATTACAAGTGTCACGATCCGTGATTGCCAAGTGGGAAAACAATTTAGTCACGCCCGATATTGATTCTATCCTTAAACTATCCGCTATTTTAGATGTTCCGCTTGACCATCTCATTGGCACCCAGTCTTTGCGAGATGATCTTTTAAAAGACTTCAAACGGATCTACCGTTCACAATCAAAAGACTTTGATGAAGAAGTTGTGGAATTGGTAGAATATTTAATGGTACACCCCGACTTCAAAAATGAAATGTATCGTTTAAAGAAACTGCCTCTCAAAAAACAACAATCCATTCATCAACTATTTAAAACATTGATTGACCAATATGAACGGATTTAATACAATGCATATTTTAAAAACTGTGCCTTGGCTCAGTTTTTTTATTGTCCAAAAATGATACGGACTTTTGGATAGCCTTCAGGAAAACATCTCCATCTAGCTTAAGCTAACACAATTAAACACACCCCACCCATGGATGAAGACTTTTTTAACTTTTACTTATTGACTTTCTTTTCGCGCTTGTTATATACTTAATATAACAGATGGAACATTAGAGAAAGGAATTGGCATAAACATGTACATTAACCTTGATCTCGAATCACAAAAGCCGATTTACACACAATTAAAAGAACAAATTATTTCTGGGATTGCACGTGGCGACATCGTGCCTAATGAACGTTTACCTTCTGTCAGAAACTTAGCAAGCGATATTGGTATCAATTTACATACCGTTCGTAAAGCGTATCAACAGTTACAGAAAGAAGGTTACATTTTAATCCATCGACAAAAGGGCGTTGTCGTTCATCCAGATGAAAACATTCCAGCAGACGAAACGTATATGAGTGAGCTCAAAGCGACACTGGATCCTATAATAGCAGCTGCAATTTGTCATGGGCTTGATGAGGAGCGATTCAAACAATTGTGTGAAAAAATTTATAAAAGCTACAAGCGAAAGGATGGTGAAGACGTATGAATCCCATCATGATTTTATTAATTATATTCATAATACCGATGTTTATTTTGATGACTTTTACACCGTATTGGACACGTAAAACTGAGAGCTTTGGTATTTCGATTCCAATGCATGTATTTTATGAACCGACTCTAAAGCAGATGCGTAAACAATACGCTTGGATTTTAAGTGCAGTGTCTATGCTTGTTGCCGTGCTATTATTAATTCTTGGATCTATATTTGATAGCGAAACAGAAATCGGCATTTTATTTGGCTGCATCACAGCTGGATTTTTCACTATAAGTTTCATCATATATTTAAAGTTTCACATCAAGATGAAGCAAATGAAGCAGCAAGAAAACTGGTATGAAAACCGTATACAACAGGTTGTTGTCAGCACAACATTTCATCAGCAAAAAAGAACATTTTCTAACCTTTGGTTTATCGTGTCATTTTTTCTTACGTTTATAACGGTTATCTTGACTCTACGGTTTTACGATCGCATACCAGATCCGATCCCAATACAATATAACCTATCAGGCAACGTGACGAACTGGGCAAAAAAAACATATCGATCTACTCTATTTTTGCCCCTGATGCAAGTATACCTAACGTTAATTTTCATCTTTGTCAATACGATCATTGCCAAGGCGAAGCAACAAATCAGTGCGGAAAATCCGGAAGCATCTTTTAAGCAAAATATCCGTTTCAGGCGAAAGTGGTCTCTTTTTATCATATTAATGGGTATTTCCTTAACGATGATGTTTAGTCTTTTTCAAGTGAATTACTTTTTCGACATGCCAAACCAACTCATGACACTCTTCCCATTCGTATTAACTGGTGTCATTTTGATTGCTGCTCTTGTTTTATCCATCCAAACAGGGCAAGGTGGGAGCAGAATAAATGTAGCAGGGACATCTGATGGACAACATATTGATCGGGATGACGATCAGTACTGGAAGCTCGGACAATTTTATTTTAATAAAGATGATCCAGCTCTATTTTTGGAAAAACGATTTGGTGTAGGTTGGACGATAAATTTGGGTCGGCCTGCAGCGTGGTTATCATTGCTTGGAATCATAGCTTTAGCGATATTTATTCCGTTCTTACTCATTTGATGTTTCTTTAAACATACAAAAGGTGGTCGATAGCATGACAGAATTTTTAAGTGGTATGAACTGGGCAGTAATTGCACCATTATTAGTCATTCAATTTTTATTAATTATTGTCGCATTTATCGATTGGCTACGTACGCCAACAACAAATGGCCCTAAATGGCTCTGGCTCATCATTATTTTATTGGTCAGTATTGCTGGCCCTGTTCTATATTTCATTATCGGAAGGCGGGAAAATTAAATGGCCCTGTTATCTGTTAAACAGCTTTCTAAAAATTACGATGGTAAACCAGCTGTTCACAATGTTAGTTTTGAATTTTCAGAAGGCCAATGTGTAGCATTAATTGGACCAAATGGCGCCGGTAAAACAACAATATTACGCACATTAGCTGGTTTACTAAAACCAACATCGGGAAAAATTGACTTTTCCGAAATGGGCACAAAAAAAGATATTCGTTATTTTATTGGCTATTTACCACAACACCCTGTATTTCACGCATGGATGACAGGTAAGGAATTTTTAATCTATAGTGGGGAATTAGCGTTCTTGAAAAAGAATGAAGCAACAACACGGGCTGAGGTATTGCTTGAAAGGGTCGGGCTGGCTGACGCAAAAAATAAACGAATTGGTAAATACTCTGGTGGTATGAAACAACGTTTAGGTATTGCCCAAGCGATCATTCATGAACCAAAATTACTTATGTTAGATGAACCCGTATCTGCTTTAGACCCCATTGGCAGACGCGAGGTATTAACATTACTGGAAGAATTAAAAAAGGATATGACAATTCTATTTTCAACGCACATTTTGTCAGACGCTGATGAAATCAGTGATGAATTATTATTGCTGCATGAGGGAAAAATGGTTGAATCTGGTTCCATTGACGCGTTACGAAAAAAATACCAAACAACCACATTTGAACTGACAGTTGAATATGGTTTAAGCGATTATCAACATATGATCAATCAGCTTGACAGTGTTTCTGATACTTCCATTGAACGAAGTGTGATGCATATATCTGTTTACGATATCCAAACAGCACGCCAAGATATTTTGGCACTAGCGACTAAACATCACTGGCCTATCACAAACTTTTCCGTCAACCGGGTATCACTAGAAGATATGTTTATGAAAGTGGTGAATCAATGATGCAGTGGACGACATTACTTCGTAAAGAGATTCTGGAAAATTGGCGAAATTATAAATGGATTTGGGTCCCCCTTGTCATCATTTTATTATCTATTATGGATCCCATTACGACCTATTATATGCCACAGATTCTGGATGCCGCAGGTGGTATGCCTGAAGGATCGACATTGGAAATACCGACACCTTCTCCAAGTGAAGCCATTATGATGAGTCTTGGACAAATAAATAGTTTAGGCATCCTAGTCATTGCCCTCATATCCATGGGGACAATTGCAGGCGAACGTAAAAGTGGTGTCACAGAACTGATTCTTGTTAAACCGATTGCCTATCGTAATTATATTTTGGCGAAATGGTTTGCGCTGATTGTCTTAATTTGGTTATCATTAAGTGCAGGTTTACTGATGAGTTGGTATTATATCAATATACTTTTTGGCAATCTTGCCTTTACAACACTTCTGGAAGTCATATTCTTTTACGGCTTATGGCTCACTCTTGTTGGTACAATTTCGATTTTTTACAATGCACTGTTTAAATCTCCTGGGGCTGTTGCGGCATTGTCCCTCGTGACGATCGTAGTGCTTAGTGTTGTAACGAGTACTTTTTCACATATACTAACATGGAGTCCAAGCCAACTTCCAAGTCATCTACAAGACACAATGCTATCTGGAACGATATCAACAGATTTGCTTGGAACCGCTTTTGTTACGATTGTCATTACAATAATTATGCTTATTTCATCTATTTATATATTTAAAACAAAAGAGCTTGCAGAATAAAACCCGTCGCTCCATCACATATCGTGTTGGGGCTTTTTTCATGTCTTAAGAACAGTGATCATAATGTGTAGTTACAAAATCCGTGGCTATTGTATCGCCACGGATTTTGTTTAGGATGCTTTTACAATCGTAATTTTTCGTATCAGGAACCATGTCAGTCCATACATGATGATACCAATTCCGAAAATTTGATAGAATAGCATCATATCTAAAGAAACGTAAATATCTTTAATAAAATCAATTAATACCCCCTTGGCGATTAAAAACAACAAAGTAATAACGATGATCGCCGCTACAAGACTCCCACCAATCAAACCATATCTATAAAAAATCAAACCAAATAGATAAAAAGAGGTTAAAATGACAAAAAATATAGATGTATCAGTGATAACACGTGACAACCAAGTGTTCGTTAACAAGTCCGCTGGGTGCATTAGAACATAGGAATCAATCGAAAACGTCTCTAGGGCATATGAAATCAGCCCATGCACAGTGCTGACTGCTACTGCATTAAAAAGGGAAAGTCCTAGAAAGAATATAAAAAAACTTATAAATATGTTTTTTCGAACAGCCCCCATTTTAATTGTAAAGTCTACTTTATGCTTCGCTATAACAAACCCAAATATGGCACAAAAAATGTACAACGCCGTTGGAATGGAAAACATCATCTGAGGATCATCAGTCTTCAAAAAAAAGTAAGCTAAGAAGACGGCCGCTATCAACGTACTTAATAAGATACTCCAAAAAATAGTTAAATTTCGTTTACTATCCGTTACGTAATAATACATTAAACCTTTCATTTGTCGAATCATGCGACACCCTCCTTGTTTTCTGTTAAATAGATCATTAATTCTTGAATTGGTATGCCTTCTACAGTAAAACCAGCCTGTTTTGCTTCTTCCGTATCCCCATAAATATAGGCCGTCATCATCCCAGCTAATTGTTTCTTTTGCAACACTTTCTTATTTTCAATAAAATGGGCAACTTCATTTTCAGGACCTGTGATGGCACACGTTTGATCACGTAATGTTTCAGCTTCTTCATGTAGGACAAGCTTGCCTTCTTGTAAAATTAAAACTTCTTCAAACAGTAAGCTCACTTCGTCAATTAAATGTGTGGAGAAAATAATGGTCCGTTTTTCTGTTTCATATTCCTCGATTAAAATATCATAAAATTGTTTGCGTGCTGCAGCATCAAGTCCAATGTATGGTTCATCAAATATCGTAATCGGTGCCTTGCTCGCAAGACCGACGATTATGCCAAGCGCCGACTCCATCCCTTTCGATAAAGTTTTCACTTTAGATTGTTTATTAAGTTGATATATATCTATGAGTTCATCAGCTAATGCCTGATCCCAAGTTGGATAAAAATAACTGTATATTTTTAAAACATGTTTGATCTTTAAGTCGTCTTTAAAGTTATCTCCTTCTTTAATTAAACAGATAGACTCTGTCAAATGTTGATTATCAAAAGGATTCTCACCGTCAATTAAGATTTCACCACTACTCGATAGAATGTGGCCAGATAATATCTCCATGAATGTTGTTTTACCTGCTCCGTTTCTACCTAACAATCCATAAATCTTTGGTTCATCTAATGTAAATGATACGTGATCCAGTGCATGTTTATCTTTGTAAGTCTTAGTTACATTTTTTACTTCAATTTTCATTATGATTCTCCTCTCCTCGGACCATTGTTAATAATTGTTCTTCCGTAATTTCCAATCTTTCCGCTTCTTCTTTTAGAGGTGAGATATAATTTTCGTAAAATTGCCTTTTTCTT
>Ga0209487_1001358_pt1 | contig 20734 bp, 22 predicted proteins | sample Poulit2012_FD_187524 | JGI IMG/M metagenome (GOLD analysis project Ga0209487, IMG submission 187524) | Agricultural soil microbial communities from Georgia to study Nitrogen management - Poultry litter 2012 (SPAdes) (version 2) | ecosystem: Environmental > Terrestrial > Soil > Agricultural land...
AAAATGGATGTACGATATCCGATTGGAAAATTACAAGTACCTAAAAAAGTAATATTAGAAAATATTCAAGAATGGCTAAAGGAAATCGAAACGTACACGATTCGATTAAGAAAAACTGTGGATTCATTAAGTGATGAGGAATTAAGTAGAACATATCGTGATGGGAGCTGGACAGTTCGGCAGCTTGTTCATCACATTGCCGATTCGCAGTTGAATATGTATCAACGTTTGAAGTTAGCTTTAACAGATGAGAATCCAACCGTACCCGCTTTTGATCAAGATAAATGGGCTATTCAACCGGATACAGAGCTTCCTATAGAAAGTTCTATTAAAATGTTAGAGGGTATAAATGGGCGCATCGTATCTTTAGGATATCATTTAACGGAAGAGCAATTAGATCGAGCTTTTATTCAGCAGATAGACGGTAAAATAACCGTTGCAACTAAACTTGCAAAATTAGCTTGGCATGAAGAGCACCACTTAGCCCATATAAAAATCGCATTATCAAAATAGTACAAGATGTATGGAATGGGCTTTTCAAAGTTCAATAAGCCGGCTTAAAAGCAAAGAATAATGATGGAGGTTTTATTCAACGAAAGGAAGTTTATCCGGAATAAGGATTAGTTCCTTTGCTAAACAACAGTAATGAATTTCATAATACCGGTTTAGTGCAACATCGCTACAACATATAGTTTGATGTTGCCGATTTTGGCAATTATGAAATTCATTCAACAGGTCATTTTATTGAAGATTATTCATACGTACATAAAAAGGCTGAGCAAATCATCATGATTTACCCAGCCTCTTATTATCGTACACAGAGAAGAATCGTTCGAAAACAACGAAAAAACGAGTTACTCTTCAATGATGGGAACTATCTCTTTAGTCCCATTGCTTTTTGGGCATTTACTAATGTTTTATTGGCTGTCAGGGATGCCTTCTCTGCACCTGTATCTAAAATATCATCTAATTCTTTAGAAGCGATTAAGTGTTCATATTGTGTTTGAATCGGTTGTAATAAATCGATGACTGCTTTGGCAACGCCACCTTTAAAATCACCATAGCCTCGACCTTCATACTTTTCTTCAATAGCCTCAATCGATTCCCCCGTACAACTTGCATAAATCGTCAACAAATTCGAAACTCCAGGTTTGTTTTCTTGGTCATACTTTACAATCCCTTCAGAGTCTGTGACAGCACTCTTGAGTTTCTTCTCAATCGTCTTGGGTGTATCAAGCATAGAAATGAAACCCCGTTGATTCTCATCTGATTTGCTCATTTTTTTCAATGGATCTTGTAAAGACATGATCCGTGCACCAACTTTTGGTATACGAATATCCGGAACGACAAATGTCTTTTTAAAGCGATTATTAAAGCGTTGCGCAACATTTCTTGTCAGTTCTAAATGCTGTGTTTGATCATCACCAACGGGAACAATATCAGTTTGATAAAGTAAGATGTCGGCAGCCATAAGTGTTGGATAGGTGAATAGCGCCGAGGATACTCCCTCTTTACCATCTGACTTATCTTTAAACTGGGTCATCCGTTCTAACTCCCCAATATAACTAATCGACTGCAACATCCAGCCGAGCTGTGCATGTGCAGGAACCTCAGATTGAATGAATAAGGTGGAGCGTTCTGGATCAAGACCTGCCGCAAGATAGAGGGCAGCTAAGGAGCGAATATTATTTTTTAATTCATGAGGATCTTGGGGTACTGTAATGGCATGTTCATCAACAATACAGAAAAAGCAGTGATGCTCATCTTGCAATTGCACAAATTGGCGAATGGCACCTAGATAATTACCAATTGTTAATGTACCACTCGGTTGAATACCTGAAAAAATCGTCTTCATCATCATCATCCTATCACATTAGTTTGTATATAAAATAAGACATAAAAATAAGCCCATTTATCCCTAAAGAAAGGGACGAATGTGCCGCGGTGCCACCCTTATTATCCTACAGGTCATTGTAGGATCACTTGATTGGTTCACACATACTCCAAAGAAGGAATGTGCTCGGATGCGTTTATTATAAAGCCCAATTTCAATTACCATAGTACTTGTTTACACCAACCACAAGCTCTCTTTTATCTAGCGGGTAATTGTAAAAACTTTATCATCAACATAACCTATTTTAATAAATTTCATAACCCCTATTCATAGCTACATCACTCCACCATATTGAAGTGACTTCGCTTGTTACGGTAATTATGACATTCATTTGCATGTCACTTTAAATTATATACTATGTTCAAAATAGAAAGCAAGGAATTAAAGGAGAAATCTTGGATAAAAACTTATGATTTGCTGTTCTTTTTTGTCGATATTTAGTTTATACTAGAGTTAATGAATTTCTTAATACCGGTTTAGTGCAACACCGTTACAACATATAGTTTCGTTGATCCGTTCTTAACTACATACTGTATCGATGTTGCCGATTTTGGCAATTATGAAAATCATTCCAGTTAATGAAATTCATTCGAGTTAATTCAAAATAGGAGATTGATGATACATGACAAAATGGAAGCTCATAATCATGACACTTATGAGTATCCTCCTACTAAATACTTTAGCCCCAATTTACAGTAGTGGTGAAGAAGAGTTAGTAAGAGCTCATAAAAAATTCAAAACGAGTATTAAATTGTTGGATAGTGAACAACAGATAAAGCGTTTTACATATGATTCAGGCTTAGAGTTTACATATCCAGACGCTGTTCGGGGAATCTATGTAACAGGAAATTCAGCTGGTGGCAGTCGTTTTGATAGTTTAGTAGATTTGGTAGATCAAACCGATCTAAATGCGATGGTTATCGATGTAAAAGAAGATCATGGAAATATTACATTCAATCTTGAAGAAGGGTCACCCTTTGCATCGATTACAAAAAACTATATTGAAGACCCTGAAGCGATGATGAAAATACTAGAGGAAAAGGAAATTTACCCGATTGCTAGAATCGTTGTGTTTAAAGATACGGTACTCGCTAACGAACGTCCTGATCTATCCTTTACGAAAAATGGGAAGGTATGGGAAAATGGTGGTGAGGAATCGTTTGTGAATCCATTTGAAAAAGAAGTATGGGAGTACAATATTGCGATTGCGGAGGAAGCCGCTAAATTAGGCTTTCAAGAAATACAATTTGATTATGTGAGATTCCCAGAAGGGTTTGAAACGCGTGATGAAGAGTTAGATTATACGCTAGGTGATTACGAGGATTCAAAACATGATAATGTCCAGCGCCGCGTTGAAGCCATTACAGACTTTATCGCTTATAGTAGAGAAGCACTATCCGCTTACGATGTTGATGTTTCCGTTGATATATTTGGATATGCCGCTACGATACCAGAAGCACCAGGAATCGGGCAAAACTTCTCGAAGATCTCGGAAAATGTTGATGTCATTTCATCCATGATTTATCCAAGTCATTGGACATCCCACTTCGGGATTGACATGCCAGATAAGGAACCATACCGACTTGTTATGGAATATGCTAAATTAGAAAATGAATTGCTGGATACATTAGACAATCCACCTACATCTCGACCGTGGATTCAAGATTTTGAAGCGCCTTGGTTATATGATGGACCCGTACAACAATATGGGAAAGCAGAAGTAGAAGCGCAAATAAAAGCATTATCTGAAAATGGGATTGATGAATACTTGATTTGGAATGCTGGAAACACGTACACGGAAAATGTAGATTATACTCCTTAAGATAGAAGATGAACGATTCGAACACAAAGCTAGTAAATAGCGGAGTAAAGTTTCACTAGAAGGGTATACTTTTATAGAAGGAAAGAAATATGGTTTTTAAAGGGATTTATGGTTATGAAGATCAACTATTAAATGAGGAGTAGATCAATGGTTTGGTTTAACAAGTTAAATGAATATTTTCCGAGAGAAGAAATGAAGTCGAAGCGACATTTGGAGATTCTTTTGAAAGAAAAAGGCGATGTCTATTATAAAGACGAGAGCGATGAACATGTGCTCATGTATGCTGAGTTTAGCTCTTTCGTATTTATAGACTATTTATGGGTTTCAGCGAAAACACGTGGTAAAGGGATAGGCCATCAGCTGATTGCGAAGCTTAAAGAAAAAGACAAGCCAATCATATTAGAAGTTGAACCCATTGATTATGAAGATACAGACACTGAAAAAAGACTTCGATTTTATAAAAGGGAAGGCTTTCAACATGCTCAGTCAATTGGATATAATCGACGTTCATTAGCGACAAATGAGGAAACACCTTTAGAAATCTTGTTTTGGTCACCGCATGCAGATACAGAAGAAGTAATCTTTGGTCAAATGAAGAAAATGTATGAGTCGATTCATACATACAAGGATAAAGAAATCTATGGGAAATCCTATCAACCGGTTGATGAAGTATTGAATTTTGATAAAGGTGAAGATGGAGAAAGTTTATTTAAACAGATTAAATAATATTCTTTGTTTAAATAAAAGGAGGGTGGGTACAATACTAGTAACAAGGAAAAGAACAGTAGGACAGAAGATATGAACAATTAGTGAACATTGTAAAAAAAGATTAATTAACTTTGCTGGCCCCCTACCTTTAGCTTGACAAATGTAGTATAATCTACATATAGGGTTGTTTGAGATCATGTTTGCTAAAATAACCGTAGACATATTTTGAGATGAGGAGTGAAGTATCATGGTAACACTTTATACCTCGCCAAGTTGTACATCTTGCAGAAAAGCGAAAGCATGGTTAGAAGAACACGACATTTCGTTTACTGAACGAAATATCTTCTCTGAGCCGCTGACGCTGGATGAGATAAAGGAAATATTACGGATGACCGAAGATGGGACAGATGAGATTATTTCAACACGCTCAAAAGTATTCCAAAAGTTGGACGTAGATATTGATCTATTACCTTTGAAGGATTTGTTTGAATTGATTCAAAAAAATCCTGGTTTATTAAGAAGACCAATTATTCTTGATGAAAAGCGTCTGCAAGTTGGTTATAACGAAGATGAGATTCGTCGGTTTTTACCGAGAACAGTACGTACATTTCAATTACGTGAAGCACAACGTATGGTAAATTAATTCATACCGAGTAGCATAAATGAATGCATAAAAACGCAGACCTTTACCACTATAGGGTCTGCGTTTTTATTAACGGTTGAAACGGAATCATGTTACGATTGGAATGATGTAATTCATTCATTTAAAAATAGGCATTCTCATTATAATCTCACTTTATAGGCATTAAAGTTTTCAAAAGTTGAGCTCTTATCATACAATGACAGTATAGAGGATAAAAATATAAAAAAAATTAAAAATAAATGATAATTATTTTAGTGAAGGACACACCTTATTTGTAAGTTGCAACATCTACCAATCTAGTATACTTGGGAGAGCGTGATGAAGTAGGATGGATTTTTTAGAGGGGAGAGCATAACAATGGAAATAGAAAGAATTAATGAAAACACAATTAAATTCTTTATATCATATGTAGATATTGAAGATAGGGGTTTTGAACGGGAAGAAATTTGGTATGATCGAGAACGAAGTGAAAAGCTCTTTTGGGAAATGATGGAGGAAGTCAACGATAAAGAAGACTTCGTCGTAAAAGGACCATTATGGATTCAAGTACAGGCACTAGAAAGCGGGTTAGAAGTCGTTGTTACACGATCTAAGAATTCCGCAACAGATAATGACTTCAAGATTCCACTAGAAGGGGAAGACCAAATTGAGTTACCGGTTGAAAAAAGCATCGAAAGTATTTTAGAAAGTAAATTTGGAAGAAATGATCAAACGATCTCTACGAATATAGAGAAAAAAGAGGAAGCTGAGAGAATCTTGTCTGTTGTTGTTTATTTTAACGGTTTCGAAGACTTTATCCAACTAAGCCATTATTTAGAGCATGCTGAAGTGAAGGAAGGGGTAGATGATATCCTTTACCATTATGAAGGCAAGTATCTTTTACATCTCGAATTTAGTCCGAGTGAATACGAAGAAGACGAACAAAATAACCTGACGAGCCAAGTGATGGAATTTGCAAACAAGTCAACCGTAAGCACACATTTATTGGACGAATATGGCAAGATCATCTTTGCAAACAATGCCTTATCCCAAGCAAGAACATATTTCACCAAAGAACAATAGACGCCCCCAGCTAGGGTGTCTTTTTTTATTTTTATAATGTGGCAGGAGATGAGGTGATCCATGTAGAAAGACATAGGGAGGAGGTGTTTATTATTATGTTGCAAGCGAGAACAAGTGATCATGTTTTCGTCACCTTGGCCCACTTAACAACAGCGGAAATCGATGTTCATCGGGAACAAAGCCTTTTTTACTGTCCGATCTGTCATGAGCCCGTCATGATTAAAGCGGGAATAAAGGTCATCCCACATTTCGCTCACCACGCTAAAACAAATTGTCCTTCGTACCAAGGGGGTGAAGGCCCTTATCATGAGCGGGGAAAGTTGTTATTATATGAATGGTTAAAAGCCCAACAGATCAATGTGCAATTGGAAGTTTATCTCAAAGAAATTCAACAACAACCCGACTTGCTCCTAACCATAAATAACCGGCACATTGCACTTGAATTTCAGTCATCAAGAATTCCAGTGTCCGTTATTAAGCAACGAAATATCGGGTACGAAAAGGCTAATATTATTCCCATCTGGCTATTAGGGGCGAATCAATTTGAGCGTCAGGGAGAGTACCATCTTAAAGTGAATCGCTTTACCCTGCAGTTTATGCAACACTTTTCTTTATCTTCGCCTTTGATGTTATTTTATTTTTGTCCGTTGCTACGTGAACTCGTTACGTTTCAAGATGTTTATCTGACCAATCAACGCCTTGCAATGGGGCGGTATCAATTTCATCCACTAGATCACACTTCATTTACAGACATTTTTAAAGAAAAACGGTTGCGAAAGCCTGCTTTATTTCAATTATGGAAAGAGGAAAAAAGAAATATGCGACTTAGACCCCGTCAGCATATAAGTAGAATGGAATGGTCATGGCATCAATGGCTCTATCGAAAACGAACCCATTTTGAACATCTGTCATCACTCATTCATTTGCCTGTACGTGCCCAATATCGAATGAAAAGCCCACCATGGAATTGGCAAAGTCGAATTTGTTTAGATGTAATCGATCCGCTCCCAATCGGATCGCACTTTTCGCTTAAAGAATGTGAACGAACAGTCGAGCAAGATCTCTATTCCATCTATCATTATCCTCTAATTCGTACGAATGAAAACCCGATCAGACAATATCTCCAACTCCTTCAACAACTAAACTTCATTATCCAAACATCCCCTGACCAGTTTAGAAAAGTAAAGCCGCTTGAATCGTATGAACATATTGAACAATCCATCCGAGCAGATGTGCAGGTGATGGATGAACTAATCATAAGACAGTCCTAATGAAAAGACTGCTCAAGAATCTTTTCTGAAAAAGTGAACAAATGGGGAGCATACTTTGCCTTATCTCAGTTATACTAGATAGGTAGGGATAGTATGATGGATCATGTGGTAAGTTTAGAAGGAGGAATTGGGAATGAGTCAATCAACAAAAGAACTGAAAGAACGTCATGAAATACCAAAGGAGTTAACATGGGATCTGGAAGCGATCTTCGAAACAGATGAACAATGGGAAAAGGAATGTAAGCAACTACAAGCTGATATTCCGGCATTAACAGATTTTCAAGGGAAATTAGCTGAATCAGCCGAAACCTTTTTTGATCTGTTTACGTTGCAAGACAAGCTTTCTGAACGCCTCGGAAAATTATATACATACGCTCGTATGAGATATGATCAGGACACGACGAATTCATTTTATCAGGCGCTTCAAACACAAGCGGAAAATGTATTAACACTCGCATCAAGCAGTATGAGCTATATCGTCCCAGAGATTTTAGAAATGGATGAAGACGTTCTAGCTTCCTTTTTAGAGGAAAAACCAGAATTGAAAATGTATCAAAAGACACTCGATGAAATTAACCGTAAACGACCACATATATTAAGTCATCGTGAAGAAGCTTTACTTGCAGAAGCATCTGATCCGCTGCGGGGTGCAGCGCAAACATTTGGCGTATTAAATAATGCGGATCTCGTTTTTCCGACGATTAAAAATGAAAAAGGGGATGAGGTCGATCTAACACACGGGCGCTTTATGGGCCTTCTAGAGTCGAGTGATCGACGTGTCCGGAAAGATGCATTTAAAGCAATGTATGATACGTATGGTCAGTTTAAAAACACCTTTGCCTCAACACTAAGTGGAAACGTGAAGAAGGATAATTTTTATGCGAATATAAGAAATTATGAATCAGCCCGCCAATCTGCTTTGGATAATAATAAAATTCCAGAAGCAGTCTATGATAATCTGGTGAGCACGGTGAATGAAAAATTACCACTCTTGCATCGTTATACAGCATTACGTAAAAAGGTACTTGAACTCGATGAGCTGCATATGTACGATTTGTATACGCCGCTCGTACAGGATGTTGATATGAAGATCACTTATGAGAAAGCAAAAGAATATGTGCTTCATAGTTTAGCACCATTAGGTGAGGAGTATGTCAATATCGTTAAAGAAGGATATGCCAATAGATGGATTGATGTGGAGGAAAATAAGGGCAAGCGAAGTGGTGCCTATTCTTCAGGAACCTATGGAACACAACCGTATATCCTTCTTAATTGGCAAAATGATGTCAATGATATGTTCACACTCACACATGAGCTCGGACATTCGCTTCATAGCTATTACACAACAGCAAATCAACCCTATCGCTACGGGAATTACTCGATATTTGTAGCAGAAGTCGCTTCAACGTTAAATGAGGCATTATTAAATGAATATATGCTCAATCATGTAGAAGATGAAAAACAAAAGCTTTATATCTTGAATCATTTTCTAGAAGGATTTAGAGGGACCGTATTCCGCCAAACGATGTTTGCGGAGTTTGAGCATGATATCCACGTCCAAATGCAAGATGGAGTCGCACTAACAGCGGATAAATTAACCGAGATGTATTATGCATTAAATCAAAAGTATTTCGGTGATGAAGTCATTTCTGATGAGGAGATAGGATTAGAATGGGCACGTATTCCTCACTTTTATTATAATTATTATGTTTATCAATATGCAACAGGCTATTCTGCTGCAACGTCATTAGCGAGTGGAATTCTGTCAGGGAAAGAGGGAGCCGTAGATCGGTATCTCAGTTTCTTAAAAGCAGGGAGCAGTGATTATCCAATTGAGGTATTAAAACAAGCAGGAGTCGATATGACTTCGAAACAACCGATTGTTGATGCCTTAGCTGTCTTTGAGGAGAAATTAACTGAAATGGAGAATATGCTTTTAGGATAAGAATATGTGCCCATTTCGTATTCGGTCGTAAATAGGGTACGACAATATAATGAGCTGTTGAAAGCAGCACCCGTCCATTTTAGTGATCAGATGAATGAAATTCATTAAACTAAAATGGGCGGGTGCTTTTTAACGTTCCTGTCTGCTTACCGCATTCCCCGATACACACGCTTATGTGTAAATGTATAGATTGTTAAATAGATAGAAATAAATAATAAAGGTAATGTTAAAAACAATGTTATTAATTTCATAAAGGCTAATATGTTTAAGAACACGGCAACAATCGTTAGCAGTAGAAAGAAAAAAGGGAGAACATCTTTCATGCTTTATCACTCCTATTCCCATACTTATGTAGGAAGATGAGCAAGTAGAAGAAAATAAACCAAAAAAATAAGCCTTTTAAAAAAGGCTTATATACTTTGACTATATTTCCAAAAGACTTCATTTTTCGCGAGTGCTTTTTTTACCTTTTGTTTTAATTGTAACTTTTTCATGACGCTTTCTGTTTCTGCTGTCGTCCAGTCGTATACAATTGAAATTTCACGATGAGCAGCTACCCCATGAAATGTAAGAAAATCCTCAAGTGGTGGTTTTTGTGAAGGAATTGGGTCTTTTTGAAGCATCTTTTTAAGAATTAACACATAGGTTTCATAGGAATTGATCCCTGAAATCTTGATGCCCTGTTCTTCAATTTGTTCATTGAAAAAGACGATTGTCGGTGTATCCATGACATCCATTTCATTCGTTACATTTAAATCTGAGTGACAAGCATTTTGAGCGGATATGGAACTAAGATCGTTTTTAAATTCTTGAATGTCGAGCTTAGATTCTTCCGCACACTGTATTAAGATGTTTAAATCAAATATATTATGCTTTTTGAGAAAATAAGTCTCTTGGACTTTACGTAAAAAAGTTTTGCCTGCATTCTTACCTTGTAATTCAGCTGCTTTTACAGCTAATGAAATAGAAGGGAATAGCGCGGGATGTTCCGCTGTATGATGGCGATCTTGATTATAATTTACGACTTGTAGATGGTTGCTAATGATCGGTCTAATTGTAAAGAAGCGACCATATTCAATAGAAAGTTTTTTTAAATAAGGCTCTAAGGACCAGCATTCTGAGCAAAGTGGATCAACAAACACATAAATCTCAATCGGTTTTTGCACAAAATCATAAAACCTATATTTTGACGATGTGTTTGTTAATTTTGAATTTTTATAATAAGCAATATTCAAAGCCACATCGATTCTCCTTTCTATTATTCTGACGTATTTACCATATGTGCAGCGGGTATTTTTAGCCTTTCATAGATTAATTGTTGATGAGATTCATCAAGACTCGATTCTTCTAAAGAGGCTTTCATACATGCTAACCAAGCATCTCTTCGTGCTGGAGTAATTTCAAATGGTAGATGTCTTCTTCTTAACATCGGATGTCCACGTTCTTCATTATATAATTGTGGTCCACCAAAAAATTGAATTAAAAACAACCGTTGCTTTCTGGCGGACTCTTCCAAATCTTCTGGAAAAATAGGAATGAGTTCAGGGTGTACAGCAACTCGTTTATACATCCCTTCAATTATTTCATCAATCGCTTTAAAACCACCAATGGCTTCAAAAATTGTTTGTTGGGTCGTCATGGATGAATTCTCCTTATGATCTTTGTTTATATTGTAGCAAGGCAACAAATTACGAGCAACAAATCCGAATCTAAGCGGTCTGTCTTTTGGCAAAACATACTTTATTCACTCGCCTATGGTGTACGGGTCGCAAAGAAACGCTCTATTTTACTAGGTGTTTTCTTCCTGGTGATCTGATGTTCTGTTAAGAGCGCATTGAACTCACGGAGTCCGGCCTCTTCACTTTGTGCTTCTAATTCAAATTCATAATCAGATTTGCCATGGTACGTACTATAATCCAATACGAATAATACATCATTATGATGAAGTTCACGTCGTGCTGTCGTCAACTGTCCATAATATCGTAACTCACTTGGCGCAATATTTAATTGTGCTAATTGTTTAGCGACATTTTCTTTCGGAATGATCTCGTGTTGTAGCCAGCTACTAGCTTCTTGTTCTGTTAGTAAGTCATGTGTTTCAAGCAATCCTTGTGGATGTGGCTCTTTGAGAGTCAATTGATAAAGGCCGTCCTTCTCCCTGATTCGCAGGGCAGCAGCCTGTTTCTTTAGTTGAAAATCCTCTGTTTCAAAATAATGATTCGTTTGGGATTGGTATTGTTCGGGAAAAGGAAAGGTGGTTAATAGATAGTGAAACTCAGCTTTCGTTAATATGTTTTTATATTCAATTTCTATTTCTTGAGCGATATCGAACAATCCCCCTCTCATGAAAATGTGAATTACTATTGATTATCGCTAAAAAAGTAGGATTATGCAAAGGTTATCAATTACGATATGATATAATAAGATCAGAAATCAATAAAAGGGAATTTAAAAAGAATAACATGTACACGGTTCGCAATCAAGAATTACATCATCATGGTGATGTAAAGATAGGCGTCACAATGGGTTGAAAAAGGAAAGACTTGCCCATCAGGAATGAAACGAAAAGAAGTAAACAGACCAAACTCGCTGATCGCACGACAATCTAGGGAAAAAAGATTAGCTAAGGAATAAGGAGGGTTCATGATGGATTGGGATGTCATTCTTGCACCTTATTCACAAGTTGTAGATGAATTAAAAGTTAAATTAAAAGGAATCCAAGCACAATTTGAATATGAATCACGCCATTCTCCCATTGAATTTATAACAGGTAGAGTTAAACCAATGGCAAGTATTATCGAAAAAGCTGAAAATAAGGAAATCGAGCTCGATCAAATTGAAAACCATATTCAAGATATTGCTGGTCTACGAATTGTTTGTCAGTTTGTAGATGATATTTATGCGATTGTTGATTTGATTAGAACCCGTGAAGATTTAGAAGTGCTTGAAGAAAGAGATTATATTAAAAGAAATAAAGAAAGTGGTTATCGTTCTTATCATATCGTTATTCTTTATCCAGTTGAAACGATTCACGGTGTGAAGAATATTATAGCCGAAATTCAAATCCGTACATTAGCGATGAATTTCTGGGCAACAAATGAGCATTCATTGAATTATAAATATAAAGGGATGATCCCTACTGCTATTAAGTCCAGATTAAAAAGAGCAGCAGAAGCCGCATTTAAATTAGATGAAGAGATGTCTAAAATAAAAGATGAAGTTCAAGAAGCACAACGTATATTCCATCGTTTATAAATGATACGGCACACAACTATGAAAGGATGACAAACATGAAATTCGTAATTGTATCCAAAGGTGATGAACGTTCTAATAAATTAAAACAAATGATGAAAGAGTATTTATTAAACTTTGACTTGATCTATGATAAGGAGGAACCTGAACTCGTCATATCGGTAGGTGGGGATGGGACTATTTTAGAGGCCTTTCATCGATATGTTCATCGCTTACAATCGACAGCATTTGTCGGTGTTCATACCGGTCATCTTGGTTTTTATGCGGATTGGATTCCCGAAGAAATTGAGAAACTAGTTATCGACATCGCCAAAAACACGTATAAAGTGGTCGAATATCCGTTATTAGAGGTCATTATTAGAAGTGAAGATGAAGAGGAAGAAAAGCGCTTTTTAGCATTGAATGAAGCGATGATTAAAACGGCGGCTGGATCCGTTGTTTTCGATGTATCGATTCGTGGAGAACATTTTGAAACCTTTCGTGGTGATGGATTGTGTATTTCTACCCCGTCGGGAAGTACGGGCTACAATAAAGCATTGGGTGGGGCGATCATTCATCCATCATTAGAAGCGATCCAATTAACGGAAATGGCATCGATAAACAACCGTGTTTTTCGGACAATTGGGTCGCCATTAATTTTACCAAAGCATCATACTTGTTTATTAAGGCCAATGGTTGATCGGAGCTTTCTAATCGCGATTGACCATTTTACGAATACATATGAAGATGTAAAGTCCATTCAGTCTAGAGTAGCAGAAGAGAAAGTTCGTTTTGCACGGTTCCGTCCCTTTACATTTTGGAATCGGGTTCGTGATTCATTTGTTGCTGACGGTGAACAAAGCGACAGTTAATAAACGATATCGTGGTGATATAAATTGCAATGGACAATAGAAAAAAAGCATGAAGGCTTCATGATCCGTGACTATTTACGATCGATCCATTCCTTTTCTAGAAGTATGATAACTGCGATTAAGTTTGATGGCGGGGCAATCTATGTGAATGGGAAAGAGAAAAGGGTACGTTATGAGCTCATTGCAGGGGATGTATTAATGATTCAATTTCCACCAGAAATAAAAGGGAATTATATGTACCCCGAAGATCTCCCACTTGAGATTGTTTATGAAGATGATGATCTGATCATCATTAATAAAGAGGCGGGTATGGCTGTCACGCCTTCGCCAATCCACCAAACAGGTACGGTGGCAAATGCATTATTAGCCTATTATGAACTGAATCATATCCCATACACGGTTCATGTCGTGACCCGGCTGGATCGTGACACGACGGGATTGATGCTCATTGCTAAACATCGTTATAGCCATTCATTACTAGCCACATCACAAATGGAGCAGAAGATCGAGCGCCACTATCACGCGATCGTAGAAGGCAAGCTGATCACGAAAAAAGGATTGATCCAGACACCGATCGGAAGAAAGGAAAATTCCATTATTGAACGCACGGTAACGGCAGATGGACGAGCAGCCCTTACATACTATGAAGTCATCGAGGAAAAACAAGACAACTCTTTAGTGAAAATTGAGTTGGGGACAGGACGTACTCATCAAATTCGTGTTCATTTCTCACATCTTGGACATCCTTTAGTAGGAGACCAATTATATGGGGGGTCAAGAGAAATGATGAATCGTCACGCCTTACATTGTAGTGGGATTAGCTTTGAACACCCATTAACAAAGAAGCTGATTTCAATGCACTCGTCCATTCCAAGAGATATGAAGAAATTATTTGAATGAAGTATGCACAATCAGCATAACAGGTGGGCATGGAACCATGCGGAATAAGAAAGGGGATCAATCATGGAGGACCAACACGTGCAGGAATCTTTAGATCAAGAGCAAATGGAAGAATTCCGTCATGAATACCTGATGATGCACCCGTATAATCAGGGGCAATTTTTCCAGAAACAGCAGAAGGACAATCGTTTACTCATTTATTATTATTTATCCCCTGGAGAAATTGCGGACATTATGGAGCATATCGATGTGGAAGACACAAAGATTTACTTCAAAGAAATGGACCCACAATTTGCGTCTGCAGTCTTTACGGATATGCCAGCAGATGATGCGGTTGATATATTGAATGAACTCGATAAGGATATGGTCGCAAGTTTCTTAACAATTATGGATAAAACAGCGGCCGAGGAAGTCAAAGCCTTATTGCATTATGAAGAAAAAACTGCCGGAAGTATTATGACGACAGAATATATCGCATTTATGAAACACGAGACCGTACAAGAGGCAATGCATACATTAAAAGTAAATGCACCTGATGCTGAAACGATTTATTATTTATATGTACTGCATGAAGATCAACAATTAGCAGGTGTACTATCATTACGGGATTTAATTGTCGCCGATGAAAATGTGCGCATTGAGGAAGTAATGGATGATCAGGTTTTTTCAGTTTCGGTAGGAAGAGATCAAGAAGAAGTGGCCCATATGCTCCGTAATTATAACTTTTTAGCATTGCCTGTTGTTGATTTTCAGAATCATTTATTAGGAATTATAACATTTGATGATGTGATCGATGTGTTAGATGAGGAAGCAAGTGATGATTACTCTAAATTTGCTGCGGTTTCAGAAGTACAGAGAGCCGATGATAGCCCATTAGAGGCAGCGAAGAAACGATTGCCCTGGCTCATAATTTTATTGTTTCTCGGCATGTTCACGGCTAGTTTAATTGGCCGTTTTGAAGCGACCTTGGAAAAAGTGGCGATCTTAGCGATCTTTATTCCGTTAATTGCTGGTATGGCAGGGAATACGGGAACACAATCATTAGCAGTCGCTGTGAGAGGGTTAGCGACTGGCGATTATGGGAAACAAGGGAAGCTAAAATTGATGATTCGTGAAGCAACAACTGGATTAATCACGGGGACAACATGTGGAATTTTAATTACGCTTATTATTTATGTTTGGAAAGGGGAGTTGTTCCTAGGAATTCTAGTCGGGATTTCGATTATGGCCACTCTCACCGTCGCCACTTTATCCGGATCCGTCATTCCGATCTTTATGGATCGGCTCAATATTGATCCGGCGGTAGCTTCTGGGCCGTTTATTACGACGTTGAATGATATCATATCTATTTTAATTTACTTTGGGATTGCAACAAGTTTTATGAGCTATCTAGTTTGATGGATGTGCTTTTGTCATGGGGTGATCCGTGACAAGAGCACATTTTTTTCTTTTGATTCATATAATAGCGAGAAAGGAAAAGAAAGGGAGCGAATGAAGGTATGAAAAGAAAACGATATGCGAGGGAACCGTTACTTTATATCCATCAGCCAACAAGACAAAAGCCAGAGGCGCGCATGCAACAAGATTATTTTAGCCCACGAAAGTCAGTGGAGCGGGATGAGTCAGAGGTGACGCCAATGCCATTTAGGCAAAGAAGAGGTGGAAGACGAAACTTCTTTATTGATCCAATTGACGATGAAGATGAACTTGAATATGGAGAGCAAAAGGATGATGAGCAAATGGCGACAGCAGAGGAAGAGGAAGTGAGCCAAGATCAGGTCGTGAAAAATAGTCGTTTTAATGATTTATCGATCACAGATAAAGTTACTTATTTTATAAATATGCCTGATAACGCTCCTGTTGTTCGTTGTGAAGTTTTAACAGAAGAAAGAAAATATCGAGGAACAATTGTAGATTCGAAAGATGATCTTGTATTGATGCGGGTCGGGAGAAGGGCCTCCACTACGGAAATCCCATTGAAAGATATTCAGGAGATTAGCTTATTAGGTTTTTAATAAAAAAACACCTATTGAAAGAACCTTCTTTCAATAGGTGTTAGCTACTTAGATCATTTTGCACGATTCATATTTTAGTTGAAAGCTGAAATCGCTGGCAAGCAAGTGACATGACAGAAGCAATTTAAGTCAACAGTAATACAAACACCAGTTGCTCTTAAATGTTTTGTCTTTTGATCAATTGGATTAGACGGATTTCTAGAATCACAATGTGGATCTCTTAATAATTCAATGACAGCACAGCAGTCATCATCAACCGTTTTAACGCGGAAGTAAAAGCTTGAAATAACATGACCGATATTATCAGGATGTGCTCCATAGCCTTTAAACGGTTTACAACCATCTTTACAATACAAAATTAAAGGTACCGTGTCTAAGCCGTTTCGAACCTCTGTCTCTCCAAGTAAGTCGTTAATTGATTGTTCACAGCTCGTGTCACAGCATATATCTACAATATCGTTTTGTGCACGTGCAATTTCCTTTAATACATCGCACACACAGTTGCCTGAATGATGTTCCTTTCCACAACCCATAAATCATTACCCCTTTCTCTAAGTTAATTGACTTGTTCTAGTCTTTAGTAGAATATGTGCAAATGCTTAGAGCGTGTGGGCATTCATGGTGACTGATTAAAGTTTTTCTTGCTAATCGGTCAGATTAAGAATTGATCGGACATATCGGATACGATATAATGAAAAAAACATTGAACAGGGGAGGGGGATCGATATGGACTTGATCTCATTAAATGAAACATGTTATTATTTTGCTGGCGCTGTAAATATTGGGTATGTTCAGCAAGGTGATCAAGGGATGCTCATTGATACGGGAATTGATGATTCAGTTATGAGAAAAGTATGGAGACAATTAAGAGAGCGGGAATTACCAGTCACTCATCTATTTATCACGCACGCTCATGCGGATCATTTTGGAGGTGCAAATTTCTTACAAAAAAGACAGCATGTCCATACGATTGCTCCCATTTTCGAAGCTGCCATACTAGAGAACCCAGCTCTTGAACCCTTGTATTTATTTGGCGGTAATGATCCACTCCCAGAGTTGACCAATAAATTTATTCAAGGAAAACCGATGCGAGTTGATTCAGTGATAAAGGCGGGCGAACATGTTGTTGATAACTTTTCATTTCAAACCTATGCACTTCCAGGCCATAGTTATCAGCAACAAGCACTTAAAATTGATGGTGTTCTGTATGCAGGAGATAGTTATTTTGGTGCAGAACAACTTGAAAAACATAAAATCCCGTACATTACCGATGCGGATGCTACGATCCACAGTCTACAGGAATTACTACATATTATATGTCAAGGTGCTGTACCAGGACACGGAAAATATGAGGAAAATTTTAAAGACACCGTTCAGATCAATATCGATTATCATGAGAAATTATTAGAATGGGCAAAAGAAGAAGTTTATTCACAAGTTGAGGGGATCTCTCATGAACAGCTGATCACGACGATGTGTAATCAATTTGATGTCCAAAGCCATCAATTATCACAATGGCTATTATATCGAACAGCCGTGACCGCTTATCTCGTAGGGCTAATTAAACGAGGGGAAATTAATCATGAAATCAAAGGGAATCGTTGGCTATTTAAACGCTGATCAACAAGGGTCGTTACTTTTTTCTCTTTTTTACCATATCTTTATGTTTGATTTTTGTGTAAGGCTGGACATGGAGTTTGGTGTCTTTCATCCATTCCGCATAAAATACTTCTTTAATCGACGGAAAACCTTGTCGTTCAATTTCGTTTAATAACCATTCTTCACTTATATCTGCTTCCGCTAAATTATCTTTAATCAGTTCCCCATCGGAAATTAAAGGCATCGCCATTTGTGGTTCTGTCGGAGCGACATTCAGATCTTTTTTGGTAGGGGTTTGATAGGCCGATTTCTTTAAAATAGAGACTTCACCATTTGACTCCATAATCGCATATTCCACTTCTTGGATGGCAAAGACGTCCTTCTCACGGAGCATATGTTGAATTTCATCAATATCGATCTTGTTTTTCCGCATTTCTTCATAAACTAAATCACCTTTATGAATAATGACAGCGGGTTTTCCTTCCAGAAAGAACCGTGACCGTTTATATTTTTGGGTAATCATTTCAACAATATATAATAAACTACCCCATAAAAAGATGACATATCCAATATCAAGGATCCCAGCCTTTTCATCGAATAAAGCATTTCCAACGAGTTCACCTAAAACCAATGCCGCGATAAAATCAAAGGCCGTTAATTGAGAAATTTGCGTTTTACCGAGAACTTTCGTCAAGAGGAAGAGGGCACAGAATCCAAAAATAGTCTCATATAACATTGGCAGCATATTGTTCATCCTAACACTCTCCTTATTCAGTTATGTTGTAGCATAACCGAAACAGGTGAATCCATTCATCCAACAAAAAAACAGTCTGCTCCCTTTAGGGGAGAAAACTGTTTATTCATCATGCATATGCTGAGCTATGATGTCAATGCTTTGCTCATTGTGACATGGGGAATACCAGCATCGATAAATTCCTCGGAAACAACCTGATACCCAAGTCGCTCATAAAAGGAGACTGCATGTGTCTGAGCTCCTAATATCGCTTTGGAGTACCCGTGTTCCTGGATCGTTTGTTCCATGGCTTCGATTAGCTGCTTCCCATAAGATTGACCACGAAGATGTTTCAGAATACAAATTCGCTCTAATTTACCGTACTCTCCGGACCATCTTAACCGGCTAGCTGCCATCGGCACATCGTCCTGAATCCCAATAAAATGGATAGCATCATCTTCATATTCATCTAATTCTAGCTCTAGAGGAACTTGCTGTTCCTCTACGAAGACGCTTTTTCGAATCTGAAACACGCGGTTTCGTTCTTCTTTTGATGTGGCGATCTTAATATTCACAGGCGTTCTTTTCCAAATACAAAAGATTCATACACGGTCCATGAGCCATTTTCCAACTGGTAAAGCAATTGAAACCGGTCAATTTCATCTTCATGTTCAACATTTTTCAATTGTAAGGTCCCTCGAACATCTGAATACTCACCATCGGAAAGATTTTGACCAATGGTAATATGCGGAACAAAATTATGTTGAGCCGTATTAGGAAAGACACCTTCATGCAAGTTCTCATATAAATCGTTTAAAACTTGATTAGGTTCAATTTTAAAATAAATCGTATTTGTCACAGGAGCAAAAGAGCTCACCTTTTGGATATCAATTGTAAAAGGTTCGATCTCGTTAGCAATCTGTTTTAATGTTGTCACCACTCCGTCCATCTCTTGCTCATCAATACGAAAAGATTCTTTCAATGTGATGTGTGGTGGAATTAAGGCATACTTCGGGTCATAGCGTTTTCTGTATGAGTTAGCTTCATCTTGGATTGGCTTTGAAGGAAAGATAGCAATACCATAGTTAATCATTTTAAACCCTCCTTGGATAATTTTAAAAACAGGCATCCATCGTGAATTGCGGAACAAACAAAACTTTTGCAACCAGTTCGCTATATTATAACAAAGACTAAGCTAAATCGAAAGAACTTTTAAAAAAATGTCACGCAAATGTAGAAGTTAGTGCATGTTGTAAATCCTGTTGCCAATACTTCCACGTATGTTCACCATTAGCTTGTTCATAATATTCACATTGGGCCCCTTGCTTCGTTAATAATTCATGTAATCTTCGATTCGGCGTTAGGAAATCTACGATTGAATCATCCGTCATGGTAACGGCTGTTTCATTACTACCGATCGTGTGATACACATCTAAAGAGTGCATTGGTGCAGCGTTTTTCACGGCATCCAGAACCGTTTGATTAACATAAGGTGATTGTAAGATGACTTTACCAAATGTATGTGGATATTGGATCGCTGTTTGCAAGGCAAGGGTACCCGCAAGAGAGTCACCAAGTAAGATCCTTGATTGGCCCATATGATAAGTTGGTAATGTGTCATCTAATAAAGCGAGAACCTCATGCCTTAAAAATTTCATATATGCTTGCTGTTGCTCACCATCAGGGTGATATTTTTTCCACCGATCTGCTTTATCAGCATAATGAATCCCGATAAAGATCGTTCGCTCGATATCTCCACTACGATGGAGTTCATCACTTAATCGAGCAATACGGCCGATTTGATAATAGTCATTACCATCTTGCATGATACAAAGATGGTATTTATATAGTTCTGAGAATTTTTCCGGTTTATAAATTTTTAGCATGATCGTTTCATTTAAATAGATACTCTGAATTTCTTCTTCCACCATTTTACCTAATCTAGCGATATGTAGCACCTCATTTTATGGATCTATTTATCTCTAGCTTACCATGAATTTCTCGTTCTTTCCTCACTTAATAATTGGTTTCCTTCTGAA
>Ga0209487_1001359_pt1 | contig 20721 bp, 20 predicted proteins | sample Poulit2012_FD_187524 | JGI IMG/M metagenome (GOLD analysis project Ga0209487, IMG submission 187524) | Agricultural soil microbial communities from Georgia to study Nitrogen management - Poultry litter 2012 (SPAdes) (version 2) | ecosystem: Environmental > Terrestrial > Soil > Agricultural land...
CCGTGCGCGCGGAATCGGTCGCGTCGTCGGCCATCAGCGCGGTGCGCAGGCCGAGCGCGGCGAGAACCGCGCCCAGCAGTGCGATGAGCTGGCCACCGCCCAGGATGGTGAGCAGCGGCCAGGACAGGTCCGAGTCGGTGCCGGACAACGCGAGCATCCCGGCCGCGAGCACCGCCGCACCGAGGCTGCCGGCGCCGCAGATGACGACGGCGTCGCGCAACACTCGGACGGTGCGGGCGAGACGGACGTCGTGGGGGACGGGCTGCTGGTCCACCCCAGCAGCCTACTGGCCCACCGGGCCCGGTCGGCCGGGCGCCGTGCTGGGGGCGCGGCCCGGGCTACAGCCCGGGGATGCCCACGGTGCGTCCGGAGGTCGTGGCCACGTGGTCGAGGTAGTCCTCCCGAGCCTCGACGGTGCGCTCGTAGTGGCCGAAAAGCTCGAAGCTCACGGTGCCGAACAGCTGCGTCCACCCGTCGATCACCGCGATGACGGCGGACGGATCGATCTCGTCCAGCCCGCCGGCCCGCTCGGTACCCAGTGCGGCCAGCGCCTGGGCGGCACGCTCTGCCGCATCGCGCCGAAGGTCCTCCGAGAGGGGTAGCGGCGCCTGCGGCGCGAGGCCGACCGCGCGGTCGGCGTCGATGGCGATCGCCGCGAGCCGCAGCGCGACACCCGAGGCCGGCACCACGGTGTCCTCCGGGGCGTGGTAGCCGGGGACCGGCGAGCCGTAGATCAGCGCGTACTCGTGGCGGTGGGCCAACGCCCAGCTGCGCACGGCGCGGAACACCGCCAACCAGCGGCCGGCGTAGTCGGCGGAGTCGACTCGTGCCTCGGCGTCCCGTGCCGCGTCCCCGAGGCGCTGGTAGGCGCTGACGATGAGCGCGGTCAGCAGGGCGTCGCGGTTGGGGAAGTAGCGGTACACGGCGGAGGCGGACATGCCGAGTTGGCGGGTGACGGCACGGACCGACAGATCCGCGGCGCCCTGGGTGGCCAGCTGGCTGCGCGCCGTCTCGATGATCTCCTCGACCAGCTCGCGCCGGGCGCGCTCACGGAGTCCGATCGCCATGTCGCCATCGTGCCACGGCGCGGAGATCAGTGAACGCAACCGAGAACACTGTTGACACACCGGCCTGAAGCGTGAACAGTGTTCGCACAGCGGAGCAGCGTTCGCAGACTTGGAGAGATGATGGCCCTACATGTGATCGTCGGAGCCGGCCCGGTGGGGACGGCGCTGGCGCAGGAGCTGGCTGAGCATGGTGCGGAGGTCACGGTGGTGACCAGGTCGGGCAGCGGGCCGGACCTGCCCGGCGTGCGCCGGGTTCGGGCGGACGCCGCCGACGTCGGTGCGCTAGCCCCGCACGTGCGGGGCGCGGTTGCCCTGTACAACTGCGCCAACCCGCCCACCTACATGGACTGGGCGGCGCAGTGGCCGCCGCTGGCCGCGGCGTTGCTCGAGGTGGCTGCGGAGGCCGGCGTGGTGCTCGTGACGCTGAGCAACCTCTACGGCTACGGGCCGGTGGCCGGCCCGATGTCCGCCGATCTCCCGCTCGCGGCGACCTCACGCAAGGGCCGGCTCCGCGCCCGGATGTGGCAGACGGCGCTCGCCGCCCATCGCGCCGGGCGGGTGCGGACGGTGGAGGTGCGCGCATCGGACTACGTGGGACCGACCACCACGCCCGGCAGCGCCCTGCTGACCCGATACGCGCTGCCCGTGCTGGCCGGCCGCCGCACCTGGGTGTTCGGCGACCCGGACGCGCCGCACAGCTGGACCTACGTGCCCGACATCGCAACAACGCTGAGCCGGGTGGCGGCCGAGCCCACCGCGTGGGGTCGCGTTTGGCACGTGCCCACCAACCCGCCGGTGTCCGTGCGACAGGCCCTCACCGAGATCGCCCGGCTGGGCGGCGCACCGCCCCCGCGCATCGGCCGCCTGCCCGGCGCTCTGGTCACGGTCGGCGGGCTCGTGGCCCCCGTCCTGCGTGAGCTTGACGAGCTGAGCTACCAGTTCGACCGGCCCTTCGAGCTGGATGCGCAGTCAACGGTGGACACGCTCGGTCTGCGCGCCACCCCGTGGAGCGAGGTGCTCGCCGGGAGCATCGCCGGCTGGCGCGGCGGCGGGCAACGCGTATCGGCCAGGTGAGAGCTCCTGCGCCAGCCCGTCCGCGAGCAGCGAGTCCAGCGCGCGAGCCGGCTGCGCGGGGTCGGCCGTGTCCTCGTGCAGGGGAGCCAGCAGCTCCTCGGCGGTGAGGGCGGCGCCGTCGGGCAGCTCGCGCAGCCGAGCCATGATCCGGCCACGCGCCTGACGGTCGGTGCCGTGCCACGCCTGGCTGCGTCGGCGCGGCAGGTACTCGTCGGCGGGGTACCCGGCATCCCGCCAGCGGCAGACGTCGGACACCGGACAGGCGCCGCAGCGAGGCGAGCGCGCCGTGCACACCAGCGCGCCCAGCTCCATCACTGCCTCGTTCCAGCGGACGCTGCGGGCCGGGTCGGCCGGGAGCACGCCGGCGGCCGTCACCCGTTCGCCCGCCGTCGCGGTCGGTGGCGGCAGCGCCGCACCCGCCACGGCCCGGGCGAGCACGCGCCGGACGTTGGTGTCCAGCACGACCGCGCGGCGCCGGTGGGCGAAGGCCGCCACGGCCGCCGCGGTGTAGGCGCCGATCCCCGGCAACGCGCGCAGCTCGTGCTCGTGGCTCGGGACCTGCCCGTCGTGGTCGCGCACGATCCGCTGGGCGCACTCCTGCAGGCGCAGCGCCCGGCGGGGGTACCCGAGCCGGTGCCACGCTCGCAGGACTTCGGCGGGAGCTGCGCCGGCGAGATCGGCGGGGGCCGGCCAGCGCGTCAGCCATGCCTGCCACACCGGTGCCACCCTTGCTACCGGCGTCTGCTGGGCCATCACCTCGCTGACGAGCACTCCCCACGGCGTGGTGCCGGGCCGGCGCCAGGGCAGGTCACGCGCATGCTGCGCGTACCACCGAAGCACACTGTCGTGCAGGTCCTCGCTGTGCATCGGGCCAGTCTGCCGGGCGGCGGCGAGCCGAGCCACGATGGCGGCGGCGGTTCGCTTACCGTTCAGGACATGACCAGCAGGACCAGCCCGCGTCAGCGACCGAGCCAGGCGGTCTACCGGCGTCGCCGTCTCGTCGCCCTGCTCATCCTCCTCGTCGTGCTCGGTGGCATCGCCTGGGGGGTGTCGGCCCTGTTGTCCGGCGACGGGGAGCCCGCCAACGCGGCGCCGGCCGATGCCCAGCCCACCGAGACGGCGACACCCACCCCGGAACCGCCCAGCGGCGAGGTCGTGCCGTGCGGCGCGGACGAGCTGTCGGCCACCGTCCGGACGCCGCCGTCCCCGCAGGTCGGTTCCACGGTCACGTTCGAGGTCACGGTGCGCAACGAGGGCCCGGCGCCCTGCCTGCTGGACGCCGGCCCCGCGTCCCTCGTCGCCTCGGTGACCTCTGGGAGCGACCCGGTCTGGTCATCGGCCCACTGCTCCCAGGACAGCCGCGAGCTGCTCCTGGACACCGGCGCCCGTTACACCGTGCAGCTGCCTTGGGACGCTCGGCGCTCGACCGAGGGCTGCGAAGGGGATCGCCCGTGGGCCGGAGCGGGAACCTACCGGTTGGCGCTGGCCCTGGGCGAGGAGCCGGTCGGTACCGAGAACGGGACCGTCTTCACGCTCGGCTGACCGCGCCGCACGGGCGGATCAGACGTACCGCTCGAGGATCGAGGACTCCGCCAACCGGGACAGGCCCTCGCGGATGCTCCGCGCCCGCTGCGGACCGACGCCGTCGACCAGCTGCAGCTCCTCGACGCCCGCGGCCAGTAGCTGCTGCAACGGGCCGAGCCGGTCGACCAGCGCGGAGACCACCGCCGAGGGGAGCCGCGGGATGCGCGAGAGCATCCGGTACCCGCGCGGGGACAGCGAGTCGTCCAGGGACTCGCCGTCGGGGCCTCCGATCCCCAGCACCCGAGCGATCGCGGGCATCTCGATGAGCTCGGCGGCGGTGAGCTCGGCCAGCTGGTCGAGCACCGCCCGCACGCCGTCCTGGCTGCGGGCGCAGTAGTCGCGGATGATGAGCTCGCGGTCGGGGGCGATCGCCCCGATGAGCTCGTCGAGCTGGAGGGACAGTAGCCGGCCGTCGGCGCCGAGCTCGATGACGTAGCCGTCGATCTCGGTGGAGATCCGCGAGACCATCTCCAGGCGCTGCACCACGGTCGTGACGTCACGGACGGTGACGAGGTCCTCGATCTCCAGGGCCGCGAGCGTGCCGGAGACCTCGTCGAGCCGGGCCTTGTAGCGCTCGAGGGTGGCCAGGGCCTGGTGCGCGCGGGACAGGATCGCGCTGGAATCCTCGACCACGTGGCGCACTCCGGCGACGTACAGCGCAACGATCCGCATCGACTGGCTCACGGTGATGACCGGGAAGCCGGTCTGCTTCGCCACGCGTTCGGCGGTGCGGTGGCGCATCCCGGACTCGGAGGTCTCCACGCTGGTGTCGGGCATCAGCTGGACGTTCGCCCGGCGGATGCGCTGCCCCGCGTAGTCGATCACCACCGCGCCGTCCATCTTGGCCAGCTCGCGCAACCGCGTGGCGGACAGCTCGACGTCCAGGTCGAAGCCACCCGAGCACAGCGACTCCACGACCTCGTCGTAGCCGAGCACGATGAGCGCGCCGGTGCGGCCGCGCAGGATGCGCTCCAGACCGTCGCGCAGCTCGGTGCCCGGGGCGACCGCCTGCAGGGTGGCGCGCAGCTGCGGGTCGAGCTGGTCGGGCACGTGGCCTCCTCGGCGTCCGGGAAGGGTCACATCACCCCCCACTTCCGGCTCATCTTACGGGGCGCGGCTCCCGGGCTCCTGCGCGTTGGCCGGCGGGAGCGCGATGAGTAGCGCGTCGGAGATGTTGGCGACCGGGTGGATCCGCAGCCCGGGCACCGGGGCGAGCTGGTCGCTGCCGTGCCGTGGCACCAGCGCGGCGCGGAACCCGAGCCGGGCCGCCTCGGACAGCCGCCGCTGGACGCCGACGGTGGCGCGGACGTCGCCGGTGAGCCCCACCTCGCCCACCGCGACGATCCCGTCGAGGAGTGGCCGGTCGGCGGCGGCGGAGGCCACGGCCAGCGCCGCAGCGAGGTCGACCGCCGGCTCCACCGCGCGGGCGCCGCCCACCGTGGAGACGTAGACGTCGCGGCCGGCCAGCTCCAGGGAGAGCCGCGACTGGAGGACCGCGAGGGTCATCGCGGTGCGCGAGGAGTCCACCCCGGAGGTGGTGCGGCGCGGGTTGCTCAGCGAGCTGGCCGCCACGAGGGCCTGGATCTCGGTGGGCATCGGGCGCCGGCCCTCCAGCGTGACGGTGACGCAGGTGCCGGGGACAGGGGCGCTGCGGTCGCCGGAGAGGAACAGCCCGGACGGGTCGGCCAGGCCGGTGATGCCGGAGTCGGACAGCTCGAAGCAGCCGACCTCGTCGGTGGGCCCGTACCGGTTCTTGGTGGCACGCAGCAGCCGCAGCCGCGAGTGCCGGTCGCCGTCGAACTGACACACGACGTCGACCAGGTGCTCGAGCACCCGCGGGCCGGCCAGCGAGCCGTCCTTGGTCACGTGCCCCACGAGCACGATCGGCACGTGACGGGACTTAGCCGCGGCGATGAGGGCGGCAGCGACCTCACGCACCTGGCTCACGCCGCCCGCTGCGCCGTCCACCTGCGCTGAGGAGATGGTCTGCACCGAGTCCACGACGACGAGCGCGGGGTCGGTGGCCTCGATGTGGCCGAGCACCGTGCCGAGGTCGTTCTCCGCGGTGAGCAGCAGCTGCGGGGCCAGCGCGTCGATGCGTTCGGCGCGCAGCCGCACCTGGCTGGCTGACTCCTCACCGGTGACGTACAGCACGGTGCCGGCACTGGTGGCTCGGGCCGCGACGTCGAGCAGGAGGGTCGACTTGCCGGCACCGGGCTCGCCGGCGACGAGGACCACCGCGCCGGGCACGATGCCACCGCCGAGGACCCGGTCGAGCTCACCCACCCCGGTGGCCCGGGCGCGGGCGGTGTCCACGTCGACCTCGGCGATCGGCTGGGCGGCCACCACCGGCCGTGCCGCGGCGGCGGTGCGCACGGTGGTGGCGCCCGCCTCGGCCACCGTGCCCCAGGCCTGGCACTCACCGCAGCGGCCTACCCATTTGGCCGTGGTCCAGCCGCACTCGGAGCAGCGGAAGCTGGGGCGGGCGGTCTTGGTGGCGCTCATGACCCTGACGTTAGCCGCACCCGCCGACACCACTGCCGACGGCCGCTTGCGAGCCGGTCGGCTCAGGCGCGTGCGTCCCGTGGGACGTGCGGGCCCGAGGACGCGCGGACCACGAGCTCGGGCAGGATGGGCGCGTTCTCGAGCGGACTGCCCGCGAGCACGGCCAGCAGCGTGCTCATCGCCTGCCGGCCGACCTCCTGGAACGGCTGCCGGACGGTGGTCAGCGGTGGCTCGTAGTAGTCGGAGCCGGCCACGTCGTCGTAGCCGACCACCGCGATGTCGTCGGGGATGCGCACACCGCTCTCGTGGAAGGCACGCATCATCCCCAGCGCCAGGTGGTCGTTGGCCGCGAAGACGGCGGTCGGCCGCTCGGGCTGGTCGAGCAGCCGCCGGGCCGCGGAGTAGCCCGGGCCGGCGTCCCACCCCCCGGCGATGAGCTCGGGGACCGGCAGCCCGGCCTCGAGGAGCTGGTCGCGCCAGCCCTCGACGCGTGCGCGTGCGTCGAACCAGTTCGGCGGGCCGGCGACGTGGGCGATGTGCCGGTGCCCGTGGGCGATGAGGTGGGCCGTGGCGTCCCTGGCACCCTGCTCGTGGTCGATGGCCACCACGTGCAGCAGGCCCGGTGACGGCAGGTCGGCGGCGATGACGACGACCGGGACCGTCCCGGCCAGCCCGTGGGCGGCCTCGGCGGTCTCGATGGTCGGCGCCACGACGATGATCCCGTCGACCCCGAGACTGACGAAGAACTCGAGCACCTCGTGCGGGCTGGCGGTCGCATCCTCGATGGCCGCGGTGGTGCTGGCATAGCCGGCGGCGCGCGCGGCGTTCTCGATCGCGGTGGTGGTGTGGCTGGGGCCGAACAGCGTGACGCCCGGGGTGACGACCCCGATGAGGTGCGTGCGGCTGGTGGCGAGGGCGCGCGCGGACATGTTCCGCCGGTAGCCGAGCTCGGCGATCGCGGTGAGCACCCGCTCGCGGGTCTCGGGCCGCACGAGCGACGGGGAGTTCAGCACCCGCGAGACCGTCTGGTGGGACACCCCGGCGCGGTCCGCGACGTCGGACATCACCGGCTGCCTGCGCGTCGTCCCTGACTCGTTCACTGTTCTCCCATGCCGGCACCCGAGCGCTCGTCGGATGAGCTCTAGACGTGATCGTACGGCGAAGGCAGGCGCCGCACGCACGGCTGGCTTCGCGTTCCCAGCGTAAGTGTGTGCGCTCACATTCGTGACGTGATCGTGACCGAAAACTGTTGACGCGGCAAAATGTTAGCGCACACAATATGGCCTTGATCACAGCCGCAGCGAAGAGGCGGCGGCACGAACACGCATCGCCCATCGATGCGCTCGAGGAGGAGACATGTTCGGAAAAGTGGGTACGCGCGGCCTGGTCGCGTCAGTTGCCGCCATTGGGCTGCTGGCCGCGGGCTGTGGCAGCGGGAGCGAGGGTGAGGCCAGCGCCGAGGACGGCGACGGTGGGGGCGCCGTCCGGGTCGGCTTCTCCCAGCTGGGTGCCGAGAGTGGCTGGCGCACCGCCAACACCGAGTCGGTCCAGGCCAGCCTCACCGCCGAGAACGGCATCGACCTCACCTTCGTCGACGCCCAGCAGAAGCAGGAGAACCAGATCCGCGCGCTGCGGGACTTCGTCTCCCAGGACATGGACGTCATCGCCTTCTCCCCGGTGATCGAGACCGGGTGGGATCAGGTGCTCCAGGAGATCAAGGACGCCGGTATCCCGGTCGTCCTCGTGGACCGCACGGTGGAGACCACCGTCGAGGACCCCTTCGTGACGTGGATCGGCTCGGACTTCCGCGCCGAGGGCGTAACGGCCGGCGAGTGGGTGGCAGAGAACCATCCGGACGCCAACATCTTCGAGCTCCAGGGCACGATGGGCTCCGGCGCCCAGGTGGACCGGCAGGAAGGCTTCCGCGAGATCGTCGGGGACCAGGTGATCGGCGAAGCCAGCGGCAACTTCACCCGTGCCGAGGGGCGGACCGCCACCGAGGCGGCGCTGCAGGCCTACCCCGACCTGGACCTGATCTTCGCGCACAACGACGACATGGGGCTGGGGGCCATCGAGGCGATCGAGGCCGCCGGGATGACCCCGGGGGAGGACATCATCATCGTCACGGTGGACGCGGTCAAGGACGGCCTGCAGGCCCTGGTGGACGGCAAGTTCAACTACGTCGTCGAGTGCAACCCGGTGTTCGGCGACCAGCTCGCCGAGCTCATCACCAAGGTGCACGCCGGCGAGGAGGTCCCCGAGGAGACCTACGTCGAGGAGAGCGCCTTCGACCAGACCATCACCCAGGAGTTCGTCGACGAACGCCCGTACTGAGGCATCCGGCGCCGGTGGCGAGGTTCGCCGCCGGCGCCGGTAGCTGCGGTGGTCCCCAGTTCCACGGAAGGTCGACGATGTCTCAACCCCTGCCAGACCCGGTCGTCGAGATGACCGGCATCACCATCACGTTCCCCGGCGTCAAGGCGCTCGACGACGTCAGCTTCCGGCTGCTTCCCGGTGAGGTGCACGCTCTCCTGGGGGAGAACGGCGCGGGGAAGTCGACCCTCATCAAGGCGCTCACCGGCGTCTACGGGATCGACGCCGGCCGGATCGTCGTCGACGGCCGGGACGAGCGCTTCAGCGACCCGGGCGCCGCGCAGGACGCCGGGATCAGCACCGTCTACCAGGAGGTCAACCTCTGCGCGAACCTCAGCGTGGGGGAGAACGTCATGCTCGGCCACGAGGTGCGCTCGGGTCCGTTCATCAACTGGCGGGCCACTCATCGTGCGGCGGCCCGCCACCTCGCGCAGCTGAGCCTGGACATCGACCCCCGCTCACCGCTGTCCTCGCACACGATCGCCGTCCAGCAGCTGTGCGCGATCGCGCGGGCCATCGTCGTCGACGCCAAGGTGCTCATCCTCGACGAGCCCACCTCCAGCCTGGACAAGGCCGAGGTCGCCGAGCTGTTCCGGGTGGTGCGACAGCTGCGCGATTCCGGCGTGGCGATCCTGTTCGTCTCTCACTTCCTCGAGCAGGTCTACGAGATCTCCGACCGGATGACCGTGCTGCGCAACGGCAGACTCGTGGGGGAGTACCGCACCGCGGAGCTCTCGCGGATCGAGCTGGTCTCGGCAATGATCGGCCGCGCCGGGGAGGCCTTCGACGACATCGAGCAGGAGGCCCGCGCCGTCGCGCAACGTGACCACGGCAGCGGGCCTCCGCTGGTCCGCGCGGCCGGCCTCGGCAAGGACGGCTCGATCGAGCCCTTCGACCTGGAGCTGCGCGAGGGCGAGATCGTCGGGTTCGCCGGACTGCTCGGCTCAGGTCGCACGGAGGCGGCCCGGCTGGTCGCCGGCGCCGACCGAGCCGACCACGGCACAATCGAGATCGACGGCGCGCCGGTACGGATGACCTCCCCGCTCGTCGCGCTCAAGCACGACATCGCCTTCTCCACCGAGGACCGTAAGAAGGAAGGGATCGTCGGTGACCTCACGGTGCGCGAGAACATCGCCTTGGCCCTCCAGGCGGGCCGCGGTGCCTGGCGCCCGATCCCGCGCAGGGAGCTCGACGCGATCGTGGCGAAGTACATCAGCGCCCTCAACATCAACCCGCCGAACCCGCACGCGCTCATCAAGAATCTCTCCGGCGGCAACCAGCAGAAGGTCCTGCTGGCGCGCTGGCTGGCCACGTCGCCGAGGTTGCTCATCCTTGACGAGCCCACCCGCGGCATCGACATCGGCGCCAAGGCGGAGATCCAGAAGCTCGTCGCCGACCTGTCGCGCGACGGAATGTCGGTCGTCTTCATCTCCTCCGAGCTCGATGAGGTGGTGCGGCTGAGCGAGCGCATCATGGTGCTGCGCGACCGCGCCAAGGTCGCCGAGGTGGTCAACGACGAGACCATCGACTCGGGGACGATCCTCGAGGCGATCGCCGCAACGGGAGCGCAGGAGTGATGACACCCAGTCCCAGCGCGCCCACCGCATGGTTGCGCTCCATCTCCGGTCACGGCATGTTCTGGCCGGTCGTGGCCCTCATCGTCCTCCTGCTGGCCTGTGGGCTGCGCAGCCCGGGGTTCCTCGACATCACCATCCGGGACGGGCACCTGTTCGGTCAGCTGGTGGACATCGCCCGTAACGCGGCCACCCCCATGCTGCTGGCGCTGGGCATGTGCCTGGTGATCGCCACCGGTGGGATCGACCTGTCCGTGGGTGCGGTGATGGCGATCTCCCTGGCGGTGTCCCTGGAGTTCATCGACCAGGCGGCCGACCCCGGGGTCGGGACCGCCGCGGTTGCGGTCCTCCTCGGGCTGGGGGTGGCGGTCCTCGTCGGCACCTTCAACGGGTTCCTCGTCTCCGTACTGGGGATTCAACCCTTCATCGCGACCCTCATCCTCATGGTGGCCGGTCGCGGAATCGCGATGCTCATCACCCAGGGACAGATCACCACCGTCACGAGCCCGCCGTTCAAGTCCATCGGCTCGGGCCACCTGCTCGGCATCCCCACGCCAGTGGTGATCGCGCTGGCGGTGTTCGTCGTCCTCACCCTGCTGGTGCGGCGCACCGCGCTGGGCATGTTCCTGGAGTCGATCGGTATCAACGGGCAGGCCTCGCGACTGTCCGGTGTCCGGGCCCGCAGCACGACCTGGATCGTCTACGTCATCGCCGGCCTCCTCGCCGGGCTCGCCGGGATCGTCTACGGCGCCCCGACCATGGCGGCCGACGCCAACAACATCGGCCTCATGCGCGAGCTCGACGCGATCATGGTCGTGGTCCTCGGCGGCACCAAGCTCTCCGGGGGGCGCTTCTACCTGGGCGGGGTCGTGGTCGGCGCGCTCATTCTCAGCACGATCGAACGGGCCGTCATCATCTTCCAGCTGCCCTCTGAGACGACGCCGCTGTTCAAGGCGATCGTGCTCATCGCCGTGACGGTGGCGGCCTCGCCGCTACTGCGCGAACGGGTCCAGCTCCGCCGGGCGCGGGCAGCTCTCAAGGCAAAGGTGGCAGCGTGAACTCCCAGACGCAGACCGTGACCCCCGGGGCGCCCGACCGCACCCCGGAACGGCGCTCAAGCACCGTCACGAGCGCGCGGGCGCTGCTCGCCCGGGTGGACCGGCGCTTCCTGCCGGTCATCGGAACCGTCCTCACCCTCGTCGTCATGCTCGGGATCGGCCAGGCCCGGTACAGCACCGAGTCCACGAGCTTCCTCAGCATGCGGCTGCTGTCCAACCTCCTGGTGGACAACTCCTACCTGCTCGTGCTGGCCGTGGGAATGACGTTCGTCATCCTCACCGGCGGGATCGACCTGTCCGTGGGGGCCGTGGTGGCCCTCGTGGGTCTGACGGTGGCCAAGCTCCTCATCGCCGGGGTCCCGCTGCCCGCGGTGCTGATCGTGGGGGTGCTCATCGGCACGGTGTGCGGGCTGATGATCGGGGTGATGGTGCAGGTCTTCGACATCCAACCGTTCATCGCGTCGCTGGCGGTGATGTTCCTCGCCCGCGGGCTGGCCAACGTCGTGAGCGTGCAGTCGCTGGGGATCGACGACGAGGGCTTCGCCGCGCTCGCGTCCTGGAGCTTGCAGTTCGGTGAGGGCAGCGGCATCTGGCGGATCAACTCGAGCATGATCGTCGCCCTCGCCGTGCTCCTGCTGGCCTACTACCTCTTGCACTACACGCGGTTCGGCCGCACCGTCTACGGGCTGGGCAGCGGGGACGGCGGCTCGGCCGTGCGTCTCATGGGTCTGGCCGCAGAGCGGACCACGGTCCTCGTCTACGTCATCAGCGGCACCTGTGCCGGCATCGCCGGAATCCTGTTCGCCTTCTACACCAGGTCGGGGTTCAACCTCACCGGGATCGGCATGGAGCTCGACGCGATCGCCGCCGTGGTCATCGGCGGCACCCTGCTCGCCGGCGGCGTCGGCTTCGTCCTCGGCACCGGGGTCGGGGTGCTCGTCTACGGACTGATCCAGGTACTCATCGCCCGGGAAGGGCTCGACTCGTGGTGGACCCGGGTCTTCATCGGCATCGTGCTCCTCGGCTTCGTCGTTCTCCAGCGGGTGATCTCGGTCCGCCGCCGCCCCTGAGGTGGGTCGCGTTTCCCGCGCCACGATGTGAGCGATAACATCGAGGTGTCGGAGTGGACGCTGAGACAGGAGGAGCAGTGATGAGGCTCGCCGAGCTGGCACCGGAGCACCAGGAGGCGGTGGCAGCCACCCGCCGGGTGGTGGCCGACCTGCACGCCGAACTTCCCCGGAACGGGCTGGTGGTGTGGACCGCCGGTAACGTCTCGCAGCGGGTGCCGGGCGCCGAGCTGTTCGTCATCAAGCCCTCCGGGGTCTCCTACGACGAGCTGTCCCCCGACGTCATGGTCGTGTGCACCCTCGACGGCGCGAAGATCGATGACGGCACCTCCGCCGAGCTGCAGCCGTCCTCGGACACCGCCGCGCACGCCTACGTCTACCGGCACATGCCCGAGGTGGGCGGGGTCGTGCACACCCACTCGCCCTACGCCACCGCGTGGGCGGCGGTCGGTGAGCCGGTGCCCTGCTCGCTGACGATGATGGCCGACGAGTTCGGTGGCCCCGTACCGATCGGGCCGTTCGCCCTCATCGGGGACGACTCCATCGGCCGGGGGATCGTCGAGACCTTGCGCGGGTCACGCTCGCCGGCGGTGCTCATGCGCAACCACGGACCGTTCACCATCGGCAAGGACGCACGCGCCGCCGTCAAGGCCGCCGTGATGGTCGAGGAGGTCGCCCGCACCATGCACCTGGCCCGTCAGCTGGGCACCCCGATCCCGATCGACCAGCAGGACATCGACCACCTCTACGACCGCTACCAGAACGTCTACGGCCAGAGCGGCCAGGACCAGGAGGACTGACATGACCACCCCGTTCGACGCCAAGGAGATCTGGTTCCTCACCGGCAGCCAGGACCTCTACGGGCCCGAGACCCTCGACCAGGTGGCCGCCCAGTCCGCTGACATCGTCGCCCAGCTCGACGGCAGCGCTGAGATCCCGGTCCGCGTGGTGCTCAAGGACACCATGAAGGACCGGGACGCGATCCGGCAGGCCGCGCTGGCCGCCAACGCCGACCCGAACTGCCTGGGCGTCATCGCCTGGATGCACACCTTCTCCCCGGCGAAGATGTGGATCGTGGGGCTCGAGGCGCTGGCCAAGCCGCTGCTGCACCTGCACACCCAGGCGAACGTGGCCCTGCCGTGGTCCACGATCGACATGGACTTCATGAACCTCAACCAGGCTGCGCACGGCGACCGCGAGTTCGGCTATGTGGCCACCCGGATGGGCATCGCCCGCAAGACCGTCGTCGGCCACGCAAGCCGGCCCGAGGTCCGCGCCCGGATCGGCACCTGGGCCCGGGCCGCCGCCGGCTGGGACACGCTGCGCAACCTCAAGGTGGCCCGGTTCGGGGACAACATGCGCGATGTCGCGGTCACCGAGGGCGATAAGACCGAGGCCGAGATCGCGCTGGGCGTGTCAGTCAACACCTGGGGGGTCAACGACCTCGTCGAGCGGGTCGACGCGGTCTCCGATGCCGACGTCGACGCGCTCGTGGCGGAGTACGACGCCGAGTACGACGTCGTGCCCGAACTGCGGGCCGACGGCGAGCGTCGCGAGTCGCTGCGCTACGCCGCGCGCCAGGAGATCGCCCTGCGCAGCTTCCTCGAGGAGGGTGGCTTCGGCGCCTTCACGACGAACTTCCAGGACCTCGGCGGGCTGCGTCAGCTGCCCGGCCTGGCCGTGCAGCGCCTGATGGCCCAGGGTTACGGCTTCGGCGCCGAGGGCGACTGGAAGACCGCCGTGCTGGTGCGGGTGGCCAAGGTGATGGGCCAGGGACTGCCCGGTGGGGCCTCGCTGATGGAGGACTACACCTACGAGCTCACCCCGGGCAAGGAGAAGATCCTCGGCGCGCACATGCTCGAGATCTGCCCGAGCCTCACCCAGGACAAGCCCTCGCTGGAGATCCACCCGCTGGGCATCGGGGACCGGGAGGACCCGGTCCGGCTGAAGTTCACGGCCGACCCGGGCCCCGCCGTCGTCGTCTCGCTGGCCGACCTGCGCGAGCGCTTCCGGCTCACCGCCAACGTCGTCACCGTGGTCGAGCCGGACGAGCCGCTGCCCAAGCTGCCGGTGGCCTGTGCGGTGTGGGAGCCGGCGCCGTCCCTCGCGACATCGGCGGAGTGCTGGCTGACCGCCGGTGGGGCACACCACACGGTGATGACCACCGCGCTGGGCATCGAGGCCTTCGAGGACCTCGCGACGATCGCCGAGATGGAGCTCGCGATCATCGACGAGGCCACCTCGGTACGCGACTTCACCGACCGGCTGCGGGCCAACCAGGCCTACTACCGCCTCGCCCAGGGGTTCTGAGGCCAGTCAGGGTCGAGCGGCGAAGGCGTCCAGCCGGGCGGACTCGCCGCTGACGATGATCGTGTCGTCGGCATCGATCCGGGTGCGCTCGGAGGCGTACTCGAAGCCCTGTCCCGGGGACTTCACCCCCAGGACGGTCACGCCGTAGCGCGCCCGGATCTGCGACTCGGCAAGCGTGCGCCCCTGCACCTCGGCCGGCGGGTGCATCTTGACGATCGTGAAGTCGTCCTCCAGCTGGATGTAGTCGAGCATCCGCCCGGAGACCAGGTGCGCCACCCGCTGGCCCGCATCGTGCTCCGGGTAGACCACGTGGTGGGCGCCGATCCGACGCAGGATGCGCCCATGCTCGGCGGAGGTGGCCTTGGCCCAGATCTGGGGCACCTGCGCGTCCACGAGGTTGGCGGTGATGAGCACGCTGGCCTCCAGCGTGGTGCCGACCCCGACCACGGCGACCGAGAAGTCCTCGGCGCCGAGCTGGTCCAGGGCGTCGGGGTTGGCGGCATCGGCCTCGATCACCGGCAGGCGGCCCGACCACTGGGCCACCAGGTGCTCGTCCCGGTCGACCGCGAGCACCTCGCGGCCCAGGCTCTCCAGGTTGGCCGCCAGGGCCGCCCCGAAGCGTCCCAGGCCGATCACGAGGACGGCCGTCCCCTTGTCCCGCTGCGCCATGGCTCAGTCCTTTCCGTCAGCCGACGATCGGCGGTTCGGCGGGCATCCGGATGACGCGGCGGCGGTGCCGCAGCGCCAGCGCGCCCGCGAGGGTGATGGTGCCCAGTCGCCCGGCGAACATCAGGGCGGCCAGGACGTACTTGGCGGACTCGGGCAGGTCGGGCGTGATGCCGGTGCTCAACCCGACCGTGGCGAAGGCCGAGATCGTCTCGAAGAGCACCAGCTCGAGGTGGTGCTCGGTGAGTGCGAGGAGCGCGAGGGTGGCCGCGCCCACCAGCGTGGCGCCCAGGAAGGCCACCGCGACGGCGAGCCGGACGGTGGTGGTCCCGATCCGCCGTCCGAACGCCTCCGCGTCCCGGTCACCACGCGCCTCGGCAACAATGGCCAGCACCAGGACGGCGAAGGTGGTCACCTTGATGCCGCCGGCGGTGGATGCCGAGCCGCCGCCGACGAACATGAGCGCGTCGTGCAGGAACCACGTGGTGTCCTCCATCGCGCCGACATCGATCGCGCTCAGCCCGGAGGAGCGGGTGTTGACGCCGGAGAGCAGGGAGGCGAGCACGCGGTCGGCCACCGGCAGCCCGCCGAGGGTGGCGGGGTTGCGCCACTCGATGAGCGCGAAGGCGAGGCTGCCACCGGCGGCGAGGATCCCGTAGGTCGCCAGCGTGAGCTTGCTGTGCAGCGAGAGGTGGCGCGGCCGGCGCCACCGGTTGGCGAGGTTGAGGATGACCGGGAACCCGAGCGCCCCGATCGCGCCCCCGAGGATGATCGGCAGGTTCATCCACCAGTCGCCGACGAAGGGGGCCAGGCCGTCGTCGAGGATGAGGAAGCCGGCGTTGTTGAACACCGAGATAGCCATGAACAGGGACTGCCAGGCCGCCTCGGCCACCGACTCCCCCAGCGAGAGGAACCGCGGCACCAGGACGAGGAAGACGGTGAGCTCCACCGCCAGCGAGGCGACGATGACGGCGCGAACCAGCGAGCCGACCTCGCCGAGCCGGGTGCGGGTCTCGCTCGCCGCGAGCATCCGCTGGGTGAGTCCGATCCGGCGGGAGACGGCCAGGCCGAGGATCGAGGCGAGGGTCATCACGCCCAGTCCGCCGACCTTGACGCCGGTGATGATCACCGCCTGGCCGAAGTCGGACCAGTAGTCCGCGGTGGAGACGGTGGTCAGCCCGGTGACGCACACGGCGGAGACGGCGGTGAACAGTGCGTCGACGAAGGGGGCCCGAGTGCCGCTCTCGGTCGCCGCCGGGAGCGAGAGCAGCGCGGTGAACAGCGCGATGATCGCGGCGAACACGAGCAGCGGGAGCCGCGCGGGGCTCGTGCGAGCGGTGTGGTCCACCACGTCTCGCACGGCCCGCGCGAGCCGGGCTGGTCGGTACGCGGAACGATCCACGAGCCCACCTAACCAGATGGTGGGCCGCCCCTCTCGGCGCCGCGCTACCGTGAGGTATGCCCAAGCCGCTGCTGCCGTGGAGCGAGGACTTCCTGGAGTACAACTTCGGTGCCGGTCACCCCATGGCCCCGCTGCGGTTGGCGTTGACCTACCAGCTGCTCGAGGACCTGGGCCTGCTGGACGGCTTCGCGGTGGAACCGGTCGCGGAGGCGACCGAGGCCGAGCTGCTGCGGGTGCACGGGGCGCAGTACCTGGCCGCCGTGCGGGCCGCCGGTCGCGGCGTCCCGGACCCGGCCCGCGGCCTGGGGGCGGAGGACAACCCGATCTTCGGCCAGATCCACGAGGCGGGGGCGCGTATCGCGGGGTCCACCCTGGCGGCCGCGCGTGCCGTCTGGGAGGGCCGGGCGCCGCGCGCGCTGAGCCTGGCCGGCGGCATGCACCACGCGATGGCCGACCGGGCATCGGGGTTCTGCGTGTTCAACGATGTCGCGGTAGCGATCGCCGCCCTGCTGGACGCCGGTGCTGAGCGGGTGGCCTACGTGGACCTGGATGCCCACCACGGGGATGGCGTGGAGCGGATCTTCTGGGACGACCCCAGGGTGCTCACCGTGTCGGTCCACCAGCATCCCGGCACCCTGTTCCCGGGGACTGGTTACGCCCAGGACATCGGCGGTCCACGCGCTCGGGGCATGGCGGTCAACGTGGCCCTGCAGCCGGAGACCGGTGACGCGGCGTGGCTGCGCGTGCTCGACGCCGTGGTGCCGCCGCTGCTGGAGGAGTTCGAGCCCCAGATCCTCATCACCCAGCACGGGTGTGACTCCCACGCGCTCGACCCGCTCGCCCAGCTCGCCGTCTCGGTCGATGCCCAGCGCCGGGCCGCCCTGCTGATGTCCGAGCTCGCCACCGCCCATGCCGGCGGCCGCTGGGTGGCCACCGGCGGGGGCGGCTACGAGATCGTCTCGGTCGTGCCACGGGTGTGGGCGAACCTCGCCGCAGTGGTGGCCGACCGACCGTTGGCCCTCGACGCCGCGGTCCCGGAGGCGTGGCGGCGTCGCGTGGGCACGCTCGTGGACGTCGACATCCCCACCGTCCTCGGTGAGGGGGTGGGCGATGACTTCCGTCCGTGGGCTGCTGGGTACAACCCCGACGACCCCGTCGACCGCGCTGTCATGGCCACCCGGGGAGCGGTCTTCCCGCATCATGGGCTGGATCCTCAGCTGCGCTGACAATCGGCCCAAGTTTCCCAAAAGTGTCGCTAGGCTCTAGAGTGCGATCCGTATCTTCGCGCGGAAATTCGAGACCAGGGCAGGTAGACATGACCGAGCAGCAGGCACCGCGGTTCCTCACCGTGGCCGAGGTTGCCGAGCTCCTGCGCGTGTCGAAGATGACCGTCTACCGCATGGTGCACGCCGGGGAGATCCCCGCCGTGCGGGTCGGGCGTTCCTTCCGGGTGCCACAGCTCGCCGTCGAGGAGCTGCTCTCCAAGGGCGTCGGCGACTGGACCCCGGACGTCCAGGCGCGCTGACCACTCGCAGGCCCTTCCCGCGACAGCCGGCGCGCATCGGGGGATGATCGCGCCATGGCACCTCCGCGCACGCTCCTCGTCGTCCTCGCCGGTGGAGCCGGCTCGCGGCTGGAGAGTCTGACCGAGCACCGGGCCAAGCCCGCCCTGCGCTTCGCCGGAAGCCACCGGCTGATCGACTTCCCGCTGTCCCACGCCGCCAACAGCGGCGTGCAGGACGTCTGGGTCATCGAGCAGTTCGAGCCGGAGTCGATCAACGAGCACCTCGCCGGAGGTCGGCCGTGGGACCTGGATCGCTCCCGGGGCGGCCTACGCGTGCTGCCACCCCATCGCGGGGACGGGCGCGAAGGCTGGCACCGCGGTACCGCCGACGCGCTGTGGCGCAAGGCCGACCGCATCCGCGCCCACGAACCGGACGTCGTGCTCGTCGCCTCGGCCGACGCCGTCTACCAGCTGGACTACGCGCAGGTGGTCGCCCACCACCGTGACTCCGGGGCTGAGCTCACCATGGTCACCACCCGCCACCACGGCGACCTCACCCGCTACGGCGTGGTCCACGCCCACGAGGGAAGGATCACCGACTACCGGCTCAAACCCGATGAGCCGGACTCGAACCTCGTCACCACCGAGGTCTTCGCCTTCGAACCCGGTGCTCTGCTGGGGCAGCTGGAGGACATCGCGCGTCGGCACCGGGACGACGACCTCGGGGACCTCGGCGAGGAGGTGCTGCCGGCCCTCGTCCAGCGGGGCGGCGTCGCCGACTTCCGGCACACCGGTTACTGGCAGGACGTGGGCACGGTCGAGGCGTACTGGTCGGCGCACATGGAGTTCCTCGAGCACCCGCCCTTCGACCTGGACGAGGCCCGTTGGCCCATCCGCACCCGCACGGTGCGCCATGCCGGAGCTCGGGTGACGCCGCAGGCGCAGATCTCCGACTCGCTGCTCGCCCCCGGGGTGGTGGTCGAGGGCACCGTCACCCGCAGCGTGCTCGCGCCCGGGGTGCAGGTGGCGGCTGGGGCAGTGGTGTCCGACTCGGTGCTGCTGGACGACGTCCGGGTGGGGCCGGGTGCCACCGTGGAGCGCAGCGTCGTCGACGAGCAGGCTCGGATCCGTGGCCGGGCCGAGGTGGGTGGCGCCCAGGGCGAGGACCCGGTCACGCTGGTCGCAGCGGGCGCCGTGGTCCATCCCCGGAAGCGGATCGCCCCGGGCGGGCGGTACCCCGAGTGAGTGGTGGGGCGGTAAGACGGTAGACTCGGGCCGTTCTGCGTGTAGTCACGTGCTGCGCGCCACCGTACCGGCTTGATCAGCACTGCGAGGTTCCATGGGCTCCGTTGTCAAGAAGCGCCGCAAGCGCATGTCGAAGAAGAAGCACCGCAAGCTGCTTCGTAAGACGCGACACCAGCGCCGCAACAAGAAGTAGTAGCGCGCGGGCCCGGCTGCTGCCGGGCCCGCGGTGTCTGGCGGGAGGTCCGGCCGGGCCGGCCCGCGGTGTCTGGCGGACCCGTTTGGAGCGATGCTCAGCGGCCGGTGAGCCTGCGGCGGAGCGACCGGACGACCGCGGTGGCGGCCCAGACGGCTCCGGCCCAGCCGGCGCTGCGTACCCCGGTGCGCACGCCGCGCCCCACGTCCCGGCGGCGCCGGCGGAAGTCCCGGACCGGCCAGCCGACGTCAGCGGCGTGCAGCCGCAGCCGCGGCTCGGGGTTGATTGCGCAGGCGTGCCCGACCGTGGACAGCAACGGGATGTCGTTGACCGAGTCCCCGTAGGCGTGGCTGAGGGACAGGTCGATGCCGCGCTCGGCGGCGAGCGTCACGACGGTGGCCTTCTTGCCCTCCCCGTGCAGCATGTTGCCGCGCAGCTCCCCGGTGTAGACCCCGTCCTGCGACTCCGCCACGGTGCCCAACGCCCCCGTGGCACCCACCCGGCGGGCGATGAGATCGGCGATCTCGGACGGGGTGGCGGTGATGAGCCAGACCTCGTGGCCCGCGGCCCGGTGCGACTCGATGAGCGCCCGGGAGCCGGGGAAGATCTTGGTGGCGAGGACCTGGTCGTAGACCTCCTCGCCGATCGAGAGCACCTCGGCGACAGTGCGTCCGCGCACGATCTGCAGCGCTCTGCCGCGCACGGCACTGATCCGGCGCAGATTCTCGCCGAACAGGAAGTACATCGCGGAGTGGCCGGCGAAGAAGGCGATGTCGCGCAGGCCGAAGAAGTCCCGCCGGTACAGCTCCTTGGCCAGGTGGTAGGCGCTGGCTCCCCGGATGAGGGTGTTGTCGACGTCGAAGAACGCGGCGATCGTCGGTGCGGTGGGGGTGTCTGGGCGGACCACCCGTTCAGCCTAGGCGTCGGATCGCCGCGTACGCTCGCCTTGTGGCTCTTCCGCGCGTGATCCTGTTCAGCCGTACCGACTGTCACCTGTGCGACGCCGCCCGCGGGGTGGTGCTCGCCGAGACCGAACGGGCAGGCGCCGCCTGGCGGGAGGTCGACGTCGATACCGACCCCGCGTTGCAGGCGCGCTACG